>SDBT01020260.1_pt1 | contig 10408 bp, 8 predicted proteins | sample 2277101 | NCBI WGS metagenome assembly SDBT01 (sample SAMN10404973, study PRJNA504765) | marine sediment metagenome | isolation source: marine sediment core GS10_PC15, 103 cmbsf | place: Arctic Ocean: Southern Knipovich Ridge | collected 2010
GCTGATAGTCGAGCTTTTCTCCGCCGAAGGCATCGCAGACCCTGTTTATATCCTCGTCCAGGCATACGACCACCTCAACGTTCATCTGCGTCTGCCTTTTAACATCTTCGATAACAAAGACATCAGCGGGTCGGCTTGTAGCCACTGTCAGGGTTTCGCCCTGTATAGCTACGGGCATAATGCAGTTGCTCTTTATGTACTTAAATTCAAGTTTATCAAATGCCTCCCGGTCAACCTGTTCCGGCTCAACCCGGCGAAACTCGAATCCGTATAAGCTCGCGAGGGCCATTGAAATCTCTGATTCGTCAGCTAATTTCAATTCCTTGATTATTTCAGACGTGTCGCAGCCGGGTTTTTCACCCTCCTTTTGTCTTATCTCAGAGAGCTGGACACCGCTAATTTTCCCCATTTCGCATAGGACATCAGCGGCATCACGGATATGAACCGGGCTGTCCTCTTCTGGGCAGTACAGGTTCGACAGACCCCTGATTTCCTCTGCACAGTTGTTGTCTGAATAACCGTCAATGCCGTTCTCGCCCGACCGGTCCTCTTTTTTAAGTTCGAACCCCAAAAACCCTGCCATGATTTCGAAAGTATCCTCAAAGTAAAATTCGTGCCTTTGGCACGAAACCGCGCAAAATTATTTCCGATAGTGACAGCTTCGGACCCGTTGTGCTCTCTGCCAGGTAAACTATCGAAACAAGAGCACTGAACTACCTATGAAAGCCGCCAAATAAAATATAAATAATAATTCCCAGTCAATCAAATCAACTCAGCGCAGAAAACCGGCACTTTTTCTGCGTCCGATAGAATGTTGCATCCTGCCGTCAGCGGTAATATCACTGTCTGCTGTGATAGTCGCAGCAGAAATTACGACATTTATTTAGCCGCCATTTCTGAACCGACCACGCCCCAGCTGCTTGGCTTGGGAGGGATGAGGGTGCCCAAAAAACACTGAAAGTATCGTATTGAAAAGCAGCCGTCTCGACTGTTGTGCCCTTGGCCTTTATTCTCGAAGCAGCTCCGCAAGCAATTCTGCTACTTGCCGATGCTGAGGTTTTGCCGTATCCGCTCGTAGATAACACGCGACCTGTTCTCGTCACCGAACGGCCCGACTTTAATCCTCAGGTTGGTAAGATTACCTTCACCAGGCTTAATCCTTATCGTAATCTTCTTACCGTCCGCAACTTTGGCGACAACTTTAGCGTAAAAGACATCTTTCGATTTCTCAGTGACCTCTATCTCCAATTCTTCGAGAGCCTTTAGTGTCGCCTCATACACGCTGGTCATATCCCGGCTCGCCACAGCACGTAATTTACCCGCCGAATAAACGCCGGCGTCAGAACCAACAATGGTAGATGTGCAGCCGCAAACACCCAGCACCAAACTGACAAGTACGGAAACTATTGTGATTTCTCTAACTAACATCTTTTACTCCTTATGAATTTACCATTTGTCGGCCATTATTTACTGTCATTAACGCACTGTCAAGGCCTCATCTGAATTATTCTGGCATGTTCCCTGGACATACCAATAGGGTGCATGTCATATTTGGGTGCATGTCATATTTGTAGGTAGAAGAGCCGTAGGACGGACAGAAAACGCTGTTGCGAGTGTATTAAAAATTCGAAATACGAAAAGGGTTGACGCCGCCTCGCCCATAGTATAAAATCCCATGGTTTTTTTTGGATTAATTCGGAAAAAATGAAAAATGTTTGGAGGCGATATGAAAAAATTATTGAAAGAAAAGCTGACAACCACAAATTACGATAAGCTCGTTGCTCTGGACAACCCCAGGATGCACGATTTTGTCGCAGATGCAATTGAGCTTACCAACCCGGCTTCGGTCTTTGTCTGCACCGGTTCGCCCCAGGACATAGCTTATATCCGCGAATTGGTACTAAAAACCAGAGAAGAAATACCCCTTAACATCCCCGGCCACACCTGTCACTTCGACGGCTACCACGACCAGGCCCGCGATAAAGCCAGAACGAAATATTTATTACCGACCAACTCGGAGTTAGGCGAGAGTCTAAATTCTATTGAAAAGTCAGTTGGTGTTGAGCAAGCCCGTTCCTTCCTGAAAGATTCAATGGCTGACCGAGAAATGCTGATTTGCTTCTGGTGCCTTGGCCCGGCCGATTCAGATTTCTCTATCCCCTGCATTCAGATAACGGATTCGCCTTACGTTGCCCATAGCGAAAGCATTCTCTATCGGCCAGGGTACGAGCAATTCAAAAAAATCGGCTCCTCACCTGATTTCTTCAGATTCATCCATTCCGAAGGCGAATTGGAAAACGCCGTAAGTAAAAACATTGACAAACGACGAATTTACATTGACCTCGAAGAAGACCTGGTCTACAGCGTCAACACCCAGTATGGCGGCAACACTATAGGCCTCAAAAAATTGGCCCTGCGATTGGCTATCAACAAGGCCTCAAAGCAAGGCTGGCTCGCCGAGCATATGTTTGTCCTCGGCGCCCACGGCCCCGCCGGACGCGTAACTTACTTCGCTGGCGCATTCCCTTCGGCCTGCGGAAAAACTTCAACATCAATGTTGCCGGGACAAACCATTATCGGTGACGACATTGCTTACCTGCGCAAAAGGGCAGGCCAAATCCGCTGCGTAAATGTCGAAAAAGGCATTTTCGGTATCATTCGCGATGTCAACACCAAAGACGACCCCATCATTTACGAAGCTCTCACTAACCCCGGAGAAGTCATCTTCTCAAACGTCTTGATTGATAATAAACAGAAACCACACTGGCTTGGTATGGGCACCGAATTGCCGACTGAGGGAATCAATCATTCCGGAAAATGGCACAATAGCAAAACCGATTCAAAAGGTAACGAAATTACACCCTCGCACAAAAATGCTCGCTATTGCCTGAATATCCCGGATCTCAGCAATCGTGACCCGTTACTCGATGACCCCGAAGGTGTGCCGATTGGCGGTATCATTTACGGAGGGCGGGATAGTGACACCTGGGTCCCCGTCGAGCAGGCCTTTAGCTGGACAGAGGGAATTATCATAAAAGCAGCTTCACTCGAATCTGAAACCACCGCCGCAACGCTCGGCAAAGAAGGTGTCAGAACCTTCAATTTAATGTCAAATCTCGATTTCCTTTCGATTCCTCTTGGCCGATACATTCAGAACAATCTGGATTTCGCCAGAGATATTGACAAGCCACCATTGATTTTCTCAGTCAATTATTTCCTCAGGGACAAAGACGGCAAATACTTAAACGGTATGGCCGACAAGAACGTCTGGATTTTGTGGGCTGAACTTTGTGTAAACGGTGATGTCGATGCTGTCGAGACGCCGACCGGCCTTATCCCAAGGTACGAAAATTTGGCAAGGCTGTTCAAGGAACACCTCGATGCACAATATACCCAGCCCGACTATGTCCGGCAGTTCACGGTTCGCATACCAGAAAACCTCGCCAAGCTCGACCGAGTTGAGAACATCTATAAACAAAAAGTTTCTGATACGCCTCAGATAGTCTTTGACACCTTTGCCAAAGTTCGCAAACGACTAAAAGCCGCTCAGGACAAACACGGAGACTACATCTCGCCGCTTGATTTGACAACCCGGTAGACAATATACCTTGCCGTCTTTATATGATGTATCCAACCCCTGGTTCTAATAACGGTTGATATCTCCATTAACATTTGGAAACTTGATTTTCAGAAAGTGAGGTTGACTATGCCTGAATTTGGATTGCCTCTTTTCCGCCTTGCTCCGGACGGGCAAAGATGTATAACAAAGGTGCCGAAGAACTACAAAAAGTGGTGCGAAGCTTATAAACAATTAAACCCCATCCTCGCCCAAAAACTTCTCCGGATTCTGAAAAAAAAAGTGGTTGCACTCTCAGGCAGCAGAGGTATCTGCCGATTTAATCCAAAAAAATATAAACTTCTCCAATTGGTTTCCGACTTATTTTTTCAGCTAAAATAGCTAAACCTCTCAATATCAAGCACTTATAGCTTCTCACCGCTCTCGCTCTCCCCGACCGAGCCTTCATATCGGGCTAAAAAGGGCTCTTGGCAGCTTTGCTGCAACCTATTATACAAAACGCCCTGGCTTTAATACTAATTTAGGAAAAATCAAAAAACGTCCTATAATTTTCTTGATTCTTCTATCTTAACCTGCTAAACTGCTATTTTAGAAGAAGGTGGAGAGACTGCCCCCTTTGGCACGTCATGGGCTATCTCACCAACAAAATAGTACTGATTTGTACTTTAAAAGTAGTTTTTGCGCTTAGTTGAGTGGGTTTTCCGAAGATGATGAAACCGGATTCTGAAAAGGATTCAGAGCAAAGGATTGAGTCTGATTTCAATAGGACTTTCGAAGGCATGAACTTTTGTGCCGGCTCTAACAGACTGTCCCCTCAGGCCGCAAACGCCGACTTTATCGGCAGGTCACCCGCATTTACTGCTATTCTTGAGATGATAAAAACCGTTGCTGCCAGAAAGTGTCCCGTGATAATAACCGGTGAAACCGGCGTCGGCAAGGAAATGGTCGCACTCCGGATTCATTATGCCAGTGACCGTGCCGACAAGGTTTTTGTCCCTGTCGATTGCACCACTTTAACCGGACAGTTGTTTGAAAGTCAATTGTTCGGCCACGTCAGGGGCGCATTCACAGGTGCTGTTGACAATACCCTCGGCTTCTTCAGGGCTGCCGATGGCGGCACAATCTTTTTTGATGAAATAAGCGAAATACCACTTGAACTGCAGGCCAAATTGCTACGGGTCCTTCAGGAAGGCTCGGTAACACCTCTTGGCTCAATAAAATCTTACCCCACCGATGTCCGTATTTTGTGTGCCACAAACCGTGACCTCTACGAGGTCGTCCAGGAAGGGGCTTTCCGAGACGACTTGTACTATCGACTAAACGTAGTCAATCTCGAAGTCCCGCCGCTTCGCCAGCGTAAAGAGGATATTCTGCCGCTGGCTGAGTACTTCCTCGCAAACCAGGCCGCCTTTTACGGCGAACCGCCTAAGTTCCTGACTCCAACCGCAAAAAACCTTCTTTTGAATTACTCCTGGCCAGGAAATATCCGCGAGCTTGCCAATGCTATCGAACGTGCTTACGTCCTGACCCCCGTACGTCGGATTCAACCTGCTGCGCTGCCTTTCCAAATTATAATAGCCGATTCTCAGCTTTATCCAAAACACGAGCTGCCCACACTTGACGAAGTTAAACGTAGGATTATTACTCAGACACTTGAATTTACCAGCGGCCGTAAACTCGCAGCCGCAAAAATTCTCAGCATCGAACGTCGACGTCTCAATCGCCTCATCGATAAGCTGGACATCCCTCTCTCGCAGATAAAGAAAAACGCCGACAGATAAAACCAAATCTTTATTGCTGCCTTCACGCAGCTTCCATAAATAACCCGCTCTTGTTATCGCTGTATTGACATTACGCAGCTATTAAGAAAAACCAATCGGCCGCAGTTAGTATAAAGATGCAAAAGCTAAATCTCACTCCTGAATGCTTGCAAGATACAAACTTATCTTTAGCTTTAATTACAATCGACCAATTTGGCTACCACTAACCAAACTGGTCGATTGTTTGCTAATAGACCTGCCTATAAAAACTTGCTGCAATAATTGTCATCCCTCAGTGACCATAATGGCTGCTTCGCTTTCCGACGGCTCTCTGGGACTCCGAAAATTGTCGGTGCGCAACTGCTTTTAAAACAAGCACTTAAAAAATTTAAGCCGCTGAATAAAGCTTTGGCACGCCCTTCGCTAATCAGTATTAGTGCAGCAGCGCAAGATAGCGGAACATCCAACTGTGAAAGATAAAAAATAGGTAAGTTTGGAAAAACCAAATGATTGTTCTCGTACAAGCAAGTGTGTTGACGGTGGGACTTAACGGCAGAAACGAAGTTTTGCGGGAACTACCGATACGTTTGATAACAATGCAGTCTGGAATCCAGGCTGCTCGCTCTTTGAAAAATGAAAAAGTTGACAGTGTTATCAGCAGGTGGGACCTGGATGATATGGAGGACGGCCGGTTTCTCAAAAATCTTAGGGCCGTAAAGCCACACATCCCGACCATAGCTTTTGTAAGGGCCGCAGACCCGGAGCAGGAAATCCTTGCTCGGGCTCTCGGCGTCTCCGCTGTCTTGACCGATGACACCAGCGATGAGCTATTCCGCCAAACGGTCGCAAATGTCTTGGGAATCAAAGGCATTGTCGCCATAAAGGCAATATCTCCCGCTGAAAGAAAAAAGAGCCGCTACGAGGAAGAGAAAATTATAAAGTAGCACAGAATAGTTTTTCACCTCAAGCTGGACTCGATAACTCAGATGCTGATAACAACTGGTGCCTGATACAGGAGAGCAATCACGACTAATTTTGGGCCGTGATAAAAATAAATGCTCACGAAGAGTTTTCTCCCCCCAAGCTGGGCTTGATAACCGGAAATAGAATCAATCTAAAGTGAGGTTCCCAGGCCCGGCAGAAGACCAGCACGGCTTTGCCGTGATTATCATAAAGGATAGGTCTAAGAGCTACACGTTTTCTCTCCTCTTCTTCGCTGGGTTTGGAGTGTGGACCGAAGCCAACGACAAACCCAGCGCGAATGCCAGCATGGCTTTGCCGTGATTATTATAAAGCATAAGAGCTACACATTTTCTCTCCTCTTCTTTGCTGGGTTTGGAATGTTGACAGAAACCGACGACAAGCCCAGCACGAATGCAAGCACGGCTTTTATATCGCCGTGATAACGATTGTAAATTTGTTTAGAAAGGGTTTTTCTCACCTTCTTTGCTGGGTTTGGAATGTTGACAGAAACCGACGACAAGCCCAGCACGAATGCAGCAGTGACCGCTTTATGCAGTCGTGTTTATGATAGAGAGAAAGTTTTGTGCAATTAGACGAGAATCCAGGCAGAAAAAACACTCAAAACAGATACTATTGAGCTTTGGGCCAAACTAAGCCGGCGAACTAATACACTGCAAATCCGGGAATTGGACCATAACAGTCATTAACTCACCGGGTCCGTTTCGGAAGGATGAGGGAATTATGAAAAAATTAATTTTGATGAGTTTTTGTGTGCTGTTTGTTGCCGGCACGGCTCTGGCACACCCGGAGGATGGCGACCCGCGTAAAGTGCACTATGCCATGCTGTCAAACCCATACGGCTGGAGCGTGTTGGTCATCCAGCCGAAATTCCTCGCAGACGACCACTGGTCTGGTGAGACCGACACCTGCCAGACCGACATCCTCGGTACGATTATAGACCCACACCTAAACACCTACTACAGCGACCTGGCCAAGCTGCTCTGGTCGTGGGATATCAGGCCATACTTGGTCGGGCAGGAGACCACATCATTGCACGGCTGGTTTAACACCAGTACAGCCGAAGCTATTAATAAAAACGACCAAAACCTGTGGTTGATATACAACAGCCTGGACGCCCACGAACCATTCTGCCGGGAAAACGACATTATCTACTGGCTGGATATTTCCCTCACCACCAACAGTCCCCTGTGGGCCTGGCAGACTTCAATCCCGCAACACTTCGAAATTGACGACATCTGGGCAAATTGGCTGCTTCCTCACACGGATATATTCTCGCAGGAACTCAGAGCACCCATCTTCGCGGCATCGCTCGACCTTACGTTCGTGAGCACACCATTAGCCGGCGACGGTTATTCTGTCGGGTCTCTCGCTAGCCTTGTATTGCTTCGCACACCCGCAAAATAATCAGCTTTCAGCTATTTAGATGTTAGTGCTATATCACAGCTCAATTGATGGGATGGGTGTCATTGCGAGCGAAGAAGAAGGTCTTTAAACCTGAGCAAAGTCGAAGCCGAAGCAATCTCTCGCGTTCGATACCCTTAGATTGCCGCGGCCATATTCTGTGGCCTCACAATGACGACTCTTCAAATCACACCTGATAGAGCGATACCACCCCTGCTCCATTTCCGCCTGGGAGCATCTTACCCAGACTCGCCTTTTCAAGTTGACATGATTGGCACCCTTTAGTAGAATTTCGTCAGTCCTCACTGGAAGTGGCAGATTGCGCTGGGTAAGCGGCCGGGGCCGGATGCCACATGGAACAATATGCGCCTGCGATGCTTGATGCAGCCGTCCGAAGCTCCAGAGCAGCCATAAAACGGCCCTATACCATTACCTGAGCGTCCTGACGCCGACGACGAATAAGGCCATCGGAAACGGCCCAGGGACGATGTTAAAGTTAACAGCAGATGGGAGATAAATCAATGCCAACAGTGCAAGAGCGGGTTAAAGTGGTCACCGCACAGGTTTTGAAACTTGCTCCGGACCATATCAAATTAGAGCACAGTTTCACCGCTGACCTGGGAGCTAAGAGTGTACAATCCATTGAACTCGTAGCAATGTTTGAAGAAGAGTTCGGAATTGAGATGGAGGAGGACGCTGCCCTCGCGGTAGAAACCGTCGGTAAGGCCATCGAGTTTATTACCAATCTCTGCAGGAAGCAGGGCGTCGATGTGGAGCAATAGGCTCTAACCAAGATAACCAAAGGAGCCTCAATGGACAAGGCCGGAAAACACCATCAACTGGTCGATGCAACCAAACCGAACCTGCTGGAGGACATCTACCCCTACAGCCTGCCGCCGCTCATTCGTCTTGACGGCCCCGTGGTTGAGTATATTGATGGCAAGCCGGTCCAGTTCGATTTACCAGCCGTTAAAGCTCGAAACATCCTCATCAGCGACACAACTTTCCGAGATGGCCAGCAGGCCAGACCACCTTACACTATTGACCAAATCGTGCACATCTACGACCTGATGTCACGTCTGGGCGGCCCAAACGGCATAATAAGACAGACCGAGTTTTTCCTTTACACCAACAACGACCGCGAGGCGCTGGACCGCTGCAGGGCGCTGGGACATAACTATCCCCAGTGCACCGGCTGGATTCGAGCGGTCAAAGGCGACTTTCGCCTTGTCAAAGAAGCCGGCTTGAAAGAGACAGGGATGCTCACAAGCTGCTCGGACTTCCACATCTTCCATAAGCTCAAGTTCCGAAGCCGAAGGGAGTGCATGGACAGCTATTGCGAGGTAGTCAATGCCGCTTTCGAGGCCGGCGTCCGTCCAAGATGCCACCTTGAAGACCTGACACGCGCCGATATCGATGGTTTTGTCCTGCCATTTGTCGACCGCTTGATGGAAATGAGTCGGCAGGTCCCACAGGAGCAGTCCGTCAAATTCCGCCTCTGCGATACCCTGGGCTTTGGCATCAGCTATCCGGGCGCCGAGCTGCCCAGAAGCATCCCGAAGCTCATCTACAAGTTGAACCGCCAGTGCGGTGTACCGAGCGACCGACTGGAGTGGCACGGGCACAATGACTTCCACAAGGTCCACGTTAACGCAGCCACGGCTTGGCTGTACGGCTGCGACGTCGTCAATACCACACTGTTCGGATTTGGAGAGCGAACCGGAAATTCCCCCCTCGAGGCCGCCATCTTCGAGTACATAGCACTAAAAGGCGACCTCTGTGGGATTGACACAATGGCTATCACCGAGCTGGCCAACTACATACGCTCAATCGGCATGCACATTCCAGACAACTATCCCTTCGCGGGAAGGGCCTTCAATACCACACGAGCAGGAATACACGCCGACGGCCTCCGTCGTGACGAGCAGATATATAACATTTTCGACACTGAGAGACTACTCGGCCGACCGCCTCGCGTCGCCATCACCGACAGGAGCGGCGCAGACGGCATAACGCACTGGGTCAATGAGTACTTTCGGCTCAAGGGACAGGACAGAATCAACAAAATCAAAATCCACAGGCTGGCTCGATGGGTCATCGACCAGTATGATGTGGAAGGTCGACTGACTGCCATCAGCGACCAGGAACTCGAGGCAAAGGTTAAAGAATGCCTGCCTGAATATTGGCAAAAGTACAAAGGCCACTGAAAGTAGAACCGCCCCGTTCGCATATCCCAGCCTCCCCCGAAAACTCGCTTCCCCCTGCAGCAAACAGACCTGCGAATGTTCAGCCGAGCTTAAGAAAAAGCTCAGAACCTCTTTCACGCCGCTGCCAAACCCAGACATCGACGCACAGCACCCTGCCCACCTGCCGGACACCGACTGAGCTTTCGATGACGAAAAAGTTACAAAAAAAGGGTGAGAGACGGGATTCGAACCCGCGACCCCTGGATCCACAATCCAGTGCTCTAACCGACTGAGCTTCTCCCACCATTGGTTAAGCCTGCACCCTTTTGCTGTCTGCGACAGCAGACAAGGAGTGTAGTCGAAAAACAAAAAAAGTGCACTAACCTACACGCCGACGCACCTTAACATTCTACACAAAACCGAGTTTATGTCAAACACTCTCTTACTTATTTATAACCGCCGCCTGACAGTCGTAGTTTGTAAGGGCGAATACTTGAATT
>SDBT01020261.1_pt1 | contig 10408 bp, 6 predicted proteins | sample 2277101 | NCBI WGS metagenome assembly SDBT01 (sample SAMN10404973, study PRJNA504765) | marine sediment metagenome | isolation source: marine sediment core GS10_PC15, 103 cmbsf | place: Arctic Ocean: Southern Knipovich Ridge | collected 2010
AGGGCTTCGTATACATTGGCGGGATTAACCACTTTCGCCACCGAGTCGTAATGAATTCGGCTGAACTTACCTTCAGATGAAGAATCAGGCTCCAATCCCGCAGAGGCAGGCAGGTAGCATTTCAGGAATTTAATGACATTTTCCTTTCTGGATTGGAATGACCTGGTTAAATACTGGTTGGTTTCATCCCTGGAACCATATCTGGCCCAAAGATGGAGGAGCAAGGTAGCATCTTTCGGGAGTTTTCGGTAGAGTATCCGGTCTTTTGCCATATTTTTAATTCTGGATACGATAATATACGCCATTATCTGCTCTTCACTGTCCGGTAATAGATGCTCGTCTTTCTCCTTTTCTTTTGAGGCAATCATCCACAGGAAACTCTCCGCCGCAAAAACAATAGACTGGTCCTCTTTGACTCCCTTTAACTTGTCACTGCGGATTTTCGCTATTCTGAAGTTCCTGATTGCTTTCAAATAGTTTAGCACGGCTTCTTTGAACGTCTCTGCCTGAATTCTGTGAGGTATTGATATTCTAAAGGTCTTGACTGCCAGGGCAATTATCGCCGTTGCCAGAAGCGCACCGATAACGATTATCGTCCAGATATGGGCGGGGGAGATTGGTAATGGTGCTGCCTGTGCCGGCGACGGTGAAATAATAACTCTGGGTGGAGATGGCACCGCCGGCAGATTAATGGTGGATGGTGGCACTATCTCGATTGCCTCCGGCGGAACAACAGGCACGGGCGCTTTCTCCTTTACCGTAAAGTTAGCCAGCGCCGACCATGCACCCTCTATCGGGGCTACCGGCTTAACCGCCCAGTAGTAGGTCTTACCCTCTTCCAGTTCGTTGATTATGGCGAAACCGGCATTTTTAACCCTGATGTCGGCAATTGGTGGAAATAGAGTAGTATTCTCCGACAGCACGAAGCGGTATTCGGTGGCGGCTGATACCGGTTCCCAGGAGAAGGATGGTGTTCGGCTGACGCCGGTACTGCCGTTTCTCGGAGTCAGTATCACCGGGACCGAAGCCAGAAGGGATTCAACGGCAAAACTGCCGGTTGAGGAGTACTGGCTGTAAAGCGGCTGAGTTGCCCTTACCCGCCAGTAGTAAGTGGTTCCCATCATGAAATTAACATTGGCGGTACCCGTTTGGTTGGGACCGACCATTATAGTTACCGTTGACAACTCGCTTTCCGTGGTTATCGTGGTGATAATTTCGTGGAAGTTCTCATCATTGGCAATATCCAGTTCATATTCAGTAGCTTCGGATGAGCGTTCCCATTTGAATGTCATATCATAAGCGATACCGGATAGCGGGTTTATCGGGTTGATAAAGCCCGGTGCCGGTGCCTTAGATGTTATTGCAATCAGAATATAGGTAAAGCTGTAAAGCTGGTTAGTCCCATTGGTCTTGACCGCCCAGAACTTGCCTGAGCTTACCTTCAGTGCCTGTGGCGCTGCATTGAGATGAACCCCAACGCCAGCCGCATTTGAGTTCCAGTTAGCCCCCAAACTGGGTGCCAGGGCTGGTGACAGGTGCTGCCATAGCCTGCTTCGATTATTAAAGGTGTTGAATTCCAGGGCGTAGAGTGCCCCGTCGTCCACGGCGAGGCCATAAATACCGCCGGTTACGACGCCCCCAAAAATATCCGTCCAGTCTGCGCTGGTGCCAATCGTCCATTTTTTAATATCCTGCCCGGCGGTGTCGCTGGCGGCATAGATAATGCGGTTGGTCTCGAAGTTGCTGTCGGCAGCTACCTGCACTTTCCCGGCGCCGGTGCTAACTATCGCGGGAATTTTAGTCCATGACGCGTTGCCTTCTGTAGAGTAAGCCACATAGCCATCGGCGCTGCCCACCAGCAGGTTATTCTCGCTTACGCTCACGATGGTAGCCCCACTGTCAAGTCCGGACGATGCTGCCGTTGACCAGATAAAACCGTAATTGGATGACCTGGACACGGTGCCACTGCTGCTTAGAGCGTAGATGATACCCGCACTCTCTATTGCCAGGTCCTGCACGTTGACGGCGCAAATACGGGTGAGCCATTCCGTCTTTCCCCCGTCTTTGCTGTAGTAGATACTTGTGGTGCCCCTCCCGGCTACATAAACCGTATTGGCATCTTCGGGTGCCGTACGGACAATGTAGCCGTTGCTTACGGTTTCTTTTAGACTGAGCACCCTCTCCCAGGATGAATCCCGGCGCCACAGGCTGAAGTCCGTCGTATCATCGGTTGCCAGGTAAACCCTGGTGCCGTCCGCCGAGACGGCAACATCCCTGATATTGGTGATGCTGGTGTCGATGAGGCTGATATCATTGAAGCTCTTGCCGTTGTTACCGGAGACAGCAAAAGCACTCTCATTTCCCGAAGTCCCCGCCGCGACAAAGGTTCCCATCCGGCTAATCACGACCCTGCTCTCGCCGCCCGGATTCTTGTAAGTGGAAACGGCGTTGATACCTGGTGTCGTCACCAGTGGGGAGGCGCTGTAATAGACGGCATTGGTATCGTACCCGCCCGCGATGAGGTTAGTGCCATTAAAATCGACACTATGAATGTTTTTTCCGCCAAGCAGCCTGGTATTGCTCGTATGATTCAGGCGGTAAACACCGCTGGTTGCTTCGACAGTGGCATCGCCATCGACAGTCAGTCCGATAAAGGCAATATGCCGGTTATAATCACTGCCCAGGTACGCCGGGTCAAGAGATATTGAAGCCGATAGCAGGTCGGTAATTTTATCGTCACTGACAACGGATATCGGGTAACTAATGAAGCTAGCGCTGGCATTCCATTTCAGTGAAGAAAGGCTGAAAATCTCGAAGTTAACGGATGCACCGTCGCTTTCACCGACGGTAACCATAACGCTATCTGACGGAAAATTGGGTGAGAATGCCACTGCTCTTATGACATTTGCACTGCTGAAACCGGCCAGGGTGTTGGTTTCCTTCCAGGCTGGCGCGATGGTGCCGATGCTGTAATACCATACATTAGCCACATCGCCAGCTTCTTTACCGGCAGCCGCAATGTAATGTATGTCGCTGCTTGCTGCGGAGATGCTGATATCGTAGATAGCCGCCGCCGGCGCGCCGCCGCTTTCCTGTACTGCGTCCAGGGAACTCCAATCATTGCCGCCGTTGGTGGTGACATAGACAGCTGGTGTGCTCGTGCTGGCGATAACTATTGTATTTCCATCATCCGGAGCAATCGCCACCAGGTCAGGTTGAATATCGACCGAAATAGCCGTCCAGCTGGCACCGGAATCGGTTGATTTGTAGACGACATTATCGGAGATACTATCACCGGCGACAGCATATATTGATGTTCGGTTGGGGGCAACGGCGATATCGCGGACATCAATGCCGGCAGGTCCAAGAACATTGCCGGTTGTGCCGGGGATGGCTTCGGCTGACCACGGTTGTGTCTCCGCCGACGCCGGAGTAGCTGCCAGCAAGGGCAGGCTGACCAATAGAAAAGCCAGCACTACAGCAGGCATCCGTTTGAGTACATGCCCAGCTAGCACAGTCGACTCCCGTTAACTTTTGTCTTGAGCCGGAATATTATAGCTGGCTCAATATATCTATATTAACACCTCTTAATACAATTAACTGTACCACGTGAGAATAAAGTAATGCATAAAAGAGGTAAAGGTTGCATAAAGGTTTGGTAAAAGTTTGATTAAAGTATCTTAACCTCACCCCCTTAATATTGGAGAACCCTCCCCCTTTATTCCCTTTGCTCAATCCTGGTTGTTCTCTGCTGACCTCTCCCCTTAACCCCCTGTGCTTTAGGGGATGACCCCATCCCCCTTTATCCCCCTTCCCCTGAGGGGAAGGGGGAAGAAAAAGAAAGAGGGGGCTGAGCCCCCTCTTATATATAACTCCCCCGCTTCATAATCACTAATTCAGTCTTAGTAGTACTACCAAACATGAAGCGGGGGATTAAGGGGGTGAGGCAAACTATCAACCGAATGTGAACAGAGCCGCCGGAAATTACGAGAGAAATACGAATTATGATATAATTCCAGAGATTATGAATGAAGCGAAAGTAGCAATAGTAAGCGCCCGTGATTATGACTACGCCCGGATTTACGCATCTTTAGAGAAGGGCGTTGAGCTGATTGGCGGTCTGGATAAAATAGTTAAACCGGGTGACCGGGTTTTTGTAAAAATAAATCATCTGTCACCGCCGTCCCCTGCCGAAAACGGAATTGTCACTCATCCCGTTTTTGTTGAAGCTGTTCTGGAGCTCCTGAAAAGAGTCAATGCTGACATTACGGTGGGCGATGATGTTGACTCTGAAGACGGGGATGGATTTCAGGTCTCCGGTTTCCGTCAAATGTGTGAAAGAGTCGGGGTCAGGTTAATTAATCTCAGGGAGGCTGGATTTGCAGAAACAGCGTGTAAAGGGCTTATTCTGGACAGGGTATATCTCTCACGGGTGGCTCTGGATGCTGACGTGATAATCAACCTCCCCAAGCTAAAAACGCATTCACTCACCCTGTTTACCGGCGGGCTAAAGAACATGTATGGCGTGATTCCAGCCGGCTTCCGCAGAAGATTTCACGGCGACTATGTTAAAAGGGAAGACTTCAACCAGATGTTGACCGATATCTTCGCTGCCGTCAGGCCGCAGTTAACCATAATGGATGGAGTTATGGCTATGGAAGGAGATGGGCCGGCGGCGGGAAGCGTCAGGAGACTTGGAGTTATCCTGGCAAGCCGGGATACGGTGGCTCTGGATGCGGTAGCGACTAAAATCATCGGGTTGGACCCTATGGATGTTTACACCACCCGATACGCCGACGCCAGAGGTCTGGGAGTTGGAAGTCTTCACGATATCGAGATAGTCGGGGAGAGGTTAGAGGATGTCTCCGTTTCTGATTTTAAGTTTCCGGCGAGTATTGCTATTACTCTCACGAGTAAAATGCCCCGGTTTCTGGTCAGGTTCTTGCTGGATGAATTTGCGGTTAAGCCAAAAGTAATGAAAAGCAACTGTACCGGGTGCTTTGAGTGCAGCAGGATATGTCCGGCTACGGCTATTTCGGAAATCGGGAAAATAGTAAAAATAGACCAGGATATCTGTATACGGTGCATGTGCTGCCACGAAGTCTGCCGGTTTAATGCTATTATGCTTGAGCGGTCTGTAACTGGAAACGCGATGTACTTTCTGGCAAATATGGTAAAGAAATTGATTGCGGTCTTCGCTTGAATATTAGAACTGGAGCCAGCGAGAGGATTCGAACCCCCGACCCGCGCTTTACGAAAGCGCTGCTCTACCAACTGAGCTACGCTGGCAGTCTGAATCACCTGTAATTATACCCCAAAATGGGGTAGAAAACCAACGGTTTCACGCAATCAACCTTACTGGAAAGCCTTTTACTCAATTTTGGTTGTTCTCTGCTAACCCCTCACCCTTTATCCCTCTCCCCTTCATAAGGGGAGAGGGAAGAGTATTTCTTAAAGGGGCTCCGCCCCTTTTAATCCCCTTACCAAATAAACTTTTACTAAGGGCGTTTAAGAGGGGATTCACACCCTTCCTCCTTTCCCCCCTTTTCTATAATATCTTTTCCCACCCTGCCACCCTCGCATCATCTGTGGCTTATCCCGTAGTTCTTTACCCCACCTGCCGTGCGGAGAGTTAAAGAGAGGCGAAGCCTCTCTTATATATAACTCCCCCTCCCTTGCCAAGGGAGGGGGATAAAGGGGGAGGGTTCTTAAATGCTAAGGGGGTGAGGTTTGACAGAAGTATGACCAACCAAGAATGAACAGAACCCTGGAAAGAGCTCTATTGACTCGCTGGTTGTTTTAGCTTCAAAGTAAGAGAATTTGGAATTATCCGGATTGCTGGTATAATATAACTGTGGTATCAGTCTTTACAAATGGAGGGATAATTTCTGGAAGCAATAGAAGTTGCGCGTAAAGCCGTCGAAGCCGCCAGCGATAAGCAGGCGAGTGACATAGCGTTGCTGGATGCCCGTACCGTATGCAGTTTTGCCGACTACTTTGTTATCTGCACCGGTGATGTTGAGAGACATGTTGGGGCAATCTATGATGAAATCGAGCATGCACTGAAAAAAGAGGGGATTTTACCTCACCACCGTGAGGGCACTGTCGACTCGGGGTGGCTCCTGCTGGATTATGGGGACGTTATCGTGCACATATTTGCTGTCTCTGAACGCGAATACTATCAACTGGATGAGTTGTGGAGCAAAGCGAGTATGGTGCTCAGGATTCAATAACCGGGTTATCAATCTCTCTGACTAAAAGATCTCGTCCTCTGAAAAGAATAGTTTAATTTCTGACCCGGCGGTTTCCGGCGAGTCAGAAGCATGAGTTGAGTTACGCTCGACATCCAGTCCAAAATCAGCCCGGATAGTTCCCGCCGCAGCCTTGGCCGGATCAGTTGCCCCCATTGTTTTCCTGATTAATTCTACGGCTTCCTCACCCTCAAAAATAGCGGCCACTATCGGACTGGAGGTAATATAGTTGACCAGGCCGGTAAAGAACGGCTTCTCCCTGTGTACCGCGTAGTGTCGCTCTGCCAGGTCTTTATCCATGTGCAGCATCCTGAGCGCCACCAGTTTGAGTCCTTGCCCCTCAAGGCGACTGATGATAGCGCCGGATAATCCCCTTTCAACGGCATCAGGCTTGATAAGCACCAGAGACTTTTCCATCTTAAGCTCCTAATATTTATTAAATATATTTATTGTTCTCCCTGCCTGATTCTACCTGATTAATCAAACAGCTTCTCTAAATCGTCCAGATCCACTTCCTCCAGCGTACCCAGTATCATGTCGGCCTCTTGCAAATTCTCCTTTGGGTGAGTTGTGGTAACCGCCAGGCATTTCATTCCGGCACTTTTGGCAGCGGCAACGCCGGCAACGGCATCCTCAATCACGATGCAGTTCCCGGGTTCAATACCCAGTTTCTGTGCCGCCAGCAGGAAACCCTGCGGACTGGGTTTACCCTCCATTACCTCCCTGCCCCAGACAATAGCCTGGAAGTAATTGTCTATACCCAGTCCTCCTGTAATCAACCGGATATTTTCAACCGGTGCTGAAGAAGCTATTGCCATTTTCACTCCGTTTTTGTTGAGTAGTTTTATCAGGTTTATGGCGCCGGGCAGCGGTTCTATATTCGGCGCTACTAATCGACGGTAGTGCGCTTCTTTTTCATCGGCGATATTATCCAGGTCGCCCTGCGATATATTTTGACCGAGTGTGCTTCGGATTATGGTGTCATTTCTCTGTCCGAAGTGGCGCTTGAAATCCTCTGCTGTAAAATTCACACCTCTTTTCCGGAAGACCTCGTGCCACGCTTTAAAGTGATAGGGACCCGTGTCGGCAATCACTCCGTCCATATCCCAGATTACCGCCTTTAACCTGCCATCAGGCATTGTCCGCCTCCCTGTCCACTTTTTCAATGACGTATTGTGTCCCCGTACTTTCAGCGACCACGGTACCGTCCCTTAGAGCTACTTTTGCTTCGGTTTTAATGACTCTTCTCGTGTTCCTGGTGATACGGGCGGTTATAATGAGGGGTTCGTCTATTAAGGTCGGCCGCCGAAACTGTATCTCCATTCTGGCAGTGAGGCAGTTAGTGCCGGCAAAATAAGCGGCATGGCTCATCGCTTCGTCAAGCATACAGGCGATGAGGCCGCCATGAACAACACGCGGCCAGCCCTGAAAAAGTTCGCCCGGCGTATATTCAGCTCTGACGGCGCTGCCATCATGCTTAAAGGTCAATTTTAGTCCGACTGGGTTATTCTGCCCACACCCGAAGCACATCTCATCGCTTCTGTCGGTATTAATTGATATACCTGGGAGGTTTGTCATCTTTATTTCCAATCAAGTTTATAGCTAAAAATAATCCGGTTTACCCGCTGGTAAAATGCTCCCATCCTGCCTGGCGCAGGTTAAAAGGCTTGCCGTTTTTATCAACCGGTGTTACCTCACCTGCCTTGCCGGCGGTGATTTCGCCGATTACGGTTACCGGGCAGGAGGTGGCGCTCTTTATTCTATCAATAATTTCATCATTTGCCGTAAATAGCAATTCGTAGTCCTCGCCCCCCGACAGCGCCATTGTAATAGATTTATCGCCAAAGTTGGCCTTTACGAGGGGATGAACCGGCATACGTTCAATTTCCACCCGGGCGCTGACTTTGCTGGCCCGGCATATGTGACGGAGGTCGGCAACCAGTCCGTCGCTGATATCAATGGCTGTCTTTACGCCCTGTTCAACAAGCAGCTGTCCTTCAGCGATTCGTGGCAATGGATGGTTAAAGGCATCTCTTAAATACGTGGTGGCTTCAGGGCTAAAATGAAGCTGATTTGATAGCATCTCCAGTCCGGCGATGGCGCTGCCAGGATAGCCGGTAACCGCTATTTTATCGCCGGGTACGGCGGTGGAGCGAGTGAGTATATGTCCATCCTTTCTGGCGCTGCCGAGAACAGTAATCGTAATCGAGACCAGTGGTGCGCGGCAGGTATCGCCGCCGATGATAGCGACTCCAAATTGCTGCGCCAGTTCAATCATTCCCCGGTACATGGCGGCGACGTCTTCTACCTCCGTTTGCTCAGGCAAAGCCAGTGATACCAGTGCGTATTCGGGGACGCCGCCCATAGCGGCAATATCACTCAGGTTGACGGCGAGGGCTTTCCAGCCCAGTTCCTGCCAGGTGATGTTATTTAAGGAGAAGTGGACGTCCTGGAAGAGGGAATCTATAGTTGCCAGCTGGGTGGAAGCATCACCGCGCCAGACGGCGGCGTCATCACCGATGCCGATGATTAGCTGCCGGTTATGTGAGGCGGGAAGCATTTTAGCCAGGAGGTCAATCAGCCCGAATTCCCCCAGCTCAGAGACTTTCATAGCTAAAATTATAGCACGTCTAAAGCTGGGGTCACAACTTAGATTGTTGCGGAACTTCTCATGTAAGTGATTCTTGACAAAGGATTACCAATAGAAATTATCCTGTCATGGCGAAACTAGAGCATACCATAAAAAGTTGATGGGGTGGTGCATTATGCTCAGGTAATTAATTATTACCAAAATAACTATTGACAAGTTCACCACAATGTGGTATATATATACACTACATTATGGTATGTGTATAGGAGGGGGATATAGTATGAAACAATTTAGAAATAGTATCTTGGCATTACTGATTGGTTGTTCTACCCCACTTCTTATTTGGGCAGGAGCGGGTGTAGCCTTGTACGAGAACCGAAAAGAGACCAGGATACAAAAAAGGGCACTCCCTAAGTTGGTATGCTCCATCAATGCCGACTGTCCCGAAGGCTATGTATGTGCTAACGGTTGTTGTGTACTTGCAAGGGCCTGATAGTTACCGTACCAAAGAGAGCAATGGGAATCATAGCCGTGGTTGATGATTAAGAGCAGCGATGCCTGCTAGAACAAGTATGCTTGGTTATGGGCTAACCATTACAGGGCGGCTCGGCTTATCACAACCAGAAGTAATATTATTGTTTAGTTAACTTATAAAGATCTCCAGCGAGAGATTCTCAAGGCCTACACATCAGACCTGACTATTAGAGGTGCATAAGGAACAATATAGGAAAAGGGGAGCATTTGCGCTCCCCTTTTCCTATATTATTAACCGTGACCAAATAATAACGTTGGGAAGACGACACGGGTTTGGCAATTAGTTTCTGGATATTGAAAAAGTTTTAGTTATTTCAAAAATAAATTTGACGAATTGAGTGGTAGTCCTAACAGGTCTCGAACCTGTGACACCCTGATTAAAAGATACAGGCGTATTGTCCCACCTCGTGAATAATAGCCAAAGTAGTGATGAAAAGTTCGTTAGCAAAAATGTTAGCAAATTAATATTACTTGTCTGAATCTTCTTTGGTTCTTTCTGTCTCTAAATTAAAAAGAAGCACTTCATTGTTAGCTGCACCAATGAAACAGCTTCAACCAGGTGGAAGAATGATTCTTGGCAGGGGTTATTACTATGCCGGACCACAAGCAGACCAAGATAATACCGGAGTAAACGGACGTTTCAGTGTTGAAGATCCCGGTGTGGTTCACGACGAAACATATAATGAATTCGTCGCTGTTCGCGTGATGGCACGGAATGATGCGCGTACCCAATGGATAGAAACAGGATGGGCCGAAGTGTCCTGGGAAAGTGATGCACAATGGATGTATGAATTCGACAGCGACGACCATACATGGTATTTCTATTCTTTGCCTACGGGTTCTACACTGAACGTCAGAGTGGCAACGTATTTGGGGACGACGTGGGGGGCTTATTACTACTCGTCAGGTAATGTTTGGGTTGGTACGAGGGAAGCAGACATAGGGATATCCCCGGCTAGTATGGCTGAAAATTTAGGAGAAGTGTATACCCAAAATGATACCCCTCCAAGTCTTCCTGACACAACTGTTGACG
>SDBT01020262.1_pt1 | contig 10408 bp, 20 predicted proteins | sample 2277101 | NCBI WGS metagenome assembly SDBT01 (sample SAMN10404973, study PRJNA504765) | marine sediment metagenome | isolation source: marine sediment core GS10_PC15, 103 cmbsf | place: Arctic Ocean: Southern Knipovich Ridge | collected 2010
TCTAATGCTTCTTGAAAATTACTTCGAGCATATTTACGTTTACCATCTTTTTCACGACATTTCGCTTGATGTTCAAAATCATCTATACCCCATGTGATAGAACGTTTAAGTTCTTCATTTAGGCGTATAATTTCTGCTTCAGCCCTTTCAGCTATTCGTTTCCAACTTGCCATTATAAATTATTTTTTAGCACTGTTGATAATAATGTTAAGAAGCTTTTTGCAATATCGTCAAGATCTTCTTTTTCGTCTGGAGAAATATCACCACCTTTAGTTCGGACAGTAATATGAGCTTCTTCAAAGATTTTACCAAAGTGGTCCTCAATTATAACCATAAGTGTGTCTTGAGCACCATCTACTACATCATTATTTATATTAGGATTAGCAAATTGATCCCAAAACAAACATTCTAATGTAGCTAAATCAGTATTATCAATCTCTGTTCTGTCAAATTCTACATAATAGTTTCCATCAATATTTACATCAATATATAGTCCATTCATATAAGAATAGACACGCTTATTAGCGTCTTCATGTTCTGTGTCCATTCCCCATAATTGGCAATGTATAATCCAAGGAAGAAAGACTCTGGACTGTTGAAATTGTTTAAATGTTACTTTCATAATTGTTTAATTTTACTGTTATCATTATTTTTCATTAAATTTGTTTTAAATTAAAATTCATAACTCATGGCCAAACGAATATATGTTGTCGGAAATGCACTTGTCATTCAAGACAATGGTGCTGGAACACCTGTTGAGGTTGAAATACCAAAACGATTAGTTTATATAGATCGAGTAGAACTTGATGATAATGCAAACATTAGATTTAGATATATCGATAATACTAAAGATGGTGTCCATCGTAATATTGCAGACATTCTTTTATCGAATGCAGTAACATTAGCCGATGCAACTTATAATGCAACTACATTTGAAACTTTCTTTAGAGCTAATTTAGGAGCTTAACCAAATAGAGTTGTTCCTTCTCCAATAGTAAGAGGTTCTTCTTCTTGATGTTCCTCTTTCTTTTTGGCAGCTCTACGTCTACGTAGTTCTTCTTCCCATTGTCGTTTCTCTGGACCAGGCAACCAATCCTTACCGGCACACGCTCTCATATTGAATTCATCCCAAAGGGCTTTGTCTTTAAAGTATAAATGGACAGTACCTTTCTTATAGAATTTAATATCAAAATATCCGGAGAATGTTGTATTGTCAAACTTATCACCAATGCAAATACGACCTACCTGTTTGAAATGAGTTTCAAGAGCTGAATCAATACAAGCATAGTGAGGTAAAGCATGTCCTTTAATATATGCAAGGACTTTATCTATATCTGTATATTCTTGACTTCTATGATAATTTAAAGAGAAGTTTTTTCCACTACTTTTCATATACTCTTGAGTATCATATGAGTCTTGCCAAGTTACCCAAGAAGGAAGTATAATACGTCTATTGATTTTATATTTATCATTAGTTTTCCATCCTTCTTGATGAAATCTATTATCTGTGGTATATTTTGTAAGTATTTCAAATACATCAACGATAGCTTCTTCCCAAATATTAACACGATTGTTCATGATCATTTGAAAGAAACTTGCAACATTTTCTTTGGTGAAAGCCACTTCAGATTGTTGTCTTATAAATGCTTCAAAGTTTCTACTAACTTTTGCGCTCATATATTTTTGCACATCAAGTTCTTTAATAACCTGTCGCCACATAAAGACTTTCAAACTTTTAGATAATTGATTATATTTTTGTTTGTTCGATCCTCTTTCAAGATACATTGATTGATAATAACTATCTGAAATACTTGTCATATTAGACATATAATAATCATGCCTTGATTCAGCTTCAAGACTTTTCTTATAAGTTTCCATTACAATCTTAAATTGTATATTCATATTACCAACTAAATCTTTCCTGGCAATAGCATCATTCTCTACATCAAAGTCAAAGTTCAACTCTGGCATTTTCTCTTTATCGAAATTGTAATCAAAAGTTTCCTCTGGATCCTCCATCCTTAATCTAACCAATGCAATTTCAATACCAGTCTTTCTTTCTGCAGTTTTAAAAGCATCTTGAATATACTCTACACTATCCTCTTGTTCGTCTAAATAACATTTTAAGAGCTTTCTTGTTTTAGTATTAGGATTACGAACAGTTTCAGCATTAAGTAAGCATATGATATCCGTATTACGAGCCATCCGTATAGCATGGAGCAAATGTTCAGCACCTCTATCAAATGGTGGATTCATAATGATTAAATCCCAAAAGTAATTTTCATTATATTCAAGGAAATCTGGAGCTAATACTGGATATCCTTTATCACGTAAGATTGATTGTAATTCAGGCTCAATTTCAATACAACTAATATTAACACCACTATTATATCGTGCTGATTTTTCTTTAATAAAATCGCATATATCTCCTTTACCTGCACTTGGTTCTAATATTTCCATATCAGACAAATCAAGAGCTTCATCGCCATATGCCCTATGTTCTTTGAAATAAGGCTCAAGCATTTTTCGTATCAACTTTGCTGGAGTTGGAAAAAAGTTTTCTCCAAACATTACCAACCCATTTTAACCAGTATATGATCTGGCACTGTTAATGCAATATCGAAATTATCAGGAGCAGGACCAAGATCCTTTAACAATTTCTCATAATATCGAACATTGTTTTTCTCCTCTTGGATTTTTCCATATTGCCACCAATACAATTTTTTCAATTTGTCCTGGTGTTCTTGTTTAAAGCCTTTTATTTTATTCAATGAAAAGGCTGCCGCTTGTTTATGATTCATACTTATTTATTTTAGTAATATCTCGCTGTTCCACCTTTACGCATTCTTTTTGCGTTTCTTTCTGTGGCTTTGTCAAGTCTTAATTGTGAATTTTTAGATCCCCATTGTTTGACTTTCATTTCACCTCTTGATTTAGGCTTACGTTCTTTCTTAAATACCTTTCTATCATCTATAATATTATAGATTGATATATCAGCATTAGAACAAAACAATGGTCTTTCAAGAGTATTAAAATCAATTAACTTTTCTTTTAATTGATTTTGAGTTTCTTTAGAAATATCAGGATATTTATCATTCTGAAATTGAGCCCAAATAATAAAATACCCTTTCATAGAGCCTTTACCTTTGCGAACAGATGTTTTTAAATCATCTTCTTTAAGAATGAATTCCTGTACTTCACTAACTTTTGTGAATTTCATTCATTTCTATTTTTAATATTTCTACATCTAAATAATCCATTGATGCTTGAGCTTTGCTCGAAGCTTGAACTATTAGTTTAGGATCATCTTTGATATGAGATAACCAATGCTCTATATAAGAAGCACTGTTCTCAATAGTCTTTGTCATTATTCCAGTCATACCACATAAGAAACACGCTCCTATTTCAGCGATTAGTTCTTCTTTAGCATATTGAATTGATTTCTTTCCACCTGTCATATTTCTGTCAAGTCTTGACGAATGACCAGTAGAATGTATAATCTCATGGAATATTGTAGAGTAGTATGCTTCATCAGAAATATAAAACTCTGGAGCGCATGTTTGAATTATATCCAAAGATGGAATATAACATGCTTTATTTCTATCATGTATTTCGATAGATGGAATTTTACAACGTTCATTCATTTGAGTTATTACATTCTCACAATTCCAAATGAATTGAAACTCATTCACTTCTTGAGTTCCCTCGTATGGACAGTCAATATTATCTATTGCAGTCAAGTTAAATACAGTTGAATAGCGATATATAGGTTTGTCTTGTTCTTTACCATTACTGTCTTCATACTTGACCATTTTTGCAAATAGTATCTTGTGTCCTTTCGAGCCTTTCTTTACTTGACCACCAAGCCCTGCAGCTTGTCTATATGTAAGCCAAAAAGGGCTTTGGTAGCCAGTCATACCAAGGAGCATTTTATTTATACCTCGATATTGTTTCTTGGATTTAAAGTTCATGGCCGGTAGATCTATTCCTGTATATGGCTTTTGCCAAGGAATAACTCCAGCTTCCAATTTCTTTATAATCTCTGCTGTTATTACTTCATAAACATTCATACTTTAATTATCATAGATTTATACTTCAATACATCCCTCACATACTTTTTAGCATCCAAGAGCTGCATTCCTTCAATCGCTGTAATATTACCGGTATCGTTTTGTATTTTGGTAACGATATCATTTTCCACAAGTAAATGTGTTACAGCACCGCGTTTGGTGTTGAGGATATGAGTAAATTCATACCCTCCAATTTTTGCAATCATAATTTATTTATTTTTAGTCATTCGTAATATTTCTAATTGAATTCTTTGAATTTTAATAAGTTCAGAAGTTATAATAATTCTATTGCCATATTTAATTTTTAAATTATTAATAATAAAATTATCAGATAATCCTTTGGATATTTTTTGAAAATATTCTTGTTTTTGTTTTTTAAGATAAATTTTATTTTTCTCTCTCCAAATTATACTTAATTCTCTATGTCTGTCTTTGGTTAATACTCGATAAAATTTCAATTTTTCAACATTCAATTTTCTATAAATTTTGTTATATTCTATCCTTTTCTCACGATCTCTTTCAATATTTTTAAAATAATAATCTTTTGAATATTTTTTTCTTTTATCAATATTTTTAAAATAATGTTTTTTAACTCTTTCGATGATTTTTTCTTTATTATTTAAATGATATTGTTTAGCATACTCTTTAATTTTCTTTTTTTGTTCTGGAGTTCTGCTATCTCTATATCTTTGTTGTGCTAAAGAACGTTTTTTTGAATAACCAGGTTTAAGCTTATCTCTATCTCGATATTTTTTAGCAAGTTTTTTAGATCTTTCTGGATTATTTTTTCTCCAAAGATTAGGATCTTTTCGTTTTTTAAGAATTTTCATTTTGAGTTTTCAAAAAAGAAATAGATTCTCTTTTACCCAAAAATCTATTATATTCAGATTCAGATAAAGCACTTTTTATCATAGAGTTTGTCATAGAAACAAATGATCTTGCTTCATCAGTAGTAATTTCTTTCTTTTTTAATTTTTCAAAAACTTTACTTAATTCATTTCTTAATTCTGTTGTGTTTTTCATAATTATTAAATTTAAAAGATTAATTTTTGAGTTTATTAATCAATCCAAAATGTATTACAATCCTTACATTTATTTCCACAAGGAAAGTCGTTACGATAAGGAGTATTTCGATGTCGGGTTATATCCATATCGCCAAATGTACAACCACCATCTTTAAAGGTTTTATTGTACATTTTTTCTAATTTTTGTAATATCATTTGTGGACTATCTTCAACATCAATAAATCCAATTTCTTTAGATATTACTACATCAGTATTATCTGTCCAATCTTCAGACATTCCAGCAATCGAGTAAGTCCAATTATATTTAATGGATTTTTCGAAGAAGAAATTGTTAGTATTAAGAACAAATGTAGCCTTGTTTCCTATTTGAGCATCACATATATCACCACTACCATTACAGTGATCTATTATGCCAAAGACATAGTTACTAAATGTAACTGATTTAGCATCTTCGATGTTATCAATGAATTCTACAAAGCCTTGTGTAAGATTAAAGTAAATCAAGAGCTGACCACCATACGAAGCTTGTTGGATCATCATATCAATTTCATCATTGTAACTGTATTCATTACTTGGAATACCAAGATGCTTCTTGATTTTGATACGCTCATGACGTATTTCATAGTCTTTCCAACTCCAGCTTTCTGATTCCATATAGTAACCAGTATCATAGTGCATGATTAAACGACCTGTATTACTTAACAGGTCTTCTAATACTGTATCAGTAAGATTATCATAAATGGTATCACGAATTTGATCTCTATGTTCTTCCATTAGAGCATCACCTTCATCTTCACTTATCTCATAATCCGTTATAATTTTATCTCGGATTTCAATACAATAAGTATCAATGCCTGCATTTTCAGATTCCCAATACCAATCGTTAATCTTCTCGTGAATTTCTTCAAATGATTGTTCTTCAATACATCGTTGAAGCATATCCATGTGGTCGTCAAGACAATCATTCCTGTCTACATAGACCAAGCTTGTCTTTCCTGGTATCAATATAAATATTTGATCCCAAGTGATTTTGGTTTTTATTTTCATATGTTAATTATTATTATTTTAAAAGTTTAAGGACCATATGTTGATCCAGTTCATCTAAAGGTATTCTCCCTTTATTTGAGGAGTAATATCCTTGCTGTTCAAATCGCTTTTTCCATTCTTTGAACGCTGTTCGTGCAGCTTTCATAGTTGGATAAGTTTCCTCTCGATCAATACTAAATCCATCAGGACTTAATAAATCATATTTATTTGCCATAATTAATAACCTGCTAATACAAGTCCGGATTTAACTGTTGTTCTTTGACATACTTCACAATAGCCTTTGGCTTGATCAGCTTCTACTTCAGTTATAAAATCACAACCTTTGGTAATACAAATGCCTACTATTTTACTATGGCACATATTGTCATTTAGCCATTGTCTTGTGCTACTATAATCTAAAATAGATATCAATTCATCTAATTTTTGTTTATCTCTGCTTACTGCCATAATTAATATTTATAGAAAGCGCCTTTGTCTATTGCTTCAGCAATATTGCTTTCAGTTGATAATTCAGCTTCAGTAAGGATCTGTTCACTATCATCAATTTCATTAAGGATTATGAACACTTCTTCTTTTGGATCCCAATGAATAGTTTTACTACTTCGCAGTCCACCATTAAGATATATGAAAGCCGACAAATTTGTGTCTTTCGAAAATTCTTTCAAATGTTCTATGGACATGATTTTTGTATATCCCATAAAGTTGAGGTATTAGAATGTTCACCAACACCCAATATGAGCGTGATGTATTAAGGTATTCTTGATGTTTAAGGGTTAAGTGAAGGGTAACTACCTAAATATATTTTAAAGGCGTGTATCAGCTTTTATTCTAATAATTGCAATTCTTCTTTTGTATCTCGAATTGCTTTTTTTATTTTATAAAATCTGCTTATTATCGTATTCAAATAAGGTGTAAATCTTAACTGAATATTATTTAATCTTAATTGGATTAAAGTCTTTTCTGCAGATAACCAATTATCCTTTCCTTTGGCTCTATATTTATTCATAATTGTATAAACAATTAAATCATGTTTTAAAGTTTTACAATCTTTAAACATTGTAGAATAAACAATTCTACCACCTAATAATTTTTTAAAATGTTTTTCTGTCATTGTTTTAACCTTTTGAATAAGGATTAAATCCACATTCTGAACATGCATCAGTAATCATTTCCATATCTCTATTACATATTGGACATTCGTAATCTCCATCGCTATCTAATATTTCTTTACAAGATGGCAATTCTATTGAACCATTTTCATATAATCTATCTAATATGAAAGTAAGTACTGATACAATATTAGTAAGTTTATCAACATCTTTATTACCACCAAGAAACATAATACCTATTTCAATCATTTCTTTATCAGTAGGCATTATAAATCGTTCTTTTTGATTTTCTATACAAACAACTTTATGTAATTCTATTAATGATTTCTTATTGAACTTCATTAATTCTTTCTTCCATTCTTCACCAAATGGAATATAATTTTTATCTATATCCATAATTATTTTAATTTAAAAATTGATATTATTGCAATAAATCCCATAGTTTCTGAAGTTCTTCAAGAGGAGCTTCAGGATCAAACTTGGCATCCTTGCCTTTAAGAGCTTTGATTAATTGCTTACGCATATCATCTTTCATTTTCTTTTCGTCAAATGGAGATCCTTGTTCAAATATTTTATCAAGGAATTCAGGTATTGAAGCCGAAACCACTTCCATTTTTCCAATTGAATCACGATCTAATGATTTAAGCATTTCTAAATTACTTCTATGAAATTCAGATTGCTCTTTAAGATATTGTTGATAATTATCATGAAGTTCATGAAGTTTCTTTAAGTTTCTGTTATTATATTTTACCGAAATAAGAATTCCAATATTAACTCCTATAAGAAATCCTATGATACCAATTAGTATTGATGTTGTTGTAATCATAATAATTTTTTTATATGTTTAATTTCATTATCAATTAAAAGTTCTGAAGATTTACTTAAGCCTGGCTGTTCTAATATTTCTTCCAGTGCCATTTTAGTTAACTTCAATTGTTCTTTTAATTGAACGTTTTCTTCACTTAAATAAATCATAGTTTTTTAAGCTTAAAAATTATTGTTATAAATCCACTCGATACGTTTTTGACAGGCCAATTAAAAATTTCCATGTCATAACGCTTATCATTAGTATATCTAAAACCAGTTGCTAACCAGTCATTGATATCATATGTCCATTGTGCTTCAAAACCTATTATTGGTTTCCAAGCTCCATCACCACCACGCCATACAATTGCTAATCGTACTCCAACGTAATAGTTCCATTGTTCTTCCCAGCCATGCACAAGCTTGAAGCCTATGGCTCCATGTGCATCGGTATATCCTCCATATAATGCAGGAAAATATTCAAAGCCAAGTTTGGCTTCTACAAATCCAGAGTAACCAAACTCCATTACAATATCAGGACCATAACCTCCTTGTTGATCGTCGGCATAATCCATATGTATATTGATAATCGCATGTTCTTCTTCAGGTATGCGCAACCCATTTTGTGATGTTCCCCAAAACGCTATTAGCATAAGAGGGATTGCTAATAATTTTTTCATTTTTATTTAGATAATAGTAGGCAAGTTCTATTTCTTCCTTGAGAGTTCTTACGAATAGTGATTGCTATTCCTGTTAGTCCTGGATCTACTAATGATGGATAATGTTTAGAGCTTAATATGAATTTCTCTAATATCTTTTCATCAGTATATCCGGCTTGAGCATCTTCATATATTTTAGTGTAGCCTCTATTAAAATAAGGTTTAGCATGATAAGGAAAGCCATGGTGTAGATTTTGTATAAGCACTTTGTTTTTAATCCACATTTTTACTCTGGCTTGAGATAAGCGTTTCATGGTATTATCTTTTACTACAAGCTTAACATCAGCATCATGTCTAAAAAGATTAAAATTTTGTAAGAAAGTAATTTCTTCTTGCGACCATTTAGCTGGTTCACTAAAATCAAGTGGTTCTGGTAATGGTTCTTGTTTCTTTTTATTCTTATGTAAAGAGTAGAATATTGCAATCAATACAACTATTCCTATTCCAATATATAAATATTCCATCTATTGTAATTTAAAGGTTTTTAAAATATCGTTTATGTTTATGACAGCCAAGTATTGTATTAGCACATGATTTACATTCAGCTATCTCTATTCTAAATAATCGTGCATCTTCTTTATCTTTAAGTATTTTATTAGTATGTAAAGCAACAAGTGAGAAAGGAAGATCCAGTCTTTTAGATATAACCAAATCTGTATTATTAATAATTCCATCTAAATCATACCAATCATTATGGAATGGCCCAAGTAACATACGTTTAATATTGTTTTTTTCTTTTAAAGAAAGTCTTGAATTAATTGCTCTTGGCCTAATTTTACGTTTATCTATCATATCATATCATTAAAAAAGAGCCACACTTTATGCATGGCTCTTACATTAATCATCAAACAATTTACTATCAATCAACATTAATAGTCTTCTGCAAGGAATACCATTGATCCACTGGCTATTACTTCAGCCATAGTTTTAATAGTATCAATTTCAGTTTTAGTTCTATCAAGCCATGTAAATGTCAAGCTTGTGCTTGCCGTATGTGCTTTAATATAACCATCACGATTTCCCCAAAGAACTCTTGTTCTTACAGTAAGAGTATTGAATGTTGTTTCATCAGTAACTCTATGAATTCTGTCTGCATAAACTTTCCATATATCTTTGTCTGCGCCAGAAGCTTGGACAGAGAATGGTGTGTTCATAAAATTCACTCGTTTGAATGTTTCTTGTTCATCAGCTACTTGAGAAGCTAATCCTAATAATGTTAAAAATGAACCAGATGCTGTTACATTATCAGATCCTTGTAATGCTACTTTGTATGCGGTTGGACCAACGCCATTGATTGTTACAACACCACCACTGGCTGTTGAGGTTATCGTTGTTGTTTCAGCACCTACACGTACATCATCATCAATACTATCAGCTAAATCAGTTGCTGCAGCCGCATCAGAGGTATCAATACTATACTCTGTATCGTCATTCTTTGCTCCTGCTACTGGAGTATAAGAAAGATTGTTAACCCATACAGTATCTCCATCAATACCACCAGATAATGTAGCTCCACTTGTTAACATTCTTCCAACACTACTTGAAGACAAGTCTATTGAATTACCATTAGTTCCATCATTAACCGCTACAATTGTTACAGTATCAGTTGTAGCTGTTGCTGTTACTTCATCACC
>SDBT01020263.1_pt1 | contig 10408 bp, 7 predicted proteins | sample 2277101 | NCBI WGS metagenome assembly SDBT01 (sample SAMN10404973, study PRJNA504765) | marine sediment metagenome | isolation source: marine sediment core GS10_PC15, 103 cmbsf | place: Arctic Ocean: Southern Knipovich Ridge | collected 2010
GATTCTTCAAAATCCGGAGAGAAAAATATATTTGAGTCGGCTCCAAAAGTATCGGTGGCAGATAAACTATAATTTTTATCTAAATATCTTTTTCTTTTTGGAGTGATTAATGTTTTTCTTAAGATAATAGAAATCTTATTGACAAAATTTACTTTATCGTTTTGTTTTTCATTTAGTGCAAAATCTGGAGTATTTGAATAATATTTTTCGTAAATATTATTAGCCTTCTCTTTAATTATTTCTTCAATTATTTTTTTCATATTTACCACCTAAATTTAATTTACAAACATTAAATATTATAAGTCATTAAAATTAAAACTTAAAAGAAATAAGTTTATTGCTTATTTATTGTCTCAATACTAACCTGCTCCCCGGTATCCCCTGATTTATCCGGACATTTTTCGCAATATTCTGCGATTTATCGTACATTACTTTTTGCCATTTTTTGTTATTTCTAACAACCGGCGCCCGATTTCTACCGATTTACCGGTGAATACCAAGAGCTATATACCGGAAAGTTTGAAATATATTTTAAAAAAAGAAGGATTTCATAGGCATTTTCTCGAATCAATATGAAGTGTAGAAAAAAATAAATAATATTTACTTATTCTGTTTTCCGGTGGTGATATGATAAGATAAATATTGACACGTCCCATTTTGTTTTAATAAACAAGGAAGATATACCAAGTCAATAATTCGGTAATTTTTGACGGAAAACCTCTAGGATCTGAGGAGTTTTTTAACCGGATGGTTTAGGCTTTGGGTATTATTATAGATAGACGTCCTAAAGAAAGATCTAAGAAGAAAGTTGATAAACGGGTGTCTGTCCTTATTATTCCCTATTATTCCTGACCCTGATGTTTTTGGTGTAAAAGTATATAATTCTGTAGCTAATATTTCGATTCCAATACTTTATGTATTGAATTCAGGGTGCACTTATGTTACACTAAATTATATTTATGCTAAGATAATGAGGTTTAATGATGACTATTTGTTATAAGAAACTTTGGAAATTGCTTATTGATAAAAATATGAAGAAGAAAGATCTTCGTATTGCCGCAAATCTTAGCCCTTCAATAGTTGCTAAATTAGGCAAAAACGAAAATGTGAGCATGGACGTGCTCATTCGCATTTGTACTGCTCTTGAATGTGATGTCGCAGATATTATGGAGTTTATTCCAAAAATAAAGTCCTGATAATGGGACACAAGCTATGAGATAAATATAAATAACAAAAAGATTATTATTGGAGGAAAGGGTGATGGCGAATAGTACGACTGCTATTGAACAAACAAACATACACATTTACAAAACATCGTTGATTAACAATCGGCGGTATTTGGGTAGTAAATATAAATTGCTTCCATTTATTAAGAGTGTTGTGGAAAAAGAATGTAAAAACATTGATTCGATTGCTGATATATTTGCAGGTACCGGTGCCGTTTCTTCTGCATTTCAAAACAAGAAGATTATAACTAATGATTTGATGTATAGCAATTACATATGCAATTTTGCATGGTTTGGTAGTCAAAAATACAATCCGCAAATTATCATAGATAGCTTATTGTATTATAATTCTCTTGTTGTAAGAGAAGGTAACTATATGACTGAGAATTTTGCTGATACATTTTTCGACCGTGCCGATTGTGCCAAAATAGGTTTTATCCGTGAGGATATTGAAAAGCGCTATAAAGATGGCATGATAAATGACAGAGAGCGCGCCTTGCTTATAACAGCACTTCTTTATGCAATGGATAAAATAGCTAATACTTGTGGTCATTATGATGCATACATACAAGGTGCAAAATTTGAAAAGTCATTGGAATTACTTGTACCTTCGGCAAAGGTCAATAATAATCCCTTTAATCAATGCTTTAATATGGATGCAAATGAACTTGTGCGCAGTATTGAAACAGATCTTGTTTATATAGATCCACCATATAATTCAAGACAATATTGTGACGCATATCATGTTTTAGAAAACGTTGCTCGTTGGGAAAAGCCCTCCGTTCACGGAGTTGCAAGGAAAATGGACAGACGCAACCTTAAAAGCGATTATTGCACAATAAGCGCAACTAAAGCGTTCGAAGATTTAATAAAAAATATCAAGGCAAAGTATATACTTTTATCGTATAACAATATGGCTACAAAGGGTAACAGCCGTTCAAATGCAAAAATATCTGATGAGGATATAATGTGTATTTTGAATAAAAAAGGCATAGTTAAAGTGTTTTCCGAAAACTACAAAGCATTTACAACTGGAAAATCTGATATACAAAAAAATGCTGAGAGACTTTTCCTTTGCAAGTGCAAAGATGAACAAAAACTTATACAGTCACCTCTAAATTACACAGGAGGAAAATTTAAGCTTCTTACACAAATCCTGCCCCACTTTCCCAAGGATATAAATTTACTTGTGGATTTGTTTTGCGGCGGTTGCAATGTCGGAATAAATGTTAACTGTAACAGAGTAATTTTTAATGACCATGATAAAAACTTGCTGTACCTCTATAATTCATTTAAAAATTTAGATAAAGATGTTACATTTGACCTTATATATAGGACAATTAAAAAGTACGGATTATCGCAAGTTAACAAATATGGGTATGACTTTTATGGCTGCAAAAGTTCATCTGGTCTTGGTACTTATAATAAAGAACGCTTCTTAGAATTACGCGCTGACTTCAATGCAAAATCGAGCAAAGACTATCATACCTACATTCTTTTGTATGTTTTAATTATTTACTCGTTTAACAACCAGATTAGATTTAATAGTAAAGGCGAATTCAATCTCCCAGTTGGAAAGAGAGATTTCAACAAAAAGATGCAAAAGAAGTTATTCGATTTTATCGACAGGATTAAATTTCGTAACACCGCCTTTACTTGTACGGATTTTAAGCAGTTTGATTTATCGTCATTGACCGAAAAAGATCTTGTTTATATCGATCCACCTTACTTAATTACCTGTGCGACTTATAATGAAAAGAATGGATGGAACGAACGCGAAGAAACCGCATTGCTCCTTTTTTTGGATAAATTGAATGAAAACCATATTCGATTTACATTGTCTAATGTTCTACGAAGTAAAGGTAAAGAAAACAAGCTGTTAATTGATTGGTTAGAGAAAAACAAAGATAAATATTGTGTTATAAATTTGAATTACAACTATTCCAATTCAAACTATCATACAAGAGACAAAATTTCCGGAAGTGAAGAAGTGCTTGTATTAAATTATTAAGAGGTTAGTTATGTCATACGAAAATATTCCTTATAAAAGTTTTTGCTGGGCGTTTGGAACAACCAGTTTCAGAACAAAAAATTTCAACCAACGCATAGAACTTCAGTTGGTTCTTCTTGATGAGTTTTGGACTCTTCCTGAAAACCAAGGGGTTAATTGGACCGGAAATAATAATCTTCAGTCAAAGTATTATGACTTTATGCAGGATAAGGAATTCGTTCAAGGTAACGCTCCCAATAAACCCAAAGACGCTAGAGAAAAAACTTCTGGTTTGGTTAATATAGGTTTAATCTCTCATGATAGACATCTTACTCCTGCCGGTCGATCACTGTTAAATATCAGTCAATCGGGAGATTTTTCATCGGACAATAGATTTCAAATTGCAAAAGACAGTTTTATTTACCTAAAACAGATGTTGAAAACATCTAATAATATTGATGGTTCTATTGTCAGGCCATTTGTTGTATTGCTTTATTTGCTTTCAAAAGTAGACTACCTCACTATGGACGAATATACATATCTACTTCCACTTTGTATCGATGAACAAACGACAAACTCTATGCCGGATAGAATAAATGCTGTTCGTAATGACACTTTATCTATTGATGATGTTATTCTTGACAAAATCATGTTAATGGAAAATTACCGAAATGCATTGAGATTATTGCTGGATAATTCCGTTAATGAAGAGCTTATTTGTACAATAGGTTTTAATAGAAAGAGTAGGACATATGACAAGCCCTACTATCCATTGTATAAAGCATTGAAAGCAGTGTTTTTAAATAATGAAATAGATAAAATATCAACCATTTATCGTTTTACAAAAGACATAAAAATAGGTAAATATTGGCGAAGCCTTTTGTTTGATACATCATCCATGCGAGCTATTGAAAACAGTTCGATTGAACATTTAAATATAACTGAGTTTTCAAGCGTCAATAACGAAAATCAACTTAAAACTGTTTTCTTTAAGAAAATGCACCTTTTCAAAGCGAAGGCAACATTATCGGATTACCTTGATTTGAATAGACGATACATAAAAAATACCGACATTGTTCTTTTTGAAGATAATACTGTAAAACTTGATATTGTACCAAAACAATTTTTTAACTCAGTAATAAACGACCTTTATAAAATTGCATTTACTTCTAGTGATTTATTGTCGGTTGATTGCCCATTAATCGATATTGATCCTTGTTTAGTGATAAACGAACAAAATGTCATAAATGGTATTAACAAAGAATTAGGTACTGCTGTTACAACAATGGGTGAAGCACGTCAAGCTATAGAAGACGAGCGATATAAAAGATTACAACATCTGATTGATACAAAATTTACTGATGTAAATCTTCTCAGATTACTCGAATTGTTTGAAGAGCGAAACGATGATGTAATAAATGCAATGGTAACGGATAACGCCGATATCCCTACTATCTTTGAGTATGTTTTGGGAATAATCTGGTACAAAGCAAGTGACCGTAAGGGGAAAATACTTGATTATCTCAAACTGTCTTTGGAAGCTGATTTGCTGCCAAAAACACATGCTGCAGGCGGAGAAGCAGATATTGTCTATGAATATGAAGCGACTGGCATTTACCCAGAGCACTCATTACTCTTGGAAGCAACATTGGCTAACCCAATCAACCAAAGACGGATGGAAATGGAACCAGTTTCTAGACATTTAGGACAGCATTTGATTAGAACTGGTAATTTGAATTCGTACTGTGTATTTGTAACAAATGATCTGAATATAAATGTTATTTCGGATTTCAGAAACCGTAAGACAACCCCATATTATGATACTCAAGATTATACAAGGTCAGTTGATGGAATGAAGATAATTCCAATTAAAACAACCGAGTTGAAACTTATTGTTAGAAACAATATTCCTTACACGACAATACATCTTCTTTTTGAAGAAGCGTTTAATTCAACAGTACCAATTCATAATTGGTATAACAAAATGATTGTAGATGCAATAAGTATAGCTACTACTACACACGATCGCTAACAAAAGAAAGTATATTGTTGTAATAAGAATTGAATGTGAAAGGGGACGGTTGTACGTGCGGCCAGGCTTAGGTCGTGATATTTAGTAGGGGAGTAATAGGGACAGACACCCATTTTTCGACCAGGAAAAGGAAAGTTATTAACAATAAACAGAATAATTAGGGACACATCCCATTTTTTTAAATAGGGAGGCGTACCAAGTCAATAGTCCGGTAACTTTTGGGTTGTCCTGGAAGAAAAGAGAAGAGAAATAATAAAAGAATGGATTGATTTCGGAAGGATTGAAGTGTGATAAAGAACCATCCCCTGTCACACTTCCCGTCTCATATTAACATCTTTTCTTGATTAGTAATAAGTGACTATTAATATACAAGGGACAGGTGTACTTAAATAAATAAGTCCCATTTTTTAAAGATTTTTCTCAAAAAAGAAGGATTTTATAAGACTTTTGCCATAGTAATATTAAGTTATAGAAAAACAAAAAAGATTATTTTTTTACTCGTTGTCGGCGATTTAATAAAATAAATATAAAATTTTGAAGTGTGAAAAAGAACCGTCCTATAACACAAATAGAATAGCGGTTTTTGAGGAAATAAAAAAGCAAAGGAGATTTAAATGAATAAATTAATAATTCCAATAGATGGAAAAGAAATAGTAATAAGTTTGATGCAAATAGAAATAGATAAAATTGAATTAGATGAATCAAACCCGAGAATAAGTTTTTTTAAAGACAACCAAGTTAGTGATAGCTTAACAGAAGACCAAATTGTATATGCCTTAATAAATAAGAAACCAGAGGCTTTTCAAAAATTAATGGATTCTATACATAACAATAAGGGGATTGTTTATCCCATTTGGGTAGAACCTATAAGAAGAAAAAAAGATAAAGAATATAGAGTAATAGAAGGTAATACAAGGCTTGTAATTTATCAAAAATTACAGCAAGAAGAACCTTATGAAGAAAGATGGAAAACAATTTTATGTAACATATTGCCACATGAAATTGAGGAAGAACAGAAAAACTTCATAAGACTACTATCACATTTAAGAGGAACAACCGAATGGGATGCATATGAGAAAGCGAAATATTTATACAAACTTTGGCAAGATGATGGTTGGTCTATAAATAGGCTTGAAAAACAAACAAAAATGACAGAGAAACAGATAAAAGAGAATATTGATGCCTATAAAATTATGGAAGAGCAATATTTACCAGATCATGCAGATGATCCAAATGAAGTAAGTAAGTTTAGTTATTTCGTAGAATATATCAAAGATAGTAAATTACAAAAATCATTGAAAAAAAATGAAATGGATATTAAAAATTTCTGTGATTGGGTTGCCAATAAAGAAAAAATACCAACCGGTCAAGACGTTAGAAGATTACGAGATATTTTTGATGACGAGGATACCAAGAATGCTTTTGTTGTTAAAGGATTCAATGCTGCTATGCAGATACTTACACTTAAAAAACCACGTCTTACATCTTCTTTTTATAGATCCATAGAAGATGTTATTGAAGGACTAAAAGAAATAAGTACGCAAGAACTTGATGAAATTATTGCCGAAGAAAATGGCGAAAAAGAAAATATGATTAAAAAATTAGTAGAATGGAGCCAAAAAGTTATTAAATTAATTAAGAAGGAAAAAGATGGCCTCAAAAAAACATGATTTTATTGTATCTTCAATTGCTAGGAAAATAAGAAAAGATGGTTTTAAAGTTATATATTTAGATGGGAGATATCAGGATGTTGATGAGAAAAAGTTTGATATTCCACCAAAAATAATAAATCACAAACCAGATATCGTTGGAGAAAAAGAAAATACATTTTTCTGTATAGGCGAAGCAAAAACTAAAAATGATATTTTCACTAAAAGAACAAAAAATCAAATAATTGATTTTTTTACAATTGTAAGATTAAATTCCGGAAATAAATTAGTTATAGGAATTCCATTAAATGCTAAAGAAGATTTAAAAAAATTACTGATAGAACTAAAACTTATAAATCAAAAACAAATTGAAATAATTTATATACCTGAGGAGCTTTTGCCTCATGAAAAGAAAATATAACTTTAACTATAGCCCAAAGACAAAACCATTTCCACATCAAGTAGAGGCGATTGAATACATTACAAATACAGTAAGCACCGCTCTTTTTGATGAACAAGGACTTGGGAAAACAAAAATTGTAATTGAAGCATTATGCAACAACATGAAACAAAAAATTATAGATGGTGCATTAATAGTATGTAAAAAACATTTAATTGAAAATTGGAAAGATGAGATCGAAATTCACAGTTATTTGAAATACATTATATTAAGAGGTACACCCAACGAAAAAGGAATAAAATTTATGGGGTATTCCCATTTTTATATTATAAATTATGAAGGCGTTATTGGAGAAGTTGAACGGCTAAAAATGTTCTTGAAAATAAGGAGAATGGCTATAGTTTTAGATGAATCACATAAAATAAAAAATCCTAATGCAAAGACAACTAAAGCTATATTGGAATTGAAAGATTTGGCAAAAAAGAGAATTATAATTACAGGGACGCCTGTTGCTAATAAACCCTTGGATTTATGGACACAGTTTTACTTCTTAGATAACGGCCTTTTATTGGGAGATAACTATAGGAAATTTAAAAAAATATATTCTATCAACCTAAAAGGAGACAATTTAAATGAGCAGAAAGAAAGGTTTAATGATTTAAGGAAGATTATTCTATCAAATTCAATCAGAAGATTAAAAAAAGATGTATTAGAATTGCCTGAAAAGATTTATATCAATAAATATGTTTATTTAGAAGGGCAGCAAAAGAAGATCTATACTCAATTAAGAAAAGAACTCTATATCGAAATTACTAACATAGATGGCGAAAAAATAATTGATAGATCAAATGAGTTATTAAAAAAGTTACTCCGATTAGCCCAAATTGCCAGTAATCCATTTTTAATTGATAAAGTATATAATGAAACACCTGCGAAATTTCCACTATTAGATTCACTTATTGAAAGCATATTAGAAAAAAAAGAAAAACTAATAATCTGGAGCTGCTTTGTGGAAAATATTAGAATCCTTTATAAAAGATATAAGAAATTCGGATCATTGATGTTATATGGAGATATTCCAATTGAAAAAAGAAATAAAGTAGTAAAGGAATTTAAAAATAATGAAAAATATTTAATTTTGATTGCAAATCCAGCAGCAGCACGAGAAGGATTAACACTTACCTCCGCAAACAATGCAATATATCTCGATCGAAATTTTAATCTAGTAGATTATCTACAATCGCAAGATAGAATTCACAGAATATCTCAAACCAAAGAATGTAAAATTTATAAACTTATTGCAAAAAATACTATTGATGAATATGTTGACGAATTAATTTATAAAAAGCATAAATTAGCTGAATATGTTCAAGGAGATATTAACAATATTGAAAATAAGAAATGGCTAACTAAAGAGAAAATATTAAATATTTTAGGAGATAGATAAAATGCAGAAAAAAAATAAAAATGAAATTGTGGTACTTGGGCAAAAAATTGAGACCAGAATAGAAGATATTGATATTTATAAATTAAAATATTGGAAGGAAAACCCAAGAGTAAACGCAATAATTAAACAAAAATACAGAGATAAGGATGTTTTTGATGAAGATATAGAAAAAGAGTTATGGGAAAAGGAATCTGTAAAAGACTTATTCAAAGATATTGAATGGCATGGCGGACTTATTGAAGAAATATTAGTACAAAACAATGTTGTACTAGAAGGAAACTCAAGATTATGTGCTTATAGGCATTTATATAAAAAAGCAGAAAAACATAATGATGAAGATAAAATGTTAACCTGGTCTTATATTAGGGCTAGAATAATTCCTAATGATATTTCAAATGAGGTTGTATTTTCTATTCTTGGTACTTGGCATATTAAAGGTAAAGCCAAATGGGATACTTTCGAAAAGGCTTCATATTTAAAAAGAATGAACGTTGAATATAAATATCCGTATAAACAAATAGCAGATTCAATTTCTCAAACGGAAAAATTTGTAAAAGATAATATTAAAGCTCATGATTTAATGGTAGATAGCGAGGTCTATACTTTAGACAAGTTTAGTTATTTTTATGAACTTGTGAAAAATAATAATATCAATAAAATTGCTGATAAGGAATCGACTATTATTCCAAATATTATCCAAGCAATTAAAGAAGATAAATTTACACGAGCAGAGGAAATAAGGAATGTACACAAAGTATTAGAAGATAAAAAGGCAAAAAAAGAATTTTTCGAGGAAAAAGTTGAGTTTAAAGATGCTCTTGAAACAACAAAAAATAGACATCCAGAGCACGCAGATAGTTTTTATTTTAACATTAAAAAAGTCACAAAAATATTACAGTCCTGCCCAATAAAACGAATAGAGGAAATAAAAAATGATGGAAATAAAAAATATATATTAGAGAAACTTTATAGAGAAGTTTGTAGTTTATGTAAAAAAATAGGAATAAAAAATCGGAAGTGATTTAAATTTATGAAAAATATTTTACTTATTGAACCAGATTACAAAAATAAATATCCCCCATTGGGATTAATGAAGATATCCACCTATCACAAAGAAAAAGGTGATGATGTATTTTTTTATAAAGGATTTTCCAGAGAATTAAAAGAAAAAATATGGGATAGAATTTATATTTCTACATTGTTTACTTTTTATTGGAATAAAACTATCAAAACCATTAAATACTATAGCAAAAGCGTAAATTCACTTTCTGATATTTTTGTTGGTGGTGTCATGGCGACTTTAATGGTGAGTGAAATAAAAAAAGAAATTAATGTAAATGTAGTGAAAGGATTACTTAACGAAAAAGGTAAATTAGGCTACAAAGATGATGATAAAATAGATTATCTTACACCTGATTATTCGATTATAAATCCAAAAACTAATTCCATTTTAGATTATTCTTATCCAACAAATAATTCATATATTGCATATGCTACGAGAGGGTGTATTAGGCATTGTGAATTTTGTGCAGTGCCTATTATTGAACCTGAATTTACGAATAATTTATCAATCGCTAAACAGGTGGAGGATATTAGAAAAAAATATGGGGAAAAAAGACATTTGCTTTTATTGGATAATAATGTTTTAGCTTCAAAAAAATTTC
>SDBT01020264.1_pt1 | contig 10407 bp, 13 predicted proteins | sample 2277101 | NCBI WGS metagenome assembly SDBT01 (sample SAMN10404973, study PRJNA504765) | marine sediment metagenome | isolation source: marine sediment core GS10_PC15, 103 cmbsf | place: Arctic Ocean: Southern Knipovich Ridge | collected 2010
CAACAGACCAGCCGAGGCGGCACGGTTGCCAGAGCAGACGACGACCCGATACAGAATTCCGAGGCGACCTTATCTGAACTGTCTACGGAGGAACTGCGCAAGCAGGGCCTGCTTCATCCAACAGGATAAGGAGCCAAACCAATGGCATCAAATGAATGGATAGGTGTTGTAAACACCACCGCCCCCAAGTTCTTAAAGGGGGCTGCTGACCAGACGATTCGCAAGCGGTTGCTGCTGGCGATGCTGGAGAGGCGCGGACGACTCACCTTCAACAACAACTCAATCTCGCTCACGTGGGACGTGCAGATCGCCGAGCCGCCCGTGGAAGCCTACGGCGACGGCGGCGTTGTGAACTACGCACGGCGCGACCTCTACAGGCAACTCACCATCGACTCTCGGGGCTACGTCGGCACCGACGCGATGACCGAAAAAGAGAAGCTGATGAATGATGGCGACGTGGCCATTGTTCGCCGGTATGACCGCATCATCCCCACGCTCACTATGGGCATCCGCAACAAGTTCGGCGGGGAACTGTACGTTGACGGCAACGCATCGGGCAACGAAAATCGCCTGTGCGGTGCCGAGACGTTCCTGGCGGAAACCACGCCGGATGCGGACGACATCATTGCCGCGCCGAACGACGTGTACGGCGGGTCGAACACAGACATCCAGGACAATGGGGGCACCTGGAGCCAGGTGTTGGGCGCGGGCAACTACCCCAACGATGGCATCGGCTACGACTGGCCGGAAGGCAGTGGCGACAGCGAATTCGACGCCCTTTCGCCGAAGCTGGCCAACTGGAGTTCGACCGGCTGGGGCACCGCTTCGACAGGCTGGGCCGACAACTGCGAGCGGGTAATTCGGCGAACGGTCCAATGGCTGGCGCTGACTGCCGGGGCCTATGGCGCGCCGAACTGCGGCCTGATGGCCGGTGACATGATGACCGGCTTCAAGAACAAGATGGCGGCCGACCGCATCATCACCATCCCACACCCGGAAGCCAGCGACTTGGGATTCCCCGAGACGCTGCTGTTCGAGGGACTGGCGCTGAAAAGCGAGTTCGGTATCGCGGTCAACACCGCCTACATCTTCAACACCGACGAGATGGAGTTGATGTCGCTGGACAAAGACCTGTTCTCCTCGCGCGGCCCCGCCTGGGACCCGAAGACGTATTCGTACCTGTTCAGTGTGGGTTTCTTCGGAAACATGAAGTACCGCTCGCCGCGCTACTTCGCCAAGCTCAAGAACTACGCCTAAGTGGCACCGTCAATAACCAAAGGACAATAAAAGGAGGCAATCATGCCTGATACTCAAGTTCAGCCGGTGTCACGCGGCAAGACGTGGTACGGCACAAGCGGAACCATCGACACCTCTGACTACGGCACCAGTGTCGGGTTGGAGGGAGCCGAAACTGTTTTCAAGGACACCGACCCCGCAGACGTGACGAAAGCACGAAGTTCGCGCGACGTACGCGCGATTTTCGTTCGCAACGTCTCGGGCATCACGCTGTTGCCGTCGATGGCCGTCGTCTGGAGCGTCACCGGCAAACGGGTGAATGGCTACGCCGACGTTACGGCAGCGGCCGTCGCCGGCATCGTGGACGACCATTACGGTACGTCAACGGGCGTTCGCAACGGCGATATGTTCTGGCTTGTCACCAAGGGCCCGTGTCTGGTTTACACGACCACGGGCACAAGCGGCTTCGATGGCAACACCTGGGCGGTCGGCGACCTGATTTACTCGGTTACCGGGGCATCCAGCACTGCGAACACCATCGGCGGCACAACGGCCGACGAGGGTGGCAAGCCAATCAACGTCATAGCCGCAAGCCTGGCGTCTTCCACTCAGTTGGGATACGTGCTCATGAACCGTTGGGGCCGGGCCATTTCGGCGGCAACCAGCGGCGAAACCCATACCCGAAAGCTGGTGGACCTGAACGTCGAAGTCTAGCACCGAAAGGTCGTGTCGTCGACGACAACTCGGGGCCGATGGCCGGGCTTCGGCCCGGCTGTCGGTTTTGTTTAACAAGGGAGAATTGAATGTTCAAGCGAAAGTTGTCGCTTTTCATTGCGACCTTCAGCTATGGCGGAAATGGCGGATTGGCCACCACTTCACCCAAGGTGTGCCAGTGGATAACGCACACACTCAAGGGCATGGATGACCGCATTGGCGAGCGAGTGTGGCGGGATTTTGTGGATACACCCATCCCGATGCTTCGCAATGCCGCCGTGTTGGCTGCACGCGAGTGGGGTGCCGACCTGATGCTGATGGTTGACTCCGACACACATCCCGACGTGGAGCTAGCAGAGGATTCCGAGGCCAAGCCGTTCTGGGACACGTCGCTGGACTTCATCTACGACAACTACGACAAGGGGCCGCATGTCGTGGCCGCCCCGTACTGTGGGCCGCCGCCGCTTGAGAACGTCTATGTGTTCACCTGGGCCAACATGCAGTCGGACCACCCCAACGCTGACTTCACTTTGCGACAGTTCGCTCGGGAGGAAGCCCAGTGCCGCGCGGGCATCGAGGACGTGGCCGCACTGCCCACGGGTTTGATTCTCTACGACATGCGGGCGTTCGACCTGACCGAGCCGAAGGAAAATGGCGACAGACCGTGGTTCTACTACGAATACAAGGACCTCCTTGAAGCCGAGAAGTGTTCCACCGAGGACGTGACGGCAACCCGCGACATGGCGTTGGTGGGCTGCCAAAAACTCGGCTACAACCCAATTAACGTCAACTGGGACGCATGGGCCGGGCACATCAAACAGAAGGTGGTTCGCAAACCGCGAATCGTCACCAGTGACATGGTTGCCGGCCAGTTCGCCCGTGCCGTCGTCGAGGGCCGCGAGGGCGGTCGCAAGCACATGATTGTGGACACCAAGTTCGCCCGCCAACCAAAGCCGAATCGCATAGTGGAGGCATTGCATGGTAGCGACCACCGGCCCGCCGTCGTACCCGCCGGCAAAGATTCCTAACCACGGACGACGATGTGTCGAGTGCCGAGAACTGCGGCCAAGCGATGGGTTCGGCAGATACTCAGGGCAGTCCAAGCACGTTTGTGCGGAGTGCTGGAGGACGAGACGCATGAGAAAGACGGAAGCCCAACGGATTGAACACGCCATGAATGCCGCCAAGCGGCTGACGGCCGAGATTCGGGGCACGAGCATCAACGCCCCGCACATATCGGAAATGTGCGAGGAGATAATCGCGGTCCACGGCGACTTGAAGACGTTTGCCAAGCGGTACAAGCAGAACTTCGACGCCGCCGAATCCAAAGAACACGGCATGGGCAGCAAGACCGTGATGGACAACTACTGGCGCGTGGTGCAACTGGTGGCCATGAGCACCGAACACCGCGACAGCGCCCCCGACGTGGCGAACCTGAGCAACGAAGACATAGAGGCAGAGCTTGCGAACATGCTACTCAAGGCCACGGGGCTGAAGGTGGTTTCACCGGACGATGGCGACGAGACACAGGATGCCAGAAGAGCTTAACATCGCCGAACGCGAACGCATGGTCGTGCTGGCCGCAGAGCGGGCACGTCGGCGAATGGACGCGCTGTGTCTCTATCGCCCAATGCCCAGCCAGCTTGCGTTTCACAAGTCGATGGCTACCGAGAGGGTTTGTCGAGGCGGAACCCGTAGCGGCAAGACGCTCGCCGTGTCCGCCGAGTTCGCCAGCGCCGCCACGCGAATGCCAATAATCGGCCCCGACGGCGAGCCGCTGCCGCACAAATATCCAACTGACAGGGCTTTGACCCTGTGGGTAATCGGGTACGACCTGAAACATATCGGACAGACGATTCACCGGATGCTGTTCAGGCCGGGCGCTTTCAAGATTATCCGGGACCTCAAAACCGGCCAGTGGCGCGCCTACGACCCCAATGACCCTGCCGACACGGAGCGCGAAAGTGAAGTCGGATTGTCCCCACCGTTGATTCCCGACAGGATGCTGGACAAAAAAACTACGTCCGATGGCTTTTCGTGGGAGAAGAAGGCCGAGCGCAGTTTCAATATCTGCCGGCTGGCCAATGGTACGGAAATCTGTGCGTATTCCAGCAAGGGCGAACCCAAGCAGGGCGACCCGGTGGACCTGATTTGGATAGACGAAGACATCGAGTACGCCCGCCACGTCCAAGAATGGCAGTCCCGGCTTTCCGACCGCAAGGGCCGCCTGATTTGGAGTGCCTTCCCGCACACCCGCAACGACGCGCTCCAGCGAATGAACGAGCGGGCCGAGGAAGACGCCGACAATCCCAACCCGGACGTGCAGGAGTTCCGGCTGGTCTTCAGCAACAACCCGTTCATCGACGCCGACGAAAAGCGCAAGCGGCTCAAGGGGTGGACGGCCGAGGAAGCCCTGGCCCGAGACAGGGGCGAGTTCCTGACCGACCGCGTGCTGGTGTACCCGAATTTCAACATCGGCATTCACGGTGTCGGAATCGGCGACACGCCACTGGACAGGGCAATCCGCAGCAACGGCATGCAGCCGCCGCGCGAGTGGACGAACTATCTGGCGATTGACCCTGGACACACCACCCAGGCCATTCTGTTTCTGGCCGTACCGCCGCCGGAGTTCGGTGATTGCGTGGTGTTGTGGAACGAGTTGTATCTGCACGGCAAGAGTGCGGACGAGTTGGCCAAGCAAGCCGCTTCACTGGCGTCCGGGCGGCGGTTTGAGGCATTCATCATCGACTCCCACGCTGCTCGGCAGTCATACATGGGAATGGGTGGCCACACCATTTCTCGGCAGTACAGCGAAGCCTTCGCCAGATTCAGCCTCAGCAGTAAGCTCACCGGCAACTCGTTCATCAACGGTTCGGACAATGTGGGCGGACGGGTGATGCTGGTCCGCGAATCACTGGGCATCCGCAACGACGGCAGTACCAGGATACGGGTAATCGAGGCTACCACGCCCAACCTCCAGCGGGAGTTTCGACTGTACAAAAAGAAAGTCACCCGCGACGAAATCAGCGACATTCCCGCAGACCGCAATAATCATTTAATGCAATCGCTCGAATATGGCATGTCATACGACCCACATTATTCGCCCGCCATGCCCGAAGAGGCGAGGCCGAGTCCCGGCATCCGGGCTTACCAGCTATGGAAGGCGGGCGGCAAGAAGCCCGATAGTCACGTTCAAATGGGGCCCGGCGCGTATGCCGCCGCCCACTGACCCGAGAAGACCCGAGGAGGGAACTATGCCAACTTTACCCGTGAGCCACAGTTGTCTGTGGTATCCCGACATTCCTGGCCAGCACGAAGAACCGCACGCGGCCACCGTCACCCGCTCGGCGGCCGACGGCCTGCTGTGTCTGACGATTTGGCCGCCCAACGCCAACACGCCGATGTTGCGGCGCGGGGTGCGGTACGTCCACGACCCAATCCTGAAACTGAAGCCGCAGTTGGCCCGGGACTCCATGAGCGGTTGCGGTGTGTGGGACTACGCCCCGGAGATAGAGGAGCACAAGTCCAACGGCCAACCCAAGGAGGAGCCGTGCTGCATGACTGACGAAGAGATTCTGGATGCGGCCCACGGTCTTCGCAAGCAGAAGGTGACCTGGCCCGAGATTGAAAAGAGGGTGTCGAAGGCCGCCCGCAAGAAACTGCCATGGCAGACCATCCAAAAGATGTTCCGCGACGCAGGCAGGGACCCGGAGAGTTCTGAATGACCGAAAGTCTCAGACCACTGGTGACCGGCTGGCTGGGCAAACTGGACATTGCCCGCAAGCACAGGGTTCCGTTTGACGACGTGGCGGAACAGTGTCTCGGTTTCTATGCCGGCAACCTGGGCTTCATGTACGAAGACAAGTTCCAGAAGAAGTTTCTGGGCGACATGCCCATCTCGCCCCGGTTCCGCATTACCATCAACAAGGCATTCGAGTTGGTGTCCGTGGTGGGGCCGCTGATATATCACCGCAATCCGACTCGCAGCGTGAAGCCATACGACCCACTCGAACTCGACCCCTCGCTGTTCGGAGATTCCCAGGACCCGCAGGCGCAACAGGCGTTTCAGCAGGCGTCCGGGCAGATACAGGCCGAGGCCACCCGCAAAACGACGCAATGCCAACTCTTGGAGCGATACCTGAACTACACGCCCCGCGAACAGCCGGGCGGTGGGTTGAAGCGGCACGCGCAGGACGCGGTTACCGAGTGTCTGGTTACCGGACTGGGGCTGTTGTGGCCGGGAACCTATCGGATGCCCGGCAGCAACCGGCTGCTGACCGGATGCTTCTACGATTCCAACGTCAACCTGCTGGTGGACCCCGACGCGGACAGCATGGTGTTCGGCAACGCCATGTGGGTGTCGCGTGAGCACATGCAACCCACCTGGGAAGTCGAGCGGCGATTCAACCTGCCTGCCGGGTCGTTGGCGAAAGCGGCCACCCTGGAGTCAGGCGCGGCACAGGGTGCGCGGCGTGGCGATCGGTTGGGCCGCAAGCACCGTGCCCAGGGCACCACGTTTGACCTTATAACGTGGCATGAGGTTTGGAGCATTGGCGGCGTGGGCACGCGATTGACTGGCGTAGCGAAAACACTGGAGCGGGCGTTTGACGAGGTGGTGGGCGACTACGCCTATATCTGCGTGGCCCCCAACGTGCCCTGGCCGCTGAACATGCCGATTCAGAGGTTCGCTGTTGCCGACGATGACGACGTGAGGGAAGCCTTCTCCTGGCCCGTGCCCTATTGGATGGACCGCAGTTGGCCGTTTGCCGACCTGTCGTTCTACCGCAAGCCCAATACCACGTATCCGATTGCACCAATCCAACCAGCATTGGGCGAACTGTGCTTCTTGAACGTGATGATTAGCCACCTGGCCAATCGGGTGTGGTCGTCCAGTCGGGACTTCATCGCCGTACTGAAGAGTGCGGCCCGCGACGTGAAGCAGATACTCAGTCGCGGCGAAGACCTGGCGGTGATTGAACTGTCCGAGATTCACCAGGACATCAACAAGGTGGTGAGCTTTCTGCGCCAACCGGAAGTGAAGTTCGACGCCTGGAAAATCGTTCAACAGATTTTTGAACTGTTCGACCGCCGCACCGGATTGTCCGAATTGATGTACGGACAAAACGAAGGCCAGAAGGTATCCCGTACCGCCACTGACGTGAAGGCCAAGCAGGAAAAGCTCAGTATCCGCCCGGACCACATGAGCGGTTCCGTCGAGGACTGGATGACGCAGGCGGCGGGCATGGAAAAGCAGTGCTGCTACTGGAGTGGCGTGTCCGGCGAGGACGTTCGCCCGTTATTAGGACAGGTGGGTTCGCAACTCTGGGACGGGATGATTGCCAATGCCGACCCGGAAGAGGTTGCCCGCGAAATGGTTTGCACCATCGAGGCCAATTCGGCACGCAAGCCGAACAAGGACCGGGATGCGGCGAACGCCCAGGCGATGGTTCAGGTTGCCATGCCCGTGTTGGACAAGCACGCCGATGCGACAACCGACACCGAGCCGCTGAACAACCTGATTGATTTCTACGGCGATTCCATCGACGCGGACACCAGTGGGATTCGCATGGGGCCACGGATGCCACCGCCGCCGCAGGGGCCGAGTCCAGAGGAGCAAGAGGCGGAAGCTGAGGCTGGCCGCAAGGAAGAGGGGCACGAACAGGACATGCGGCACGGCGAACAGCAGCACCGGCAGCAGTTGGCGCAGGATTACACGTCGGGCAGGCTGAAGCTCGCGCTGGATGCGGCCAAGTCGCGGGCGAGCAATGGAAAGGCGAAAGCATAATGCCAAGCTACAACTACAAGTGTGACCAGTGCGGCGCGGTCGAGTGCCACCAGCACGCGCCCGCCGAACGGTTGAGCCTCAAGTGTTGCGGCCACCTGATGGCGTGGCAGTTCCCCGCGCCCGCGCTGCGCACCAACACCACGTTCCTGGCAAACAGGGGCACGCTGGACAAGCAGTTCGGCACCGACACCGCAGGGATGAAAAAGACATTGGCGGCGGCCAAACGTCGTGGCCACACGCCGAACATGAATGACGTTTACATGCCGACGCTGTGCGCCCCCGGCAGGCCCGGTGACCCCGAGGCGTTCATACCCGCCGACGACCCGGTGGGCTACGTCAAGCGGCTGTGCAAGAAACGCAACTGGGCGTGCGACGACGACCAAATCAAGGCGAAGCGTTCCCAGCGCCCACCCCCGCCCCGAGTTCCCATGGCCGAGAAGATCGTTCGCGCCCGCGTGAACGAAGCTGTTGCCCGAGACCCGAGTTTGGCCCCGAAGCGTGCGCGATTGCGCGAAGAAATCATCGTAAAACACTCTCGCAAATAGGAGAGAACCTGGGTGATCTCAATCAGGACGAACGCCTGAAACTGAAGGCGTACTTTGGCGACACGCTGGGCGCGAAGCTGGAGGATACCCACAACGCCGTTCTCGGCAGCGGGGGCGTGTCAATCGCGAGTTCCTATGCTACGAGCGGTCAAAACGGGATTCTCGTGAGCAATACGTTTACGCTTGCCACGGCTGGTGTCCACAAGGCAATCCAGGCTGACGTGACGTACACACCAGCAACTACCGGGTTTGCTACCTCTATTGCCGTTGCAGCCAAGGTGGTAATCAATGGTGACTTCACTGGCGGCACCGGCTATGGCTGGGCAATCCAGGGGCAGTTGCACTTCAACAACCTCGCGGACATCAACAACTCCTCAAGCATTTTTGCCGGAGTACGGGCCGTGATTACTGCGGACGCTACCCCGGAGTTTGCTGCCGGTGACATTTGTGGATTGTACGTCGATAACCTCGTCACCTACAACATGGCTGCAACGACTGGCGACGTATCGTTCGTTCGTCTTGCCAACCACGGCAACGGCAGCAGCAGATCGACGATTGACAGTGCAATCTACATCTACGGCGTCAAGGTGACAAACCTGTTTGAGTTCAACAGCGCAATTGGCGGCGGCGGATTCGTGTCGGCGTTCGGTGGCACCGGCCACGGTGGCACAATCAAAAAGGTTGCCATGACTATCGACGGCAGTACGTATTACCTGCTGGCCAGTACCACACCAGCATGACCCCAAGCAAAGAGGGGTGTTCGATGGACCTGCAAGAACACAGTCAGACGGCATTTACGCTGAAAGCCGGCCAAGAGTCAGGAATCCCGGTGGCACCCGGACAGATGTTGAAGGTGGAAGTAAGTCCGGGGGGGCCAGAGATTTTAGCAGCTCCTTGCCCCGCAGGTAAGAATTGGTCGGCCCGCGTGATTGTCGAAATTACTGAAACTTGACGCTTAACCCGAAACGACCTTTTTAGGAGAAACATGCCATGAAAGTGGACATGACGCAGACGCTCATCACAATCGACGGCAAACCGCTCACGGACGCGGACGACAAGGCGGTCACACTGCAAACGGTGTGCATCAACGCCTTGCTGGCCACACTGGACGTGGACAAGAACCTCTCGGGTGAAGACAAGATGGCGGCACACACGCTGGCCACTCGGATTCACGGCGAAGCCGAGCCCAACTTGGAGCCCGAGGATTTGACGAAACTCAAGGAACGAATCGGCAAGATGTACGGCCCGGCGGTTGTGGGCCCGGCATACGCGATTCTCAACGGTGGGTAGCCATGCGGTTCGACGAACATCACGAGGTTTTCGACTTTCAGATTAGTGGCACGGGGCCTACGGAGACTGTCGTGGCGGCAGTGGCAGGCAAGGCGATTCGCGTGCTGTCATACGTGCTGAGCGAACCCGTAGGCGAGGTCCTCAAGTGGCAGTCTAAGCCCGCCGGGAGTGCCGTCGAGCTTTCTGGCCTGGGGTTAGCCATGCCGTCGTCGAGCCCCGACACAATTGAGGCCCCACACAATCCAACCGGCTGGCTTCAGACGGCCAGCGGTTCCGCACTGCAAATTGTTGCAGGCAATACCGTCCAATTGGGTGGCCACGGCACATACATATTGATTTGAAGGGAACGAAACGATGGCGACTTTCGACTGGGGAGAAGTCAAGGACTTCCAGATAAGTTCGGCTGCTACGGATGCCACGCAGATTGCTGCCGTAACGGGCAAGGCGATTCGCGTGCTGTCCTACGTGATGTCGGCCGCCGGGGCTGCGGCGATAAAGTGGCAGTCAACCACGTCCAATCAACTCTCCGGGTTGGGCATTGCGATGGCGACCAACTCTACCGTCGTGGCCCCGCATAACCCGAGCGGCTGGTTTCAAACAGTGGCGGGTGAGTTGCTGAACATCGAGAACAGCACTGGTGCGAACATCGGCGGGCACGGCACATACGTCGAGATAGGATAGGGCAAATGTCATCCACAATTAGCGTTACACAGCGATTCCAATGCACGGTGAACGAGACGTTTGACGCCGCATCCGTGCTCTCGGCAAGCACCCGCCTTATCGTTCACTCCGCGTTCGACTCCAAGGAATCGCTGACTGCGACCAGCACGGGGCCCG
>SDBT01020265.1_pt1 | contig 10407 bp, 7 predicted proteins | sample 2277101 | NCBI WGS metagenome assembly SDBT01 (sample SAMN10404973, study PRJNA504765) | marine sediment metagenome | isolation source: marine sediment core GS10_PC15, 103 cmbsf | place: Arctic Ocean: Southern Knipovich Ridge | collected 2010
AAGCTGCTGACCGCGGCCATTGCCGACGCTAAGGCCATTGGTGTTAAACGGTTATTCGCTTTGACTTATGAGAACGACTTTTTTGCCGGGCATGGCTTTGAGCTGACGGACCGCCAGCTACTGCCTGAGAAGGTCTGGCGCGAGTGCCTTGCCTGCGCGAAGGCCGATGCGTGCGACGAAATCTGCATGCAGCTGGAGTTTGACAGCCGGGGCTAGAGCATTTTAAACTTGAGATGTCGTATTTAGGCACAGGTGAGGACAAGTCTGGGTAGGACGTTGAAGCAGCCATAGTATCACTATGGCGATGGAAACGGACAACCCCAGACGATGCCGCAGCCAGCATAAATGCGATAGATTAAGCTTAAAATGCGATAAACGTTATCTGCGCTTCCGCAGCATTCCCATGCCGCCCAGGGCCAGCAGCGCAAACGTCGCGGGCTCGGGGACCCCACCGCCAGTTGTGTCAGAACCATAGTTCGTGGCAAGGATGGTAAGGTCGGAAAGGGTTACTGAGTAATTAAAGTTGAAATCGCCATCGCACCAACTGGCCAAGCCAGGTTTGCCGTAATTGGTGGCCAGGATGGTCAGGTCAGACAAAGACACCAAGCCGTCACGGTTTGCATCACCCGAAACGATTACCGGATCGTAATGAGGATTCTCTGCCTCACCGGCGTAGATATTGTCAACCATGAGTCCATCGGGGTATCTCTGCTTATTGATTACACCAATCGTATCGAACTTGGCGTAATCAGCCCAGGAGTCATCCGTGGCGATTGAAGCATATTGAACGCCATCGATATAGATATTCAAATCATCTTGTGCCCAGTCAAGCTTGGCTGAGATGCGGTGGGCACCCCAGAGGTCATTGAAACTCGAGTCAATGCCGCCAATGATGCCGGCCTGGTCTCCCGTGGTACCTAAAGTAATGGGTGCGTTTTCCCAGTCAAAGCCCGCTGAGGTCCAGCCATTGAAACGAGTTACCGTAGCGTTAACGGTATCGATTACAGAACTGGAACCGCTGTCCCATCGGCCTGCTTCGAAGAAGACGGCAATACCCTTACCTGTTACCGAGTCGGCCCAGAAAGCACCGCTCGTGTTCAAGCCTGCGTCTGAGGGTATTGGCGGGTAGCCACCCTGGTGACGGAAATCGGCACTGAACCACTGAACCTGATCAGAGCCGGTACCAGTAGTGTTGCCGGCAGGGCCGCCAGTTACGGATTTGCTGACGCCATCCCAGATCAGACCCGCGCCGCCGTTTTCAATGCGGGCTGTTTGGCCGTAGCCTCCACCGCACCAACCAGTCGTAGTAATTGTGGAACTGCCATCGGCGACCCAACCAGCTACCCCAGATTCAAAGTCTTCATAAACATACTCAACTGCGCCAGCGGCGGAGATGACGCCCAGTACGCACAAACCTATCGTTGCGAATGTTGCGATCCTAATCATCGAGATTCCCTTCCCTTGGAAATGTAAATCCTTCCGCTTGGCTCTCAAATGCTTATTACCCCAAGCACAAGGGTACAGAAATCGCCCCGCAACGACTAAGGACATACTAAGGGCATTTGGCTAATTTTTCAAGATCAAAAAAAACCGGCAAGGTTAAAAAACAGTCCGAACGAGATGCTCGGAGTCGTGTCTTATCGTAAGTTTTCGCTTCTAGCGGTTATCTGCTATACTTTTGCGCGTATGGAACAAAGCGGCAGCCAACTCCATGACAAGCGCATGAGCCTTGGCGATCACCTCGAAGAGCTGCGGCGGAGGCTTTTCCTGGCAATGATCGGCCTGGTTGTCTCAACTGCGGGCTGTTTGTTCTTCGGCCGGGAGCTGATCCAATTCCTCAGCGCACCTTATAACCAGGTCATAGGCGATAAGGGCCTGGCTGTGCTGACGGTATCGGCGGGCATTTCCGCCTACTTTAAGGTCTCGCTGCTGGGGGGGCTGATAGTAGCCTCGCCGTGGATTTTCTACCAGTTCTGGATGTTCATCTCAGCGGGGCTATATCCTCGCGAAAAGCGGTATGTAAATTCCTCGCTTCCGTTTGCGGTTTTATTATTCCTGGCTGGGGCAGCGTTCTTTTATTTTGTAATCGCCGAACAGGTGCTAAGGTTTTTGCTGAGCTTCAGCGAATCGATGGGGCTCGAACCGGTTATCACACTCCAAAGCTATATCAGCTTCATAACAACAATGATGGTAGTGATGGGCCTGGGCTTTCAGACCCCGCTGGTAATATTGGTCCTGACTCGAACGGGCCTGGTTTCTCGGGAGACACTGGGCCACTACCGTAAGCATGTGATCATCTCAATCCTGATCGTCTGCGCGATCCTCACCCCGCCGGATATTTTCAGCCAACTGGCCCTGGCGATCCCGATCTGGCTGCTTTATGAAATGGGCCTTTTTCTAAGTTATCTTCTGGTGAGAAGAACCAAGACCAACAAGCAGTAAAGGTAACCCCAGCCCAAAGAAATCTATCTCGAAAAAGCTGCCTACCGGTGCGCAAAAAGAAGACCCGCCAGCAGTAAAGTAAACCCGCGGGTCGAAGCAATCTATCTCGAAAATCAAAGACTACTGCTGATCTTCACTTTTCGTCGGTTCGGGTGCATCTGGGGTTTGCGAATCGTCCTTTTTGGTGGTCTCGGTCTGGTCGATATCGGTCTTGATGCCCATCATCTCATCCTTGAAGGTGCGCAACCCGCGTGCCAGGCCGCGTGCGAGCTCGGGCAATTTCTTACCGCCAAACAGCAACAGCGCAACGGCCAGGATGATAATAACTTCAGTAGCCCCTGGCGTCCAAATCGCCAAGGCCGATCCTGCCATAATCAATTCAGTCATATCTGGATCCTCATAGATAAATCAATTTCGTTAGAGCAATTTAAGCAATTCTTGTCGCATCCTTGCTACTGCGATGCCTTGGTCGCTTCGTCCGGCTGCATCGACATAGCTACGGCTATGCCTGTTTCGGAAGTCCTCGAGCCAAGACATCTCGCTACGCACTGCTACGACAATCATTACTTAAACCGCTCTAGAAGTATACCGCCGCAACAGTCCTTACGCCAACACCTGCGAAGCCTCTGCCATCAAATCGCCGATAGGCAAATTCTGCGGACAACGGCGCTGGGCTCTGGAGTAATCAGCCGAGGCCAACTGACGTCTGACAGCACTGGGCAATCGTGCAAACTTAGCCCTTGCCTCGTCGCGATCACCGTACTCATTGTAATACATCAGGTATCGCATTACATCAGATACTGGAATATTACCGTTGACGGCAGGTTCGCATTGGCTGGCGCAACCGGCACAGTAACCGGCGCAGGCTGCCTGTGCATATTCCTGCATCAATTCAGTTTCACTGGCCGTTAGTTCTGTCTGATCTTTAGCTGCAGCGACATTGGTCTGGAGGACAGGAATGTTGTACATCGCCGAGCAAATAGTTGCGATACGCTCATCCGACCAAACAATTTTCAAGTTGGTCTCGGCGGGAGTGAATCCCTTTTCAATCAGTTTCTGGGCAAGCTCGCTTTCGGTGTCAGTCAGGATCTCCGAAGACTTCCGCGACTTCTTGACCTGAGTCTTCATCGCAATCAAGCCGATCCCCGCCTTATCACAGGCATCGACAGCCCGTTGCATCTGCTCGTCTTTGATGTGTTTAAAGCTGTAGCGGATCATGATCGCATCTATGAAGCCCAGCTTCGACGCAGCCATCATGCACTCGGCCATGTTTTTGTGAGTGCTGAAGCCGAAATAGCGTATCTTGCCCGAAGCCTTGGCCTTTTCCGCCCAGACCTTCCACTGGTCGGCCCATTTATTGAGGTCGGCGGCTTTTGTAATGCTGTGAGGGTAATACAAATCGATATAGTCGGTCTTCATCCTCTCAAAAGACGTCTCAAGCTGCTCATCCAGCCATTCGGGATCGCGTCTCTTGCTCGCAGCCTTGGTTACCAGGAACACTTTCTTGCGGTCGTCGGGCTTTTTGTCAAAGTACATCCCGATACCTTCTTCACTTTTCCCACGGACGTATCGATTGGCGGTGTCCCAGAAAGTGACGCCATATCTCAAGGCCGCCTTGAGCATCAATTGATTCTGTGTGATATCAAACACGCCACCGAGCGTAAGTATCGGCACGTTGATCCCGGTCTTGCCTAACGGACGCTGCGGCATTGTTTGATCTGCCGGGGCAGTAGTTGGTGCAGTCTCGCCGGCCGGCTGTGCCAGGAGTTTATCCGCCCCCATCAGAGAGCCTACGCCGGCGGCACCGGCAACCCTGAAAAAGTCACGACGCGAAAAGTTTGTCTTATTTGCCGACATGATCATTTCTCCTATCGGTTAGTCCACCCAACGCCAGTCTATAGCCTGTATTATCCAATCAAAGACCGACCGCTGTCAACTGAGTAACGAACGATCCGGAGATCGGGACTCGTTCTCTGCCGTAATGCGAATTGCACGCTTACCACTTACCGGACATTCATGTTCGCACACGCCGCAGCCGATGCACATGGCCGGGGCGACCACAGGGCGGGACAGTTTGACCTGCACATCCAATCGCCGGCCTGGCTTTGGGGGCGAATCTAAAAAAGATGCTTCGCTTACTGTAATACTATTCGATCCGTTGGCGACAATTATCGCTAACTGATCAGTTCCGTCGAGCCGGCAGTAATAATCGCCAGTTGCGAACTGCCCAGCCGAGATAGTTTCCTTGACCTCAATGGTAAGCTCATCCGTTCGGGCGATAGTCAAATTCCCGCTGCGGACCGTCTCGAAAACTTCCGACAGGTAGATCGCCTTGGGGCTGACCGGGCAATTTTCCTGGCAGACGATACAAGGCCGATTCATCGCCCAGGGAAGGCACCTGCCTCTATCGACAAAGGCTGTGCCGATGCGGATCGGCCCTGCCTCGGCGAAATCGCCCAGGCCCATCTTCTCATCGAGAGATATCGGCCTCAGCGCAGCCGTCGGGCACACCTGACTGCAAGCAACACAATTGAACTGACAGCCACTTGTGCCTATCCGATTATTGAGCGCCGGAGTCCAGAGCGTCTCCAGCCCCCCAGCCATCCCCCCTGGCTGGATTACATTCGTAGGACAAACCCGCATGCATTGTCCGCACTTGATGCACCGTGCGAGGAATTTTTCTTCAGCCAGTGCGCCTGGAGGTCTGATAAGGCCCGCGGGCCAGTTTTCGGTCGTACCTGCTGCCAGGCGAGCCAGAGATGATGCCGCTACCCCGGAAACCAGCGACAAAATCACACCACGGCGCGAGATATCCGGGCCAATCTTTTCCCCCGTAACCGAGACAGACGTACTGAAGGCAATCGTCCCTTTCGGGCAGGTGTGTAAACAGTTACCGCATAGCACGCACTCGCTTATCCGAATCTGACCGGCCGGGGTGCAAGCGCCCTCGCAGTCTGTCTGACAAAGCTGATAGCCGCTGCAACGGGTTTGGTTCTTACCGAAACGGAAGATCGAGAAGCGGCCCAAAATACCCAGCAATGCACCAAGGGGACAGACGAATCGGCAGTAGAACCGCGGAATGACAAAGTTCAGCATCACCGCCGTTACAAATACTACCCCTATCAGCCAGGCCCATTCGTAGTGCCTCACCGACGGCGATATTGTATTGCCGAATGAATCCGCCACTGGCAGTAAGACCAGATTGACGGATCGGTACATCAGCGGGATCGGATCCAGCAGCCCCGTAAGTATTGTCCCCCCCGCCAGGCCCCTGCCGGATACCCACGCTCCAGCCGCCATCGCCAACATGCCTATCAAAATGTAGTACTTGACGGCCTGGGCCCGCCGATAGCGGTTAAGTTCTATCTTCCGGGCAGCCGTTTTCTTGCGCCGGCCTAGCCAGCCGAAAAAATGATGGATCGATCCGAACGGGCACACCCAGCCGCAGAAAAACCGGCCTAGAAGGATCGTTCCGACAACAGTAGCCAGTGCCCAAATAAGCCCCGCGAAAATAGTGCCCGTGGTGATAACCGTTGCGATAGCTACCAGCGGATCGAGCTGCAGCAGCAGATTAACAGGCCAGCCTCGCATCCGATACCAGTTAGTCCCGACGCTGGAAACAACGCACAACCACACAAGCAACACCACAAAGAAAACCTGAGATATTCGTCTGGCAGTTGTGATTTTCATCGCTTGTTAATGCCTCAATTCAACCGACGTCAGCTCGGGCTGGGTTAAGTGATTCAAAGTCTGTCGTCCCAACGCCCGCCTCAGCCGCCTTGGAGATAAATGGAAGATCGGCAGCGGTCTTTCCCAGCAGTGTCGCGCCAAAGGCGTCGGCTGCAACCTGGTCGGTGCTGACGATCATCGTATTGGTCCGCTTCAAATCGCTCAGCGACCCGCCCGTCGGGCCGTTGGACATCATCGTTATCGTTCCGTCAAGTATCACCAAGGTCGGGGCGACCATCATCGCAAGCTCTTTGATGATGTTGTTGATATCCTGATGGAAGATGTTCCGCCTGCCACCCAGCAGGCCGTACCAGTTCTTCATAGCCATCGACGCACCGCTTCGGTGGTGATCTTTTACCGGGGATATCCCGATAACTTTATCCACCTCTTCTAATGGCCCGTAAAGAAGTGGCCAGTTGACTATCAGTTTGCCCTCGGCGAGTGTGGTTTTCCTGAACAGTTGCGCTCGCGGCAAGATGACCTTCGCACCTGCTGATGTAGCCGCGCGGCCGATGCCGCTGATCGAAAAACAACTTTCCGGATCGTTTATCGGGTTGTCTGTAACTGAAACAGACTCTGCCCCGCCAGACAGACACAGCCGCGCGACCTCAGCCACCAGTTCGGGTGCGGTTGTTGCACCGAGGCTTGGGGGCGTTGCAAAGGCTGCGTTTACCTTCAGCAGCACCCTATCGCCAGCCTTGATGAACCGCTCGATACCGCCGAGGGCCTTTAACGCGCGATTAACAGTCTTAACCCGGTCGCCGCCGGTTACGATACTCATCGCAGGGGGGGCATCAGCCAGGGCAAAGCTTGGCAGGGTGACTAATTTATCGGCAGAATCTCCTGCGCTGGGCCCAGCCCAATCGTTGAGATAGTATCCCAAGCCGCCTGCTATCCCGACGGTTAAACCCGCCTTGACTGCGCGCGTGAGAAACTGCCTGCGATCGATGCCTGGATTATCTTTGTCGGTCACTTACTTAGCCCCTTGGTCAGTCCCTCGCCCAGTTTCCGAGCTAAATCTTCCGCCGTCTTTGGATCATCGGCTGCGTGCACCCCGGCCAGGATATTACCCTCGGAGAAGATCACTTCATATTCGCCGAAAACATCGATGAAAACCGCCCCATCGAGACCATCAACCGGCTTGGGAGTCTCACCGGTCAGTCCAGTCAGGAAGGTTGCGTATGCCCCGGCCAATTCCTTCGCTTGGGCTGGGGAAGCTCGAACCGAAAGGAAGGCAGTAGCCTGGTGGCCTGAGATTGTGTAACGGGCGGTATAAACCCGATCGAACCGATCAAAGCTGAAAACGTCCCGCATCGCCAATGCGAAACTGTCGGGTACGAGTCCCTCGGCTGGGAAAAGGGCAAGCTCGGCCAGCGACGCTGGAGAAATTGCCTGGCTGTCGACGAATTGCTGCCCTAGAGCCCGCATAAAAGTCAGCCATGTATCTGAAATTTCGTCACAGACGAACTCGACATAGAACTGGCCATGAATGAAGGCCAGCAGATTCTGGGCATGGTATGCAGAATCGCCAAGATCAATGGGCGGTGAACCTGCCCTGCGTTGGGTGGAATAAACCGAAAAGGCTGCTTCGCCCGAGAGCATCTGGAAAATGTAAACGCTTCCGCCGATTTGCTTCGAGTCATCGGCAACCGAAACCCTCTTGTAGTACAGCCGTTCAAAGCCTGCCTGGAAATATGTCTCAGCCTTGCCGTTGATTAAGTCCGCCAGTGTCTCTACGTCAAAGACCTGGAATTTCACGCCGGACGAATCATCGGGCCAGGAAAACCCAGACCGATCTCCAGCTTCGATGAGCGCATCGCCGGTCTTTTCGACAGAAAGCTCTCCCGTTGGATAGCTCGCCTGTTGAACGTCGAATCGGCCCTGGGTTACCAAAACGGCTGCAGCGATTGCCCCAAGCCCAAACAAGATCGCGATACTCAGGATCGTCTCTGTTGTGGTCTGCGCCTTGGTGTAGCTCATAGGTGGCTGCATTGTACCGAAGGTATCGCCTCCAGCAAACGCATTTACTGGCAGATGATTATTGGCGGGGCTTTCCGTCGGCTGGTGCCTATTGTATTATTATGTCCGCTACCTGAACCACACTAGCGGAACCTTCTGAAAGGTGAACAAATGTCTCGAAGCACCGCCCGGCCGCTGCTGGCCTTGATAATCGTAGCGTTAACAACCGCCGTAAGCTGTCAGAGGGAAACGAACCGGGTTGAGATTTCTTCTGATGCCCTGCTCGCACCGGACAATCAGATGCTCTGGGGAGTGGTTATCAATCGAGCGCCCGGCGATAAAGTCCAGGCCGATGTCAATCCACCGAGATTCAGATGGTTCTATGTTCCAAACATGCAGGAACTTCAACTGAGCGATCCGCCGCCAAAGCACCTTCAGGTGCTCTATCGATTCCGCTTCCAGATCGCCGACGAACCCACATTCAAAAAGCCGATCGTCAATGTCGATACCGATTTCAACTGCTACAACGAACTTGCCCCCCTTCCCGAGGGCAAAACCTACTATTGGCGGATCGGTTACATGTGCCAGGTCCTGGCCCCCAATGGCGTAGCCGATGAGAAAACCGCTGCCATCCCGCTGGAGAAAGAACCCAGCAGCTGGTCATTAGTTAGAAGTTTTCACATCGCCCCAGGTACGCCGAAGTGGGATCGATCCGCTCTGGTTAACCCGAAATTCGGACCGCACCCTCGCATGCCGTTTGCCAAAGACCAGCTCGATACTCTACGTAACCTGGTGAAAAACGACCCGGCCACGAAGGCAATATTTGACGAGTCGATACGATTCTATGCAGACAAGATTATTGAACATCCACAATGGGACAACTGGCCCGAGACGGATACCGACGACCGGGTTACAAGCTATTATACGGTCGGCAAGGATCTGATCCGGGCTGCGATGGCTTATAAAATCACAGGTGACCCCAAATACAAAAATGTAGTCAACATTCTGGCGACGATTGCAACCTACCCACCCGGCGGCAAATCCAGCCCTGAAGGGATGGGCGGTGACCGAAGCGAGGATTCGACCACCCTTACCGAATACCTGGCACTTGGATACGAATGGTTCTACGACGAGTACACCACCGCCCAGCTCAAAGCGTTTGAAACATCGCTCGAATGGCGAATTGATAAATGGATGAACGAGTTCCAGTGGGGAGGCACTTTCTACAACATAGTCGAAACCCCGGCCTATACAGGCCCCATTGCCAACATGTCCAGCTTGTTCATCTCAGGCGGAGGCCATTCCTGGGAAGGAACGATGGCAACCCTGCCGGCGGCAATTGCTATATACGAAAAAAGCCCTCTCGCTCGCAAGTTCTTTCATATTGTCGTTAACTACCTGATCGGAGTCGGCGAGAACAGTTCCCAATTCGGCGGCTATAACCTCGGCTGCTCCTACGGACAGAGCCATCTCAAGTGGATGCTCTACCAGACCATGTACATCAATTCGGCTCTGCCTGAGTTACAGATATTCAAGAACCCCTACTACAAACAGGTTGGCCAGTATTTTACCGCCCTGGTGCCGATAGGCCTGCCAAGTGCTCCCTGGGGCAGAATCGACTCCCAAGGTGCGGGCGTTTCGCATCGACGAGAGGTGTTCCGGCTGCTTGCCTACATTACCGGCGACCGCATACTGCTGCAGAACTGGATCAATGCAGGCGGAAACAACTATTTCAACTGGCGTCCTTGGGTGCATGTCGTCGCACCGCTGCACTTTTCCGGTGTGCTTGAACCGGAAACCGGAACCAAAACGCGATACATGTTCCCCGTTACCGGCTTTGCCATGTCCCATAAGTATCCCCCTACCGACCCCAAGGCATACACCGATGGCGCAGGAGTTATTTTCCGCTGTTTCGCAGGCGGGCCTGTCTTTTATAACGAGACAGCCTTCCAGTTTTACGCCTACGGTCAGATGATCAACTTCGGTGGCGGAACCGGCGGGGCTGAGCCTCACGGACACCACACGATGAGCCATAACACGATCCTGGTCGATGGAATCGGCCAAAACCCTGCAGGACGTAACCGCTGGGACGTCGGCTATAAGGCAGTGATGATGGCCCACGCCCAAGGCGACGATTACGTCTACTGGATGGGCGATGCGACGATGAGCTACCCGCGGACACCCGCCAACGTAAGCAGCTGGGTGATTCGGTTTGATCCGGAAATCTACGGCAAACGGGCTGTACCTTATCTCAAGAGGTTCCGCCGTCACATACTG
>SDBT01020266.1_pt1 | contig 10407 bp, 28 predicted proteins | sample 2277101 | NCBI WGS metagenome assembly SDBT01 (sample SAMN10404973, study PRJNA504765) | marine sediment metagenome | isolation source: marine sediment core GS10_PC15, 103 cmbsf | place: Arctic Ocean: Southern Knipovich Ridge | collected 2010
GGTTCTGGCCGAGAGGCCAATGCCTATGGAGGGCGTGTAAGACGATGTCGACCTTTTGGGTCGTCATCGCTGTGCCCTGTGAAGTAGGAAGAATCCCCGTCCTTCAGGGCGGGGTGTAGTCAATTAGATACTGGAAATGTGAAAATATGCCTAACTACCACTACCAGTTAATCATCGAGGGAGAAAAATCCGGATACACCCTGGGTGACTCGAAGGTCATTACCCTCGACTCTAAGACGCTCGAGGACGCCCAGCTAGAGGCGGCTGCGCTTCTTTGGGGAGACCCAGACAAATGGAAGACCCGCGTCTGGGGCCCAGGTAGTGTCACCGTCGATCTAGACCCAGACGATGAGATGGCGCGGACGCCATTTCTTTCACGCGGACGTATGGAAGTCCTGTCTGCCCACATCGTTTTGTTTGCAGAACGGATAGACGTCGACGCCATGAAAGAGGAGATCGCTTCACGCATAGAAGCTATCAACAAGGCTGCGAAAGACAAGAAAGAGTTCCAGCTCTATCTCAAACTCAAAGCAAAGTGGGAAGACCACGAAGAAGAAGAATGACCGACTCAGAATTCGGGAAGCTGTCAGACGATGAACTGGGTCAGGAGATAGCTCGAGTCGATGAACATCTACGCAAAACTACATCTATGACAGGATTGTTTTTGCTGAAGCGGCTCACTGACGAGGCTAGAAGAAGATCTTCCACGCCTAAACCAAAGGACAAAGAACAATGAACGACAAAGAAATACAGTGCCTATCCGATTTGAAGCTGAAAGCGGAGATCGAAAGCGTGGGAAAGATGATCGACAAGGCTGAATTGGAAGGGGTTAAGCCGACCGATAAAGTGGTGGCGTTTTTGGAGAAGTTAAACAAGGATGTTGAGCGCCGAGCCAACCCACCAGTCGAAGAAGAGGAAGATGATGTCTGAAGCAAAAGTAAAATCTATACAGTTAAAAATTTACGGAAACGCAATCACTGCCCTCATGCGAGACGCAGCCGAGCGCGGTGACATCATCACCGTGTTCAAGATGATCGATGGCGAGTGGTGTACCGCGCAAAATATTCTCGACATCATTGAGGGTCGCACCGAGCTAATCGGAGACAACATAGAAGGATTTGATATTCGACGTACGAATACCAAGACACCTATCGACGTGCAAAAGCGTCTCGACGCCTTCATGGAGCGCAAGAAGAGAGAGGGATTCCACGAGGGATACGACATGGCATGCGAAGGGATGGCTCGCTGGGCTCGGCACGAAAATCATAATTTCGTGGCCGAATGCCTAGAGAGCGGCGACTGGTTCGATCCAGGCTCAGATGAAGAAGATGAGGACTGATGGATATCAAATGCGCAACCTGCACAGAACCGTGGGACCATCACCATCTTCTGCATGACCTCGCAGGGGAAACGTGGGATGGAGAAGAGGACTCCTCATCCCATCTCCTGATCTCTCAATTCGCCAAAAGCGACAAGACCTCAATCCCGAAACTACTTCGCGAGGATTTGGAACTCCAAGGATGGAAGTTCGGTCGCACGATTGTATGCATTCTCGAATGTAATGCCTGCTCGTTCTATGAAGAGAAAGACGACAAGGAGTTGATTGCGATACGAAGAGACCTTAGGATCGAAGCCGAGGAGATTCTCGGCGATGACCTGGATGGCCTCATCTCCACGCTTGAAAGCATCGACATCTACGCGAAGATGGACGAAGTGGTGTGATCTGCAACATCGCCGTAGCCTACCTTGAGCACATAGGCGAGACGACTGACGACTACGAGGACCTGTGCGGCGAGCTGGTCGACGGCATCATGCACTGGATTGGCGAGGATGCTGTCAGGATTTTGTACATCACCGGCGAAGAGCTAAAATGCCGCGACATGGAGTGGAGCTATCACATGGTGGCCGTCATAGACGGGCTCGTGCATGACGCCTGGTTCCCGAATCTCATCTTGCCTCCCGAGGAATATCTGAAAAAGGCCTTCCCTGGAATTGAGGTAGACTTTAGCTTTCCGGCAGAAACGAGTGTATAGACCATGACTAGATTTGAATTCCAAATCTTCATCGATCTGCTTTCCAAGCAAGCTGTCAGCGATTCTCCAATAACAAGACGGAGGAGTTTGCAACGACTGTACGTCGAAATCAACCAAGACTTCGACGACAAGATTGGCTCCAATCCACGCCTCGGCGAACTCTCCCAGCAAAAGGTCACGGAAATCTGGGGCGGCTTTTCAGCAGGCTTTGTGTGCGGGCAAGCAAAACCAAACGCGGGAAAATAATGATTAACTCACTTCAATCCATCGAAATGAACGAACTCAATGGGCTTCTCAGCGAGCCAAGCGACTCGTGGAACACGATGGATGTGAACTATCATCCGCCGCACGTTGAGCGCGTGTGGAAGCAGGTCAGCCCGAGCTGTCGCGTACTGCTGCACCGCATTCATCAGTGCAATGAAGATGAGGCGCTTTGGCACGCTCACCCCTGGCCGAGCGCGGTCAGCGTAGTAAGCGGAATGTACAGGCAAAGCGTTGGCTATATGAATGCAGGCATTGGAGAGGCGCCAAGTGAAGGCAAGATTGTCACCTTGTGCCGAACTATTCTTAGGTGGGGTAGCTACTACGAAATGTGTGATCCAAAGACCTGGCACCGCGTGTATCCGATTAGTCTATCGTGTCTAACTATTATGGTCACAGGGTTGCCGTATGCGAAGAATCTCGTTCAGCCGAGCCTTGTAACACCAAGTGAAAAGCAGGGCCCACTTAGCGACGAAGTGCGGGACGAGATCCTCGACGAATTCAAGCGACGGTGCCACGGGAGATAACAAAATGGAATGCAACACGAAACCAATTAAATTTCACGGAGAAGTCGTCCAGGACTATAAGGGCCACAAGCACTATAAAGCTGACCCGAAGGACCTGATCGGTAAAACGATTACCGGATTCGAGTGCAGCGCTGTCAATGTGTGGTCCTTACGTTTTTCGGACGGAACAGCCGTTACCATTGATTCTGAAGTCGGCGCTCTCGGTATTCCATGCATGACGCTTTGCAATGCATGCTTGGAAGCTGAAGATGAGTAAACTCGAAATGAGCTTCGGCACTGAGGCCGAAGCCGAGGCTTTTCAAGAAGGCATCGAATGGGGTAAGGATTTATCAATTTCTGTTAAAGGGATTCACTATAAAAGTGGATCTTGGGTGGTGGAGATGGATGACGAAGATGAAGCTGACGAGGCCGAAGATGACTGACCTAAGCAAACCCATCAAAATCTTCTGAGCAGTTGTTGTTAGGTACGGTCGTACCTGCGACAAAGGATTTCTTCCCGTTCACTCCGTGTGGACCGAAGAGCAGGCGAAGCAACTTCTTACTCTGTGCTGCAGCACGAACCTCAATGGAGAGCTCCTTGCCTCCGAGCTGATGCATGAGCAGACACTCGACAACCTGGATGTTTTCGGTACGAGACTCATGGAAACAGACCGCAAATTCGGCATCTCGGACGAGAGGCCCGAAGGCCTCGTGTGGCCTGAGCCGAAGCCTGTTATCCCAGAAGGCTTCGAGGCATGCATCGAGTGCGACAAGCCAACCAAGAGCGTCTGCGACGAATGCGATGAGCCTCTGTGTTCAGAAGGAATGTGTTCGCAGGGGACCGACCTCGGCGTCGTCGTTTGCTCCTACTGCTACGATGAGCTGGATGAGGAAATAAATGAATAAGAAAATAACGAAAACTAAAATCAAGCTGGCCATATTCGCGGGCGCTCTCTCTCTATCCACGATTGCATGGTGCGGATACGCGGAGTCTAAACGAGAAGCCGAAGCGCAAGCGAAAAGCGCGAGAGAGGATATGGAGGCGATGATGGCGGCGAAGGCTGCAGCCGATGCCGAAGCCGAGAAAGATGAAGAGGAGGCGGCTGGTCCGCAAGTCGAGATTCCGAAACACGCTAAACCCCTGATCGGTATATGGAAAAGCTTCTATCAATCTACTGGAACGGGAATCATCCTATTTGTCTGGGTTGATGATGGGAAAGGCGGAGGCTTTATCGGGTGCAGTCATGGCAATACCAGGTTCCAAAGTACATGGCTCTCCCTTCTAGAAAAAGGCGGAGGAGTTGTGAGCGCAGATCAGTGGGCGAAGTCGATCAGTTCAGATGGGTCCAGATGCCACATTGTGATTGATAAAACAATCAAGACCGTCGTACGCTGTGATGCTGGTAAGAGCTGCAACGATACCGAGTACGACCAAAGGTTCCAGGTCTTGCCGCTGGGTGGTAAATTAATCAAGCCGTATAAGGGTGAGATTATGATTTGGGGCGGACCAGGATGGGCAAATGAACGTTGGCATGGCATGAGGGTGCCCATTCCAGCGTCGAGAGAAAAGTAGAAATGAGTAAAACAACAATCTACGTAATCGAATGCCAAAATTCAGTGGGCGCATGGATGGTTGAAGGACTTGCATTTTCCGATGAGGATGGCGCAAGGAGGTATGTCAATACTTCGACCGTAGAAATTCTGGCAAAGGAGTTACGCCGCGATGATTTTGCCGAAGCTCTAGGCCTAGATATCGAAAAGGATTCCGAATTACTAAGTAACAGGAACCAGCATGTCAAAAATCTGCTCGCGATTGTCGAACTGCTCGAGCGGCGAGGCGAGATAGGCCTCATCTCAAAGGCTGCCCAAAAAATACAGCGCGGCGGATTCTACAGCTACGAGACCGTCAGCCTTGCCGGCGTTACCACCGTAGACCGCAAGGCCGGACTCGACGGGCGCGGTCCTGGATATTAATGAACAAGGAAATGAATAACGACCACGGTTATAATGTGCTGACGATGATCGACCTTCACCTGAGTATCGGAATTAGCAATGCCTCGCAAAAAGACAGGATGAAGCTAGGCGAACTCATCGGCATGGACCAAGAGGAACTCGATGGCGCATCCAAGTTGGCAATCGACCAGATGGTCCATGAGGCCCTGGTAGAATGGTCTAACAACTACATCGACATGGGCTGGTCCGCAGAAGGCAGCGAGTGAGTGGACGAAGAGCCTGACCTCGAGGCGTCGCGTCAAAAAAGACAGGCGAGATTTAACGAGCTTGCGCGTCAATGCGTGGAAAGAGGATATAAGCCGAACTGGGTCAGAATTCGATACCAAAATATGTTTGGGCATTGGCCCACTCTTCAGCACGGCATCAGGACGTCCAGGTCCTTTCGCAAATACGAAGAGTTGCACAATAAAAAACTCGAGCTGGCCGCACGCTTCGAGCAGGACTCGAAGTCAGATAAGGATAAAATGAAAGAGGAAGAAAAGAGCAACGAGATCAAGCTACGCGACGCCATTACAAAACGCTACCTGGAAATCGGCAAAGCATCGAACGCTGGAGATATAGCTAAAGTTATTGGTGTCTCTGAAACAACGATCTACAAGTGGCTGCGCGATTGCGGATCGCAAAGAGGTCAAGGGCCCGTTGGGTGCACGATGCACTATCGAGAGCGCTCGGGTCCGCGTTCCAAGGATACGTACAGTCCAGCCCCGTCTTACCTACGAGAAATCATCCTCGAGCTTAAGCGTCCGCCGGACGAAGAAGTGAAAGACAAAGAAGAAACGTCATCTGAAATCGAACTGTCTGACGGCGGATGCCTAGAAGCTCCAGATTCAGACGGACGCATTAGGCGCCGTGACGTCAACGGAAACTGCGAGGAGATCCGTGAAATAGGCGAAGAGAATTGGTATGACTGGGCCGAGCTATTCGACGTGACAGAAGCGGATTTCCTCGTGGATGAAGATGATTGAAGACAACATGACGCACGACGAAGGCGACTGGGGCGCCTTGTTTATGGATATGCCGTTTGGATTTCCAGCAGGTCTCTCAAGACACGAGGCCTTGCTCACTCCCGGATGCGCCGTTAAATCAAAAGAGCGCGCTGCAATTGGGTGGCCTAAATATCATGGCCGTGTCTTGAAAAACGAGCAAGACGAAGCTATCGTAATTGCGCACAGGGGTACCCACCCATATTCGTTTGGCGAGGGAACCAAATTCAGTTCGAAGAGCATTGGGCTTGTGATTAAGATGAGGTTGGTATGCTTTCTTTAGTTACTTTTTTCGTATCCGTCGCGGCAGCGCTCGGCGCCGCGTACAGCATTAAAGTTGTACGCGAGCTGAGCGCAGTAACGAAGGAAAGAGATGAACTCGAGAAGACTGTTTTGTGCCTCGTTGACGGGGAAGACACTTTGCAGCTAGCCTTACCGGGCCAGGTTGAAGCCCTTGGGTCTGCACAAGATAGATTAGCCGAGCTTCAAAAAGAATTAGATAAATCCGAATCTGAAAGGGAAAAGATCTCGTCCACCTTGCTCGAGGTGCTCGACAAGGACAAGCAGGTCTTGCACAAAATCCGCATTCCCGGAGAGGTTCGTAATCCAGATAGAACTCCATGTGGTAGGAGTTGTAACCATGCATACTGGATGGATTACGTTGGCAACCGGGATAATGGGCTTACGGAAGGTAACTGGCTCTGCCATATGAATCAAGGAATCGAATGCAACAATTCCCGCAAGCTATTCCTTGATTCTGAAGATCAATGCGTTCACTACGAAGCAAGAGCGTAGCGGATTACGCTGGTGAGTATTAACAATGACGATGGTGAAAAAAGCCGGCGGCGGAAGGTACTACGCATGCAACCGCAAGTACTACATCCGCAAAAAGGAAAACGAGCACTACGGGTGGTATCTAAGCTGTGGCGATAGACAGATATCCGAGGCCAAGACCGTCAACGGCATTGAGCGCCAGATTCGTTTTATCGAGGGGTGTGAGCAGGTCATCAAGCACTTAGGCGCGACTCAGAAGATCGGTCAATACGAGTGGGAGCTTGAGACCGAGCTAGGCGATCTGACTATTGTTATCCACGGCACCTGGGTTGATATGAAATTTAAGGGAGACCTTGAGGAGCCAAAGAAGTTCCTTGGTCATTTCCTTATTAATAATTTATTTAATTTCAATCCTATTAGTGGGGAGTGGAATTTCATACCAGGTGATATCTCAAACATCTATGACGTCTTGAGGCAATTCATCCGGCATCTGTGTCCAGCAATCGCCTTCGTGGGCGATATCGAGGAGGTTGTAAGACTATGAAAATCAAATGCACAAAGGATGAGGAGCACAAGAACTTCGAGGTTACGGCTCACGTCAGCCAGAGGTGGGTCGTGGACGATGTCGGAGAATGCGTCGATATCCTCGAAGGCTGCGGCGAGGTCGTGCATTACCCTGACCCCGAAGACATATATCTGTGTTCGATATGCGGCGCTGAAGCTGAGGCTACTACTTAGGTCCCCGCAACTAAGATGGAATAATCATGCCAGAAAATTCAGAAGTAAAAAAAGAAGCGGAGGAGATGGCTATCAAGGCCTTCGCACAAGGAGAAAGGTGGGGCGGCCACGTTAATCTCACGACGCATCCGGCGAGATGGTACGTGGGACTCGAGCAAAAGCTCGGCGACACACCCAGCGATATGGACTATTTTTATCTCAGCAGCTTCAACGGCGCCTACAACAGAAAGCTCGCGGAACTCGGCGGCGATGTAGAGTCCTACTGGGGCCTCGAGCATGAGGTAAAGTTTCGCACCGGCGCAGTTGCTGCCGTAACCGTCGATGGTAAAAAGAGGTCTGAGCAGATAGTGACCATCGCCATAACAGGCGACTACCCAACCGATAGCAGTGTCAATGAAGCATCTATATCTCTGACCGAGGTAGAGGTGATGGAGCTGATGAGTGTACTCAGAATATCCCTGGCCACTCTTCGAAATAGGATTAACAGACCATGAGTCGCGTAGAACTAAAAGCAAAGGACCCGAAGCACGAAGTCATCGTCGGCCTCGAGCAGTCCACGTCCAGTTTTTTCATTACCGTATTCCTCGTCCAAGATGGCGACGGCGCACGACACATGGAACCCATCGTGTTCAAGAATAGGTGGGAACGCGAGGATGTGATCGTGAATATCGATAAGTACGCTGCAGACACGCCGCGAAGAGAGAAGGTCATCAATGCCATCTGGATGGACCTCGATCCGGCAGACCAAGTACCCGCAAAGGAGCCAAACCCATGACTCTAGAAGAAAAGCTGCAAGAAATTCGCTGGATGGACAGGAGCCAGCTTCAGGCTCACCTCGAGGCTCGAGGATTTGCCGTGTACGACAATGAGAGCTTTGACGACCTGCGCACAGCAGCGCAACTCGATATGGAGGTAGAGCATGATTCTGGACAAGCTTAGGAAAATTCTGGCAGGTGCAGGTCGCCCCTGCACTCATACCAACAAACACGGCAACGAAGTGAACAATGCGTTTGTCGGAGGTACGGAACGCTACGTGTACGACGACCAGTTGTGCAAGCAAGGCTTCGAGCAATTCGATACCGACCAAGACGCGCACTACTACGGCGTGTGGGTAAGCATCAAGCACCGTGCCATCGTCACCTACGCCGAGGGAGATCTCTCGCTGGTCGCTTGCGCCTCCACAGAATTATTCAAAAAGGAAATCGAAGACCTGGAAAAGTTCCATGGCGACCCACCCCCAGCCTTTGTTGCCATCGACACCGTCGATGGTTCAGTGACCAAGGTCTACAGCGAGCGAGTTTCGGCGGAGAAACTGTGATGAAATACGCTCCACTATTCGTCGTTGTCGACAATGACGACAACGAGGTTAAGGCATACGAATTATATGAAGACGCAGTGGAACACGCCAAGGATATTAACGGCCGTGTATTCGTCAACGATGAAGTAGGCGGGATGATGTTCGATGCAAAAACTGAAGTGAAGACCGAGCCTGAGAAGGCTAAAGACAAATACGATTGGGTAACCCCAGACATGTTCAACGATACCCTCGAGACGATCATGTTGGAGAACCTCGGGACGCTGCTTCACGTTCCCGGAGTATTCGAGGCATTATCCGAACACTTCAACAATGATGTCCTGCAGAGACTCGAGGATGAGCGTGATGGTTAGTAAATTCTACGAAGAAAACTGGCAGGAAGCCAACGCGAAAATATCCGAAGACCCGGACGTACTTAAGGTTGTCGAAGAGTTTGCGAAGACAGTAAACAACAACTTTGTTAGGGTTTCATGGGAGCTGATGATGTACAGTAACGCCCTATCATCAGTGTATATGTATATAAACGAGAGTCGGATAACTCGATGGCTATGTAAGCCGCTTCTTGTTTTCATTTCTAGATTCTTGGATGACATAGACGAGAAGAGGACCATGCTTAATGATATTCATCAAATATGCACAGCTGAGCAGGCATCTGCAGATATGGTGAAAATGACCGCAGATTACAATCCGAGTAAGATTGCACTAGCGTTCCTGATCGGCCACTCCAACGGCGCGGAGCCGTTCACAGATATCGTCACATCACAAAGGGAAATTCAAAATGACTAAAGACATGAGGTCAGGATTTAAGGTAGGCGACAAGGTTCGAATTGAAGCTGGATACATGGGTCGATGCTGGAACGAAGGGTTGATCGGTACCATCACCGGTTTCGATGATTGCGAAGGCCACCAATCTCAAGCAATTATCAATGTCGAGTTAGAAGAACGCGTCGGCACGGGGAGACTCTCCAGAGTCACCGAAAAAGACAACCAGAAAGGAAAATAGAAAATGAGCACATCAAGAATTACCAATGTAATCGTATTCGGCATCATGCTTGTATGCCTCGGATCTTACGTAGAACACAGGCATGACGAAAGTCAGTGGACCACCCTCGAGGATATCGACGCTCACCTCGATGAGTCCATACATAAAATCGAGGAGATGAAAATCGACGTCACGTGCAAGAGAGATCTTTCAGACATGTGGTCTGAACGCGACTACGAAAAGACAAGAGCAGACATACGCGAAAGACAACGCGACGACGCGCAGCGGTCTTGGTGCGCATTATTCATGCACACGAAACTCGCCGAAGACCCGGGATTCACCCTGCGCTATGACGAGGCGAGTAGACCGCTAAGAGAAAGATGGTGGCTCTGGTGTCAGCCAGAGGATATCGAATACGTCTCCCTCGCAGACCTGGACGAGCCAACTCCACCCGAGAAGCCAGAAAAGCCGGCGCCTCCGAACGACCCAAAAGGTAAGTAATGCCTGGCAAGCGGTACTACATCGTCGATTGCTCCTTCGATGATTTCATGCTTTCCGAAGATGCTCGCCTCGTACCTCACGATACCCTTGACGATGCTAGAAAAGCCAGAATCAAGGATGGAGATACGAACAAGCTATTCAATCACGGCGGCCACTTCCCAGGCGTCTATATCAGCGACATCCTGGAGATTCTCGACGAGAACGGACTGCTCGAAGGACTAATCGAGCAATGTCGAGAGGCGCGGAGAGATCTAGACAATGAAAATTAAAATAACTGAACTAGAGGGCAGAGCCTTAAAAA
>SDBT01020267.1_pt1 | contig 10407 bp, 8 predicted proteins | sample 2277101 | NCBI WGS metagenome assembly SDBT01 (sample SAMN10404973, study PRJNA504765) | marine sediment metagenome | isolation source: marine sediment core GS10_PC15, 103 cmbsf | place: Arctic Ocean: Southern Knipovich Ridge | collected 2010
CCCTCGCCATACATGATGTCGAACTCGGCCTGCCGGAAGGGCGGCGCGACCTTGTTCTTGACGACCTTGACGCGGGTCTGGTTGCCGACCACCTCGTCGCGATCCTTGATCTGGCCGATACGGCGGATATCGAGGCGCACGGAAGCGTAGAATTTCAGCGCGTTGCCGCCCGAGGTGGTTTCGGGCGAGCCGAACATGACACCGATCTTCATGCGAATCTGGTTGATGAAGATGACCATGCAGCGCGATTTCGAGATGGAGCCGGTAAGCTTGCGCAGCGCCTGGCTCATCAGCCGCGCCTGCAGCCCGGGCAGCGAATCGCCCATTTCGCCTTCCAGCTCCGCGCGCGGCGTCAGCGCCGCGACCGAGTCGATCACCAGCACGTCGATGGCGCCGGATCTTACAAGCGTATCGGTGATCTCGAGCGCCTGCTCGCCGGTGTCGGGCTGGGAAATCAGCAAACCCTCGACCTGAACGCCGAGCTTCCCCGCGTAAATGGGATCGAGCGCGTGTTCCGCGTCGATAAAGGCGCATACGCCGCCCCGCTTTTGCGCTTCGGCCACCGCGTGCAGCGCCAGCGTGGTCTTGCCCGAAGATTCAGGGCCATAGATTTCAACAACGCGCCCCCTGGGGAGCCCGCCGATGCCGAGCGCTATATCAAGCCCTAGGGAGCCCGACGAGATGGCCTCGATCTCCATCAGCGGCTGGCCGTCTCCCAGGCGCATCACCGACCCCTTGCCGAACGAGCGTTCGATCTGCGCGAGCGCGGCCGATAACGCCTTCTCCTTGTCCATGTCGTCCCCCTCTACGAGCCGAAGTGCTGCATCTGACATTTCATCCCTCTCCTTATTTCACATCTTACGCCGTGGTGGCAATTTGATCGCGCCGGGCTGGCAGCCGAGCTTTAATGTACATGATTTGTTCTATTTTGCAAGCCGCCCCTTAATAAACTGATAATGAGGGTTTTTTGGAGCTGTGTTCCGGGTATGTTCGAGGGATGTTCTGGGGTTTTTGGACTCGCAAGCTTAGGTTGCAGGAGTTAGAATGGGGAGTGAATTTCCCGAATCCCCTGCGCTGCCCCCCCGTAAACCCCTGCTCCCATAACACCCACGTCACCCCCGCACCCCACACTCGTCACCCCCGGACTTGATCCGGGGGTCCATGCGGCCTGACAGCAAACTCCAGAGCACGCGGTGAGTCACAATGGATTACCGGGTCAAGCCCGGTAATGACGAAAGAGGGTGCGGGAATAGCCGTGAGCGATAAACCGAGCGAAGCGAGGCAAGGCCAAACGGCCACCGCGCCTTATGGCGCGCCCTCGCGGAGGCCTCGCCGCAGGCGGGAATAGCCGTGAGCGAAAACAATCAAAACTTATCCCCGCCACTCCCACCTCACCCCACCAGCAGCTTTGCCGGGGTCCACACCTTGCGGCGGCGCTGGCGGCGCCCGGCCTCGTCCTCGCCGGAATAGCTGGTGGGTTGGGCCTCGCTATAGCGGGCGCGCTCATCGAGGACCGCGGACATGAGCGTGGCATATCCGTTCGCGTCATCGGGATCGGGCATGAAGGCGCCGATATAAACCCCGCATTCACTGCAAACGAGAAAATCGGCGGTCTCAAGCCCGAACCGGTAACGGCTCAGCTTTTCGCCCTCACTCACACGGATCATAAGTTCCCCATCGGGGTCGGAAATGGCGGCGGTGTTGTGCTTGCGGCAAAAAGCACACTGGCAGGCGCGGGGCCGGGCGTCTTCCGGTGATATGCAGGTGTTGTAGATAACCGAAATATTACCGCAATGGCATCCGCCCCTGAGCTCATGCATGAGAAAGCCGCCCCCTCGAAAACCAAACCGATATATGACGCCATCTTATCCCCGAAACCAGCCGAAGACAGGGAAACTGTTTAGATTCCATTTCCCTAGCGTAACCGAACCTTAAGCCCGCATTGCTAGGGTCGCCATGGCGAATAGTATTTTGAGGGGCTTATTTTGACCGCATCCCAAACACCCGAACCCGTGCCAGAACCGGTTCAGGCACCTGTTGGCGAGATTGTCGCGATCAATGGCACACGCGCCAGGGTGCTTCTGGCCAAAGGCGCGGACGGCGCGGTGCTGAGCACCGAGAACCAGCCCTTTGTGGGCACGGTCGTCACGGTGGATACCGGTCAGGCCATCGTGATGTGCCTGATTACCGCAATGACCATCGCCAAGGTCGACACCGATCCCGACCTGGCCGGCAACAGGGTGCTGGACGTGGAACTGGTGGGAGAATTGCCGCGCCAGAAAGACGGTTACCTGTGCACCTTCCGCCGCGGCATTTCGGTTTATCCCAGGCTCGGCGAGGCGGTCTGGATACCCTCACGCACTATCCTGGAAAAAGCCTATTATTTCGGCAGTTTCGACGGCGTGGAGATCGGCAAAATCCACCAGGACCCTACGATTCCCGCCGTCATCAAGATCAACGAAATGTTGGGAAAGCATTTCGCGATCATCGGTTCGACAGGCACCGGCAAGTCCTGCGCGGTGGCGCTGATCCTGCGCGAGTTTCTGGCCAAGCAGCCAAAGTCACATATCGTCCTGATCGACCCGCATAACGAATACAGCGCCTGCTTCGATAAACAGGCCCATATCATCAATCTTGATAATCTGTGCCTGCCTTTCTGGTTCCTCAATTTCGAGGAAATCGTCGAGATCGTGCTTGGCGGGGCTGAAGGCAATGGTCCGGAGATTGAACTGCTGCGCGAATTCATTCCCGCTGCAAAGCGGCAATTCGCAGCCAACCAGGGGCGCGAGTCCCGCCTGTTGCAGAAAAGCGTGACCCGCAAGGAACGCTACTCGGTTGACGTTCCGGTTCCCTACCGGATTTCCGATCTCATCGCCCAGCTCAGGAACCAGATGGGATTGCTGGAAATCCAGAAGGATCTGCGCCCCTTCAAACACCTGATTTCACGTATCGAGGCTGTCGCCCAGGATCCGCGCTACAGTTTCATGTTCGGCAAAATGATGGTCGAGGACAATCTTGGCGCGATCCTCAAACAGATTTTCCGCATACCCGTGAGCGGCAAACCCATCACCATCGTGCAACTGGTTGGCCTGCCCACGGAAATCGTCAATGTCATCGTCTCGATCCTGGCGCGTCTCGCTTTCGACCTGGCGCTGTGGAGCGATGGCATGGTGCCCATTACTTTTGTCTGCGAAGAGGCTCACCGCTACGTGCCGCGCGAGAAGGATGCCGGGTTCGAACCAACAAAACGGATCATTTCGCGCATCGCCAAGGAGGGGCGCAAATATGGCATTGCTCTGTGCATTGTGAGCCAGCGGCCAGGCGACATCGACCCCACCATCCTGTCGCAATGCAGCACCATATTCACCATGCGTTTATCAAATGAACGCGACCAGCAGATCGTACGCTCAGCCGTGTCGGATGCGGCTGAAAGCCTGCTGCGTTTCCTGCCTTCGCTCGGAACACGCGAAACCATCGTTTTTGGTGAAGGCGTGACCCTGCCCTCACGGATCATGCTGGCGGAACTCGACGTGTCGGTCTTGCCAATGGGCGCCAGCGCTCATCTGGACGCGACCTACTGCGAGGAACCCGATCCAGCTTTCGTGGATGAGGCCATCATGCGCTGGCGCTCTGTCGGCAGCGACATTGAATCTCTTCTTCCTCCCGAACCAGAAGTAGCGCCAACATTGCAAGTCACACCAGCAGCGCCGGGCACTCTGGCCGCCAGTAGGGATGCCAGTAGGGCTGCAAGCGGGAATGTTCACAAAAGCGCCATGGCGCAGCCCGCTCAGGTCTCGCAACCCGCTCAGGTCTCACAGCCTGCTCAGGCGGCGCAACCAGCCCCCGCTATGGCAATGGCTACAGCACAGCCTCAAGCAGCCCCAGCGGCACCACAAACAGGCAGCGTGGCACAGCCGGCACCCCAACCCCAACCAGTGCTTAATCGTGGTGCTCCCAATACTCCAGCCGCCCCCGCTTCGCCGCAACCCGCCGCACAGGCAACCCCCGCCGTTTCGCCGCAACCCGCCGCACAGGCAACCCCCGCCGCTTCGCCGCAACCCGCCGCAACGCTGCAAACGCCTCCACGCCAATAGGCCTGCACCCGTAATCCGGAAGCGGTTCCGGCCGGCCGGCTCTTGTTTATCGACTTAACTCCTTCATGCGTGCTAAATCGCGCAGCCTGGACAAGCTTGCCCCCTGTGAGCTTGCGGAGCGGAGCATCCCCATGCGCCCCATCATTTCCGTCTCGAACCTGACCAAGACCTATAAAGGCGGCTTCACAGCCCTCAAAAACATCAATCTTGAAATTCACGATGGAGAGATTTTCGGCCTGCTGGGACCCAATGGCGCGGGCAAGACCACGCTGATCAGCATCATCTGCGGCATCGTCAATCCGGGTGAAGGCTCTGTCAGCGTCGATGGTCACGACATCATCAAGGATTATCGCAAGACACGCTCTCTCATCGGCCTGGTACCGCAGGAGCTGACAACAGACGCCTTCGAGACGGTCTGGCACACGGTCTCTTTCAGCCGCGGCCTGTACGGGAAGCCTAAAAACCCGGCACATATCGAAAAGGTGCTGAAAGAGCTGTCGCTGTGGGACAAGAAAGACGAGATAATGATGTCACTGTCGGGGGGCATGAAGCGCCGCGTGCTGATCGCCAAGGCGCTGTCCCACGAGCCGCAAATCCTGTTTCTCGATGAACCGACAGCGGGCGTCGATGTGGAGTTGCGCAAGGATATGTGGCAGGTGGTGCGTGAACTCAGGGCATCCGGCGTGACAATTATCCTGACCACTCATTACATCGAGGAAGCCGAGGAAATGGCCGACCGCATCGGGGTTATCAGCGAAGGTGAAATTATACTGGTCGAGGAAAAAGCCGAGCTGATGCGCAAGCTCGGCACCAAGCAGCTCACCCTGGAGCTGCAAAGCAAGCTCAGGAAAATTCCAGCCTCCCTGAAAGCCCATAAGCTGGAGCTTGGCGAGAACGGCACGCAGCTCACTTATAATTACGATACACGCGGAACCCGCACCGGCATCACCGCGCTCCTGAACGATCTCGGCAAGGCAAAAATCAAGTTCAGGGACATCAACACGACACAGAGTTCTCTTGAAGATATATTCGTCAACCTGGTGACGAGGTCGAAATGAACTGGCTCGCGATCAAAGAAATCTACGCCTTCGAAATGGCGCGCACGCGGCGCACGCTGGCGCAGAGCATTATCTCGCCGGTTATTTCCACGGTGCTTTATTTCGTGGTGTTCGGTTCGGCAATTGGCTCGCGCATCATGGAAATTGACGGCGTGAGTTACGGATCGTTTATCGTGCCGGGCCTGATCATGCTCTCGGTACTGACACAAAGCATCGCCAACGCTTCTTTTGGCATTTATTTTCCCAGATTCACCGGCACGATTTATGAACTCCTGTCCGCGCCGATATCCTTTTTTGAAATCGTGTTGGGTTATGTCGGCGCGGCCGCCACCAAGTCGATAATCCTGGGCTCTATCATCCTGGCCACGGCGGGGCTGTTCGTACCGCTTCAGATCGCCCATCCCTTCTGGATGGCGCTTTTCCTGGTGCTGACGGCGATCACCTTTTCGCTGTTCGGGTTCATCATCGGCATCTGGGCCGACGGATTTGAAAAACTGCAAATCATCCCGCTGCTAGTCATCACGCCGCTCGCGTTTCTGGGGGGGAGCTTCTATTCCATCTCCATGCTGCCGCCCTTCTGGCAAAAGGTGTCGCTGCTGAACCCGGTCCTCTACCTGATCAGCGGATTCCGCTGGAGCTTCTACGAGATTGCCGATGTATCCCTGGGCGTCTCCCTGGGTATGATCGGAATCTTTCTGGCCATCTGCATGGGGCTCATCTGGTGGATTTTCAAAACCGGTTACCAGTTAAAGAACTAGAGGCCCGTACCCTAACAGGAGAAAAGCCATGAAATCGAGAATCGTGCGGGCCAATGAAGGTTCAACCAAGCTGGCCCCGGCGGACAAATTTGTTGGCCAGGTCCTGCAGGATCAGGTGTTCGCACCCGAAGACCCCTCCCGCCTCAGGGTCACCCGGGTCACTTTCACACCCGGCGGGAGGACCAACTGGCACACCCATGCGGTGGGCCAAATCCTCTACGTGCTTTCCGGTGCGGGCCGGTATCAGCTGGAGGGAGAAGACGTACAGGAAATCCTGCCCGGCGACACGGTCATTATTCCTGCCAATGCACGCCACTGGCATGGCGCCGCTCCGGACCGAATGATGTGCCATCTGGCACTTTCAGAGTCCGATGATTCAGGAGCAGCCATCGACTGGCAGGAGCCTGTCAGCGATGCGGATTATACCGCGGCCCCGGCTTAGGGTCAGGACCCCGGGCCGCGACTCATCAACTTGCGGCAGGCGTAGAACATGCGCCACGCGGGGCCATTGTGCCGGCCACCCCTACACATTGCGATAACAATGGATTATTCTTGGTATTCAAGGGTACTGGGAGGGTGAGTATTGACTGCGCTCAGTCTGGTTCGCGACAGTCTTCAGGCGCCGGATATTACAGCGCCATGGTCTTTGCGCCTGCGCCGTCAGGGATATCAGCGTCTCGTCACCTTCTCGGCCCATATCGATCTTCACTATTTCTGGGAAAAGCGTTGGTTCTTTTTCGCTATGGGCGTCGGCGCCGCCCTGCTCTACTCCCCTCTGCCATCGGGCCTGACGCAAGAAGGCATGATCGTTCTGGCCATGTCGGTCGTTGCCACGATCCTGTTCATAACCGAACCGATACCGCTACCCACGGTCGCTCTCCTGGTGATCGTTGGCGAAGTCATCCTGCTCGGACGTGATTCCACAGAGGTGGCAAAGAGCCTGATGACGGATTCCGTCCTGTTTATCATGGGGTCGCTGATGCTGGCGGTGGCAGTGGTGCGCCAAAAACTCGACCAGCGCATCGCCTGGTTCATTGTGCGCTTTACCGGAACGCGAACGTCGCGCATCTGCTTCGGCATCTCCGTGGTCTCCGGCCTGCTGGCGTCATTTATAGGTGAGCATACGGTTGCCGCCATGATGCTGCCGGTCGGTATCACGCTCATTTCGCTCACATCGGAAGATCGCAAGAGCGTGCGCAATCTGGCCGCCGTGCTGCTGTTTTCAATTTGCTATGGCGCTTCAGTAGCCGGTATCGCCACGCCGTCGGGCGGCGCGCGCAATGCCATCATGATCGGATACTGGAAGGAATTCTTCTACGATCCGCTCAACCCCGAGACCTACAAGTTCCTCATCGATTACGTGACGTGGGCGATTTACGCCTATCCCATTTTCCTGCTCCAGCTGCCACTGGTGACGGCGATTTTGCTGACGACATTCAAACCCGAACACGCGGATCTGTCGCGCGCGGTCGCCAAGTTGCGCGCGCGCATCCGCGAAGAGGGACCGATGACAATAAGCAACTGGGTAGCAATCGTGCTGTTCTGCATGATCCTCTACGCTTGGATATTCATGTCCCAGTCGCTCGGCATGGGCACGATCGCGATACTTGGAGCTGCTGCTTTTCTTGTGGCGGGGCTTGTAGTTTGGGAGGACATAAACTCCGGCGTCAATTGGGGCGTGGTGCTGCTTTACGCCGCCGCGATCTCACTCGGCGTGCAGATGAAAGAGACCGGTGCAGCTGAATGGGTTGCCGGCGGATTTTTAAGCATTCTGGAGCCTATAGGAGCCGATCAGGGGCTTGGATTATGGGCGGCCGTTTCCGTGTTCACGACGGCTGTCACCAATACCATGTCAAATGGCGCGGCGGTCGCGGTGCTCGGCCCAATCGTGCTCAAGCTGGCGGTCGCGGCCGAAGAAAGCCCGATTCTGATCGGCTTTATTACCTCGATTTCATCCGCCTTCGCCTACCTGACCGTTGTCGGCACACCGGCTTGCACGATCGTCTACGCCGCGGGATATCTGACGACTGGCGATTTTCTGAAAGTGGGCTGGCGCATGGTGATCATGTCCACGATTGTCCTTCTTGTTGCAGCTTCGCTTTACTGGCCTCTGATAGGAGGATAGGCGATGGCAGCTTGGCGATTATCGGCAAATGACCGCAACCGCGACCGCCATGCGGAGATGATCGCGGAGCGCGAAGAGCGGCGTGAACGGTTTCGGATACTGGTCTGCATCAACGGAACGGATGCTTCATATGAAGGTCTGAACCTTGCGGCGGAGATTGGCAGGAACAATCCTTGCGACATTATCCTGCTCTATGTCCGGCGCATCGACCAGGGTTTGAACTCGGGCGGGCTGCAGGTTCGCATCGCCAGGCAAAACATGCTGGAGTGGGGGCTGGAATTGCCGGGCATCCAGTATCTGAGGCGTGGATACGAGATGCTGACCGACCTGGGATATATGAGCAAAGACTGGCGGTCGAAAACCAGCCACACCGACATTTTCGGAGACCCGCTCGGCGACAACAAGGTCGAATACCGCTCCGGAAGGCGCAAGCGGATCATCCTCAAGCTGAAGACAGCGCCGACGGTTTCTAACGGCATTCTCGATCAATATGAACTTGGCCCCTACAACCTGATTATCATGGGACCGCCAAAACGCTGGCGCGGTGAATTTCAATCCTTTATCGATCCGAGTACCGTGCAGAAAGTTGCCATGCTGTCTCCCTGCTCGGTGCTGAGCGTGCGCAATTCAATGGACAAGAAGAAGGGCTTCCTGATCTGTACCGACGGCACGAAGCACTGCGCGAAATCCATGAAACAGGCCGCTGTCCTGGCTGACAATCTCAAGCGCCCCGTGACTGTCATGTCTGTTTCCCGGGAGGAGAAACAGCTCCCGCTGATTAAAAGCCGCCTCAAGGCCGCGAAACGCCAACTCAAGGATATGGGCATTGAGAATGTGAAGACCATTGCCCGGGCCGGCGATCCCGTTGACGAGGTTCTGGCAATCGCGAAACGATTTGCAATTGTCGTTGTCGCCGACTCCGGCAAATCGCGGATGAAGCGGTTCCTGAAAGGAAGCATTGCCTTCGACATCATGGGGCAAGCGCCCGTTTCAGTCATGAATGTGCGGTAAAAAACGGATGCGGCTTCAGCCCTCCGTAAATGGCGCGGCCTTGAACGGCTCACACGCCTCGCAGCGCTCGGCGTGACGTGCCAGGCTGGCGCCCTCATATCCCTCAAGATGTTCGTGGTTCTTGTTCGCGATGAAAGTCACGGCCACCGTGGAAGCAATATCGGCATGGCTTATTTCAGCACCAGAAATAAACCCCTTTTCAGGCGTGCGCATTTCAAGCCAGCCAAGCGCCGCCGAGATTTGTGCCAGCACCCTGTCAACGCGGGGCTGATCGATTTTATCTGATGGCCGGCGCACGGTCTCGGTGCGGAATTCCACCGCCTTTTCAGCCAGGCCAACCCCGACCGCCACATGGGCAAGAAGCCCCGCACGGGCCTCAAGCGATGCGGGCCAGAGGGATTTTTCAGCTCCAGCCAGCCGGTCGAGATAGTCGAGGATGAGCGTGGAGTCCGCCAGCACGTTCCCGTCATCGAGCTGCAATGCCGGTACCTTGCCGAGCGGGTTGAGCGAGAGCAGCTCGTCAAAATCCCCATAGGCCGAGATGACATTGTGCTCGAAGGGAAACCCGTAAATATGCAGCGCAATGGCAACACGGCGCACGAAAGGCGAGTCCAGCTGGCCCGTGAGGATCATGATGTTTCCCCGTCTTTCACGGCGTCGCCATACCCGAAGCGCTTGATATAGCCTGCCCAGCGCTTGATGATTTTTTTGCGCAAGTCACCCGGTAGCTCGAAAACGTTCGGATTATACTCACCTTGCCCCTTGAGATAGGCGTCCATGCCGCTCGCCGCCTGATCGTAGCCGCCAAGATCGAGCTGCCGGTAAACTTCCCTCATGACCGCTTTCGGGTCGGCCGCCAATTCTTCGTATTTGATCTCGGCCAGGTGTCCATCCGGTATGAGCCTGCTGTCTTCCTCGTAGCGTTTGAAAACCGTCTCGAAGACCCTGAATACAAAATTCTCCATCCAGGGATCGTCTTCAGCCGGATTGTGCAGCCCCTGCACCGAATCGAGCGCTTTCCACAGCTTCACCGTCGAGGGGTAGATGGCGAGCGGGTTACGCGAAATATGGATGAAGCGTGCGTCTGGAAAGAGTTTAACAAGCGTGGCGATACGCGCCGTGTGCGCCGGCGATTTCATCACCAGCCGCTTTTTCTGCTTGTAGGAAAGCCGGCGCATAAACCACATGAAGCCCTGCTCCCACCTGGTCCGCTCCTGTTCGCCCAGATTGACCAGATCGAGATAGTCCATGTCCTGGGGCCCATGGCGCGGCCAGGCGAGCGTTACATAGTGGGTGCCCATGCCAAGATTGGCGAACGCGAACTCGTCCTCCTGCGGCCGGTCGATGCCAACGGGCACATT
>SDBT01020268.1_pt1 | contig 10407 bp, 7 predicted proteins | sample 2277101 | NCBI WGS metagenome assembly SDBT01 (sample SAMN10404973, study PRJNA504765) | marine sediment metagenome | isolation source: marine sediment core GS10_PC15, 103 cmbsf | place: Arctic Ocean: Southern Knipovich Ridge | collected 2010
TTGTACAACCAAATGCGCAATTGTCAGAACACATGAGTAATTATGTATTGCCGAAACCAATAAAAGTAAAAAGAAGTAGATTTAAGTTGCCAAAACCGCAACAAGCAAAACTAGGACCTGCTGGGTCAAAATCTAAACGTGCATCTAAACGTGATAAAATTAATAAGATACTACAACCAAAAAATCAATTGGTGCCAACAAGTCGAAATGTAGAACAGCAAATTGTTAAAACTGCACAAAATAGTGATACATTTGCAGTACGTGAAGCACAAGGTATGAAGGCATTTATTAAGTTGGCGCAAGTGCTTGGTAAAGGTAGATCAGATTCAGTAAAAACGGTCATGCAGAATCTTGGTACATTGCGTGAAAAAGGGTTTGATACTGTTGTGGTCGATTGTAACTTTGCAAAAAAATTATGCAATCAGGTACCAGAACTTAAAGTAGTATTTGACGAAAATCAAATAGGCTTAAGCATTACACGCAATACAAAAACAAAGGAGATGAAGTTTGCTACGCTTGCAACTGAGCAGGGATACTTGTGCTTGGTAAACCGTGACAAAAATATCGGTACCCAATTTGGTAATAACACAAAACAATTGCTTGGAAATAAGGATATTGCATCGGATGCGTTAGTAGAAACAGGTGGTCATAAGCTACAGGCACAAAAACCAATTAAAGTGTTTGTATCACGAGGCAGTACGCTTGATGGGGTATTTCATGATATGTTTGATAATAATCGTCTAAAGAATCCGTTTGCAGAGGTACTTGAGGTTGTACGTCAAGATCCAAAAAAGTTTGCGCAACAATGGCATGACCAGCTTAGTGGTGTACAAAGAAAAGCATTGCCAGGCAAAACACAATCAACACAACCGACTGTACATACTGCTGCTCATGGTGTCACAAAGCAATTTAAGAATGTTAAGAAATTTACAAAGCAAGTACGATCTGGTGTACCGAAGACCATGCGTGTTTATAATGAGGCGAAAAAACATGGTATCAAACCACAACAACCAGTACAATCAAATGTTAAACTACCAGCGCCAAAGCCGCAAAAAGCACAAAAGGTTAAACCACTAGTAGTAGAGCCGCAGAAAGCGAAACTAGTAAAGGTTGAAAAAAAACTACCACAGAGACCACAGAAGGCTGTTCGTATCGAACCGAAGCGACGTAATGATCAGCCAAGAGATGGGGTACAAAAATCAAATGGTGGTAATGGAGGCAACGATACCAATAAATTCAGGCCTGCTGATAACGGCCAACCAGGAAAAGATAATAAACAACCAGTACCACGTGGTAAGGACAAACCAAAACAAGTAGAGAAGCCAGGTAAGGATGTACCTAAGATTATCGAATCACACATTGTTCGCGTAGTCGAAAATGAGAAGCCTTACGATGGCCAAAATAAGCTAGACCCAAAAAAACCGGATGGGAAAGCAGCGCAGCTAGCATCTCGTTCGTCTCAGCGTTCACAGGGCAAAAAACCTGGGCGAGGTTTACGATTGCCGCCAAGATTACCACGACCAAGGATGTTTGAAGATGAGCAAGAATTTGAGCCAGAAGAAACAGAAGAAATAGAAAAAACAGAAGAGGCAAAAGAGTCTGAAAATTCTGGAAATACTCAGCAACAACAAGGTGGTTTAAATTTAAATCCACACTATGGAGAGGTAGGGCCTGTTTGGCCTCATCGGAAAAATTCCGCTGATTCAGCAGTAGCGCCAGCTGCAAATGAGCAAGTAAACCCTGAGTTAGCACGAAAGGCTGCTGCGATGGATAATATTGATAACGAGCAACCAGATGGAAAGGCTAGTGATACTAGTGATATGAGAAAATCAGCAAAGAGTGGCCAAAAAAAGGCACACAAGCCAGAACCCGTACGCGTATATCAATCATCAGGCGATAATAAAAAAAGTGACTCTGGGGATAAAGTAATAGGTGTTTTTGGTGGTGTTGGCCATCTTCGAGAAAACTATGCTGGGCAGGCCGGTGAATCTGGTGCAGATGAATCAGAAAAACCAGTAGAAGGCAGTAGATTGTCAATGGATTGGTTATGGCTCTTGTTGGCGTTTGCTGCAGAAGTGTTGAGCAAACGAAAAAAGTTTTTGATGGGGTAACATAAAACCCATTCGTTTAAAGTCTTGGATACGCCGTCTTACTCTCTCTGAGTAGAAGCCGCTCGTAAAAACGGGCGGCTAATTTTTAACAAAAATCCCGGTACAGTACCGGGATTTTTCGTGCTACTTAAACAGCTGATTTAAAGTTTATCTTCCTCAGCTTTCATAAGATAAATATAGTCATCCATATTATCAAGTGGATGAAAGAGTTTGATTCCTTTGAATTTTGCTTTTGGATCATCAAGATATGGCGTAAAAGTTGCTTCAACAAGCTTGATATTAATACCTAACTTATTACCAGCCTGTGCTAAATTTTTACGTATTCTTTTATCTTTTGTGTCATCCTCAATAACGTTCATGATTGTTTCCCATACATTAACCATTCTTTTTCTCAAGGTTTGTATAGTAGTTTTGAACTTTACGACATAACGATTATCTTTTCTTTTCATTGCCAAATCAAAATAGTCAGAAAATTCTATATCACCCTTGAGACCCTTCAGATCGGCCAAAAGCGCTAGAATAGTAAAGTTTTGATTAATCTTGTTGTAAATTGCTATTGCATATTCTTTAGTTACAGCCTTCGTAATATCTTTTGCAATTATATCTAATTGATTGTAAACATTAGCTAGAATTTTATTTACATATGTAATTTGTAGCTTACCGATCCCCATTTTAAGTTGCTTCAGTTTTTTCTCAATCCGACTTCTTTCTTGAGTGGTCACCTTGGGGAGATCTTCTTCAAGTTTTTGTACTTGTTCAATAAATGGTTTTACTGTAAATTGATCAAGCGGTATTTTACCATCTACAAAATCTGCATGGTATTTAATTATGACAGTTTTTAATGTTGCAATATTCATCTCAAGTTTATCAAGTGGCGTTGATGGCAGTGGCGGTGCTTGCCCTAGTGGTAGTGCTGGTGCTGGTGCTGGTGCTGGTGGTTTTGCCAACCATTTTTTCTGTTTCGCTTTGATAGTATTGATATATTGGCTTGCACTTTCAGGAGCAAACTTTTGGATGGTACCAAGAGAAGTTTCGATTCTTTTCTTCCAACGTGCATATTGAACTTTTGTCTTTGTGGTAATATCTTCTTTCATGAGCTTATCGAGGGAACCTTGTGCTCTTTCTAACCTAACCTTATCAGCCCGTTTAAGCCCTTGCATAGCATAGGAGTTTACAGAAGAAAGCCCGGCAAAAATGCCTAGTGTTAACATCACTGTACATAGTTTCATGATAAATCCTCGATTAGGTTATTATATATATTATCAATATATCGAATTCTGTATTCAAATTGCAATATTTTAATTAAAAATAAGCAATTCTTTGTTCTTTAACAGCCAAATCAGCTCAAGTAAAAACATAGGTGAAAAAAGCAAAACTCTTTTTATTTGCCCAGCCACATTTGCTGAAATCAGAAGTGGCTATCTAGAGTGTTATTCCCATTGATCGATGGCATGAAATACATCCAATAAATCCTGATAAACTACCCCCCCCTCGTTTGGTGTGGGGATATCACCGTTAATTTTTTCGGATAGCCATTGTTTGATACCAAAAGTATAGATAATTTGATCATGCACATCGGTAATTGTTTTAAAGAGCTCTGTTATTCCTTTGCCAACACGTACCCGTTGATTGGTCTTTGGATTGTCCAGAAACTTAGAAAGATAGTCAAACCAGGTACTTGCAAGCATGAGGCTTTGTTTATAACATTCTGCTGCCGTTCTTGAAAATTTTTGTGTTAGTTGATCTGATGCGTGTTGTAGAATTGAGCGATGGTGAATGAGTTTCTGATTATTATTGGCCATAGCCTCATCAAATTGCTGTTTGAATGTTTTGGAAGTTTTTGTAAGTCTATTTAAATTGCCAACCAACCCGGTAAAGTCTGATTCGCGTGCCCACACATCTATTTCTTGGTATTGCTTTTGTAGTGATTGAGTCAATGCTTCTATATTTTTATTAACAGGCACAAGTACTGTGACTGTTAAGACTTGCCAAACTTCAGTAAGTTGTTTTTGAAGGATTGTATTCTCAATACTGCTCAATTGCTCGGTTTGTTGAGCGATAGTTTTGGCGATATTTTCAATTCCTGTTGAAAACTTGCTGAAGTCAGATGCTTTTACTTTTTGTTCGGCTGTAATCTGCCCCCTGAGCGTTTGTAATTCTTTTTGCCGTGCAAGGAATTTAACGCTTGGCCGTTCTTTCTGTTTTTCCTCGATAATCTTGATATATTGGCTTGCATTTACAGGAGCAAACTTTTGGATGGTACCAAGAGAAGTTTCGATTCTTTTCTTCCAACGTTCATATTGAACTTTTGTCTTTGTGGTAATATCTTCTTTCATGAGCTTATCGAGGGAACCTTGTGCTCTTTCTAACCTAACCTTATCAGCCCGTTTAAGCCCTTGCATAGCATAGGAGCTTACAGAAGAAAGCCCGGCAAAAATGCCGAGCGTTCGTACCAGTGTTCGTACCAGTGTATGTAGTTTCATGGTAGTACTACCTAATTTTCTAGTACTACTTGTTTATCATATCTTTCACCGAGTAGCTTTTCTAATTTTTCTTCTAAGTCCATCTCAGTTTGTTCTTTATTCTTCATCCATTTTGCATTACTATCTCTCTGAAACAGAGAAAGAAATATACCTTCTAATACGCGGAGCTCGTTTAGAGGTTTTTCATTAGAAACAACATTATATTCAGCTTGGTAGTCATCCCCATTACCGGCCTGTTTTTGCTTAGGGTTATCCATAAATACTTTCTCAATATATTCTCCCCATATATGGATAAGGGCGCCGATTCCGTCCCATACAGCATTAACTCTTTTTTGGAATTCTTCCCTGATATCTTTATTAGAACCTTGCATTACATAATATTTGTCGTTAAAAATAATATTGTTATTATTTTTTTCTAGAGACCCAAGACCAAAATCATTATCACCTGGTCCTTTACTACCAATATTTTTAAAAAGTGCTATTATCTCATCTACATTATCTTGGTAGAGAAGATAAGATTTTTTATCTGCTTCGTCAGCTTGTTCTATCGCTCTATTAATACCTGCTTTCGCCTCCTCTAATCTATTTCCTATATTTCTCAATACATCACCTCCCCATTGCAGTACAAAGTTAATGAGTTGAACTTCTCTATCTTTAACATTTTTATCAAGCTTTATTATTTGTTCTTCGTCCAATAACCCAGAACGTTTAATTAACTCGACATCCTTCTTGTACTCAATAATGAGGTCCTCCTGGGCATCAAAATCTTGATCCTTTTCATCGTATTCCGCTTGGATACTTGCTGTTATGTTGTCATTTTGCTCATCAAAATAATCATAGGGATCCTTGCCCATTATATGGATTACTTTATCTTGGATCTTTTTTATTTCAGCATCTCGTTGCGCCCGCAATGCTCTTGCTGCCGTCTCACTGATGCGGGCTATTTCAGTAATCTTATCATTAACATCGCCCTTCCACTCATTGAACTCCTTGGTCTTCATTTTGGTTACATCACCACCTTTTTTGAGTGCAATGGCAGCCTCTCTTCGTTTTATCTCAAGCTCTTGCAATGATCTTGGATCTAACATGGCTTGGGTTATTGATGCAGAAAGTATCGCGACAAAACCGAGTGTTCCCACGTATTTATTGGTGAAATTCATAACATTCTCCTTTTTTTATAAACTAATTCTACTATCAATATATCGAATACTATATTCAAGTTGCAATACTTTAATTAAAAAAGAAGTGATTCGTGGGCGGGAGAAAAGATATAAGTGTTGATTAGTAGGTATAAATGCCCGAAAAAAGGGCTATTTTCAGCGCATACGGGCAAAAGAGGAGCCCGGCAAGTGCTATCTGCCGGGCTCCTAGATTTTTGATTTTTTATAGGGTATTTAAAACGAGAAGCCCAATTTGCTCCAAATGGTCCATCTGCGCGGAACCGCGTTGTTGTTGCGAGAGAAGGTGTATGAACCACCGTAATTTAAAAATACCGGATATTCACGATCATAATCCCAACGATAGCTAAGAGCACCGAATACTGTATGGATAAGGCGGCATGGTGTTGCGGCAGATTGCAGATCAAGGTCATCTTCTTTTATTATGCTATCTTCAAAATTGTCAACTGGGACAGGGATTATTGCATTCTGCTCGGTCTGGAGCTCGGCTGCCTCAAGAGGAACTACAAATTGTTCGAGGAATTTATTGCCGGTAATATCACGGATAGGGTTTGTGCGTCCCACACCAAGCAGATGCTTAAGTGCTGGCCCTTCCTTCCATGGACTTGCAAGTTTTACACATTCAGAGCGTTGACAAAAGAAATTGTATCCAAGTTCGCCTTGAAACCCTTTGCTGGTATATACGAGAGCAGTATTTATATTGTGAGAAAATCCTGAAGTAACATCAACCTTTTGGGTAAACACATTAATACCTGGAGTTGCTAGATTACTTCCTAATGGTGCACCAAGTGCCGCAGCTTCACGTGCCTGATCTTCATCCGCATACACTTCCATGTAGCGGCTCCATGGTTTGTTTTTCAGGTCAAATGATCTTATTTCTTCTCTTTTGAATAGATACTGACTATGGTTTGCATATTCAACACGCAAATGTTTATCATTTTCTTCATCATCCCAAATTTGTACACCAAATGCACTGCCAGACATTATGCCTGCGTGTTTACCATAGCCAACTACTGGTTCAAAGACAAACTTACCTTCAGGTTCATTACCCGTTGGAATAATGACGCCAATGTATGATTCTAGGTGACATGGATCATGTTGTAGCCATTCATAACCTAATTTAACTTCAATGTCAGCAAGACGTGTTTTTGTCATGGATTTATTGGTAATTTTTCCAAACTTCCATTCTTTCTGATTAAATGCTTCTTTCATGTTGGCAACAACATTTTCATCAGCAGCTTCACTAGGTTCGCCGCCATCTTCAAGCACTTTTTCGGTAAAGTTTAAATCATTTTTTACGCGAATGATTGGTGTGGAGAAACTAAAGAAAAAGCCACGGCCCTTTTCTTCATTACGTTTAAAACTTTGACGATAATGGAAATCAAGGCCTATTACGCTTTGTTTTGGTTCAATGTTTATTCTACTTTTAAAGTTTCTGTTTTGAGTAAAAATATTAAAGTGTTGCGCAAGAATATCAGTATCTTCTTGAGCAGCTCGTTCAGTTATAACCAATGATTCTTTGCCAAACGGAAAGAAGTACCGCGCTAAATCTTTATCATTCGTCGTTCTACTGCCAAGTAACACAAATTGTATAGTACCATGCTTGCCATCTTCACGTGCATGCAGACGATCACTACGAAATGAAGAAACCATTTCAGGTGAACTTGATTGAAAATGTGGATGAATAGATAAAAATGAACGTGATGTTGCTTCTAAATCACAACTGTCTGTGCGTGTAACTTTAGCAAGAGCAGCATTGGAAAAAACGCTTATAATAAGTGCAACTGCAAAAAACCGTTTCATTATTTTCCTTCCTTTTGGAATTTGTTAAACATAGATACATTACTATTCTTTTATGTTACTTGCAATATCTACCATGGATTGTATCAATTAGTCAATCTTTTTTATTGCACTATGTAATCAACAGAAAATTCTGGATAAAGTTTTTTAAAAAAATATAATAATCAATTAGTATATGTGTATTGTATAAAAAAATAGTAATATAATCATTATATTTACCGAAGGTACATAATGATACCACGCGTAAAAGGTACTCAGGACTTTTTAGATCTTACTGTATTTAATTTTGTTATTGATGAAATAAAAAAACATCTGACAACCTATCATTTTTCAGAAATTAAAACGCCCATTTTAGAATCAGTTGACTTATTTAAGCGTTCATTAGGTTTGTATACACAAGTGGTATCAAAAGAAATGTTTTTGATTCATCCACCCACACCATTCGCCTTGGGTTCCGCAGAGGGCGGCAAGAAAGAAGCTATTTGTCTACGCCCGGAAGCAACCGCACCAACAGTGCGTGCGTTTATTGAAAACAATATTCAGCTATTACCGTGGAAAGTATTTTCCTATGGCCCCATGTTCCGGTATGAACGGCCACAAAAAGGGCGCTATCGGCAATTTCATCAAATTAATATTGAAGTGATTGGCTCTGATTCAATTGCACAAGATGTGCAGTTTATTAAAATGCTCGATAGGTTTTTTCATGAAACATTGAAAATGAATAATTATGCGTTATTAATTAACTTTTTGGGTTGCTTTGATGATCGCAAAGCATATGAATTATTGTTGAAAGATTTTCTTGAAGGGCCAAAAGGGCAACATATTTGTGTGCAATGTCACGATCGAAAAGAGCGCAATATTATGCGCGTCTTTGATTGCAAAAATCCACAATGCCAAGAAATATACCGTCAAGCACCAACCATTGTTGATCAGTTGTGCGCAGATTGTGCTGCAGAATGGCAGCAATTACAAGACTTACTCAGATTACTTTCTATTTCTCATGCCCATCGGCCAACATTGGTACGTGGCCTCGATTATTACCATAAAACTGTTTTTGAATTTGTTAGTCCTCAGTTAGGGGCACAAGATGCCTTTTGTGGTGGCGGCCGATACAATCAATTAGTTGGTCAGCTTGGTGGCAAAGAAGATCAGTCATCAATAGGAGCGGCAATTGGCATTGAGCGGTTGTTGTTGCTTCTTGAGCCATTTAAAGATCAGTTACCATTGCCGCAACCGCCTGCCTTGCATGTTATTTTGCCGCTATCAACTGGTCAACATACACTTGCACTGTTACTTGCTGATACGTTGCAAGCACAAGATATATGTATTGATGTGCTATTTGAGGGTTCGATCAAAAGTATGATGCGTAAGACAAACAAAATGGGTGCAGCATTTGCGTTAATTATAGGTCAATCGGAACAAGATACCAAGACGGTCATGGTAAAAAATATGGTTACTGGTGAAGAAAAACGGGTGGCACAGACGGAAGTAGCTGATTATTTGAAGGGATAAAATTATAGGGGCCCCCGAACGAATTACAAACCAAATAGATTTATTAAGTATTTTTTCAGCGCATAAAAGAAAAAGACTGCAAACATAATACCATCAAATCGGTCCAGAAATCCGCCATGCCCGGGCAGTAAGGTTCCCGAGTCCTTAATTCTTGCACGCCGCTTTAGCCATGATTCAAACAAATCCCCAACCAAAGAAAGTGTGCAAATAATTAAGGTAAATAGCATGATAAACCACCACGATTTTAGTGCAGCTTGTTTAGATAAAATAAGGGCCAAACCCATGATTGCAAATATATATCCGCCAATAGCGCCTTCCCACGTTTTTCGGGGACTGATCGGGTGGTAAATAAGGTGTTTACCGATAAGATTACCAATAATATAGCCGCCGGTATCGAAGCTGAAAACAATCACAAATAAGACAAACAATAGCGAGCGGTATACCGGGTCGTGATTCATGTGGATGAGTAAACAAAAGGGAAGGATAGGGTATACGGGCATTAGAAGCCAGAATGTAACTTTTTTAATAGGGAAAAGGCGTTTCCACTCAAAGAGAATAATGAGCGTAACAATAGTGAGCAAAATAAGAGTAAAATAGAGAGGTGGAAAGTAAATAAAGACAGCCCAAAATCCAAGGCCTAAAACAAGGGCGGTTATTAAGCGCTTGATAAATTCATTCGTTGGGGCCAAACGCATTTTGAATATACCGTATGTTTGTAGTGTTATCCTGTTGTTCTACTAGTGCCACATCAAAGCAATATATAAGATCAGTATCAGTATGCGTTGATAAAAATGCCTTGGCAACTTTAATAATTTTTTGTTGCTTTGAATAAGTAATGACTTGAGCAGGGTCAACGGCAGGATTTTTACGCCACTTAACTTCAATAAAAGCAAGGAGGTCGTTTTTCTGTGCGATTATATCTATTTCGCCATAACGCTTCCGGTAATTACGTGCCAAAATGGTAAAGTTCTGACGCTGCAAATACTGAACGACGAGGTCTTCACCATGCATACCGGATTGTTTTTTGTGGTTTTGCATATTTCTTAAAACCGATCAGCCATACTTTTTTTCGTTTTTTTCTGTGCTACCTGAGTATTGTAAGTTGGAAATTTTGCAGCAAGCTCTTGTTGTTTTTTCATGGCTAATTGTTGGTCGCCTTTCTTTTGGGTAAGGTCAGCTTCAAAGGCAATAATACGCGGTTCAATATCTGGTAACTTTTCAAGCCATTCATTGCGGAGCGAATCTAAACGGCGGTTGACCGCTTTATAGCTTTTTTTGTTCAAGTAAAAGTTACAAATATCAAACTCATTTTCAACGAGTTTG
>SDBT01020269.1_pt1 | contig 10406 bp, 12 predicted proteins | sample 2277101 | NCBI WGS metagenome assembly SDBT01 (sample SAMN10404973, study PRJNA504765) | marine sediment metagenome | isolation source: marine sediment core GS10_PC15, 103 cmbsf | place: Arctic Ocean: Southern Knipovich Ridge | collected 2010
CGACGTATGTGTTCAAGTCCAATAACGTGACGATCCCGTCACCGCGAACGGCTTCTTCGGGCGCATCGACGTCCTCATTGAACCGGGTCGGTGAATACATTTCGTCACCCGGCGACGGTGTCCACAACTCAGCGCGCCGCTTCACGTCGATGATGAAGTCGTTCGAGTACGCGGTCGTGAACACTGGCGGTGATTCATTGCGAAGCGGTGCCGCGAATGACGATGTGGTCAAGAGCGACGCCGCGATGACAAACAATACGAATCGTTTCATCATGCCTTCCTTCCTTTAGTTGTTCTGCTCGAAGTTCATTTTGACAACTCGATCATTAACCTCCTTCCGGTTATCCGCCGCCACGATGAAACGACGAGTCGTGTTCTTTCTCTAAAATGTAATCCATGAATCGGTCAAAGCGATCGTTCACGTCGTCGTTTGTTGCCGTAATCGCTTTGGCAAGTTCGTCAATCTTCTCTCCCAACCGATCCTGACCAGCCGCAAGACTACCAAGGGACACGTTTTGCGAACTGTCTGCCGACCGGCGTGCGATGATGTTCGACTTGTTTTCGGCAACGTCCGCGATGACGTGCATCAACTCTACGCCGAGACTGTCGACGTTTGTGGATGTGGAGTCGGCGTGTGTACGAGTCTCGACGTAACCGCTACCGATTGCAACCAGTAACGTAATGATTGCCGACCACTTAGTAGCATTGTGCGTCAGTACGTTCTTGAGCTTGCCGTTTAATTCTTCCATTGTTCCTCCCGTCAAGACCAGATGATACAGTCGAAAATTGTAGCGTCGATCCTCGTGGTTTTTGAATATACGATCAGAGTTACGCCCGTCCAAGTTGCTCCATACAAACGCATCTGATGTCCGAACGATGTCTCGTCGAGTGCGAATGAATCACCCAACTCGATGTGCGCCCACTTGATGCCCACCGTTTCAAGGCGTACGAAGATCAGATCACGCGACAGTAGATGACTTGACGAAATGAATCGTTTGTCTATACCGCTGGACGGCGACGTGATCCCACTCTCGAAGTTCTTAGTGACGATGTCTATTTCCTCGACCAGCGCCACGGTGTTCGTGAAATCCGTCTGTGAAGTGGTGTCGTTCACAGTGAACGTCTTCGCAAACGAACCGTCGTGCGGCAACTTACGGTAGTTGACGATCAGCCGATTGCGGAGTCGCGACAGCGGCGTCTTCCAGATCACCGGCATCTTGCCACCGAGGTCGTCGGCTGTCAGTGTAACGGTCGTTGCACCAGTCCCGGCGATCAAGTCCATCAGGCGCATTTCGCCATTCTGACGACGATACAGAATGAATCCTTCCTCGAAGCAAATGCTCTCAATCAGCCGCTTCGAGTTGATACGAGATCCCGCGCCGAGCGCGATGTTGGTGAACGTCGTATGTCCGCTGATGTCAAACGAGTCGACATCGAGATCGGCCGCTACCAATCCGAGCTCGTCACGAAGTAGCGACTCGATGGCATACTGTGCCGTGTTAATGTTCTGCCCTTCGTTGAATGAATTGGAACGACCCGCCTCGTCAATCCAAGCTCCGTACTCGCGTCCGACGCACTCCATCGCAATACGATCATTGCCGACTTCCGGTAACGCCCACGGCGTACTGATCACGGTTGGCCCCTCGAAGCGGTCGCCGTCAATGGTACGAGTACCGTCACGTTGTAAGATGCCGCGAGGGACATTACCCTCTCGCGGTTGTTTACCGCGATAGATGCGGTGCGGGTAACTCCAAAACTTGCCGCGCAGTTGAATTCGTGCCTCATGGATGTAGGCGACGACGGTCGTGTCGGCGGTCCATCCGGTTCCGGTGAACGTGAAACGTATCTTGACGCCTGTGCCATCACCGCCGAGCATACCGTGCGCCAGATGCCACACGACGCGGTTCGATCCAACGAGCCATCCGAAATTATCAAAGTTTGTGAAAAATAGACTGTCAACGGTTGACGCAGTACCGAGACTCACCCAGGTCGATGTCGCAGTATTAAATATGTCGATCCCAAACGCCGTCACTGTGATGCCGCCAGGCACTGAACGATACACTTGCACTCCACAACCCGCCGACTGCATGACCCCGATACCATTCTCAACAGAGTCATCAGAGGGATCGCCTTGCTGATTCCATTCGAATTCAACGGCCGCTGACGTTGTACTGTGCGCAATGACAGATACCTTGGTATCGACATCCGCATCGAAAGCGGCATTAGGACCAACATCATTTGATCCGTCTGTGCCTGTCGATGTCACCGCACCTTGAAATGGGAACAAGTGAGCGTCAAACGTGAACTGGTCGGTGAGACTCAATGTGCCGCGTCCGTCGTCGTCTTCGTTCACCGTCTGACCGGATTCAATGGACGCCCAACTCTCAAGTTGCTTTATGAACATCCAACCGATTTCGCCGGTCAGATCGAGCTTGTGATCCGCGACCAGCCACTTGTTCTTCCCGATCGGTTCACAAAAGACGAAGCCACTCGAACGCAGATATAAGTCCTCGTGATAGTCACCGTACACAATCGGCATTGTCTTACCGATGGCGCTCGCCGGGAGATCGGAGAATGTGGCGACATCGAATGTCCGTTGCGGCAAGTCGCGGTGTAAGACGGTGTTGCGCTCGTCCGCATACACTCTGATCGTCGTATCAGAGTCGTACTGCATCCGGTCGACGCGTCCTTTGAACACAACGAGGCAATCGGTCAGAGACACGACACTGCCGCCTGGGAATATGTAGATCGTCACGTCCTGCCCGTACGCATCTTCGAGGTAGTCGCCGAGTCGTTCACGCTGTGTGCCGGTGGTCGGACGAACGCGATCATGGACGGCTGAGAACTGCATGATGATCGCGCTCGGCTGATACTTACAACTACGCGGATCGTAGGCATGTGCGATCCCATTGACCGACACAAGCAATGCGTTACACACAATAGAATCACTGCTCAGTGTGATTGGCTTCGTCGAAAAGTATATCTCTTCACCGGATGTCGTTGTATCGAGACGCACGATCCATGCCTCACCGCCTGTACGTCGACCGCGCAGTTCATTGTACCGTGACGGCATCGTCAACATTAGAAATTGGCGCCCTCTGGAACGAACGTGATTTCTTCGAGTGGCAGATCGACGTTCCACAATCCGTTGGCGACCTCACGTTCATTCAGTCCAGCGTCAGCGGATGGCGCAAAGCGCACGAGCCATCCTTCCTCGGCGTTGTCGATGTCGTCGGACATGATGAATGGCACATGAGAGCCGCGTGCCAGTGCGTACACATCGCGAATGACTTGCATGTCCGTGTCGTCGATCAATTCATAGCGACGTACCCATCGACGAATTGGACGTGACGCCATGTTCCGCGATAGTATGCGACCGGACGGCAATCGCGACTGCGAGTTGAAAAAGGCGTACGTGTCAGGTGTGTCAAAATTGAAACGCGCATTGATGTCGAAATGTTGACCGATCAACAGCAATCCAATCTCGAATATGTCCGATGCGCCTCCGACAGAAAGGATCCAAAATCGATCAGTCTGTCCGGTAATAGTTCGCGCGCAAATATGTTGATCGGAGTCGATTGAGACGAACGTTTTAGCGCCGCGATTCGTCACGCTCGCGTATGTCGGATCAGTGCCGGAAAAGATAGTCAACGAACCGGCTTTCCCTGAGCCAAACATATCGGACGGGTTACGACACCACATGCCACCCCATGTGAGACTGTACGACACTGAATTAGCAGTCGCCGAGTCTTCTATGTCAATCGACACACCGCCGTTGCTGGACGTACTATATTTCACTCCAAAGTCGGGGTTGTAATCCATTCCCTGGTATCCCGAACTACTGCCCTCAAGTGCGGCACCGGAATTCTCTGCACGTGCGAGCTCCATTCTCGGTACGAAGAATCGTGTCGATGCGGCCATACTATCCTCTTGGTCCGAAAGTTTCTACGTCGAATGCGTTCGCTTCCTGCAACGCAGGGATCAATGTTTCGCGAACGAACTGTGTCGACTCGATGACATTCCCCTCGATGTTGATGTTGACGACCTTACCAGTGGGACCGTTCGACGCACTGGCAGTCGTCGGCGCGAATGGTACAACACCTACTGACCCGCCGAATTGCAGTGCAGGTCCAAAGCCAGGCAAGATCGAACTGAGAATCGAGAAGGCGGCACGTCGAGCGGTCGCACGTAGTATCTCCTGTAGTACAAACTTGATAAAGTCAGATGCGATTCCTTTGAACACGTCCTGCAACTCCAGTCGAGCGCCGAACATATTGTCGACGAGACTGTCGGTGAACGATGAGAAGGAAGAGTCCATCTGACCAGTTGTCCTATCCCATAATGACGCATTGTCGCTAATCGTTTGGAGCCACGCGTCGGAATACTCGGCGAGTTCCTTTTGAGCGCGTCTCAATGGTTCAGACAAATCGAATTCTAAGTCAGGTCCAAAGTCAAAGCCTGCAAGATCGGGGACCGGAATATCCAGAAATCCTGCGGACAACTTACTGTTGATCTCATCGAGTGCGGAGCCAGCCGAATCACCGAAAGCCATAAATGCAGTACCAAGATTGGCGACTGAACCAAGAGCGACGTTGGTTTGATCCGCGACGTTCGCCAAACTTTCCGAGAACGAACTCATTGCGCTTGTCATTGCGGCAGTTTCTTTTGTGGCCGTTTTTGTCGTGTCTGCGAGATCCGCAAGGAATGCTTCTGCGCGCTTAGTAAACTCAGCATTCGCCTGTTCTGTAGACTTGACAAACGACAATGAGTTCAGCCATTCGTCAATCGCTTTGCCCGCGTCGCTGGCGGCAAGTTGCTGCTGGCGCCAGGCTGTGTTCATTGACTGCAATGTGATGACAGTGTTTGCGGCTGTGTCGTGACCAGTTGATAGAACAAGAAACAGTGACGACAACGACTCCACCATAGGAAGCAGGACAGGCAACAACGCGAGTCCTATGACTTCCTGCAAGTCGCCGAATTGCTGAACGAGCAGATCGAGTTGCACGCCTGTGGTGTGCATACGATCAGCCGCCGCTCCCCCAAACTGTCTGTTGATTTGTGCGATTGCGTCTTTGAATTGCTCGGCATTTGTCTGCGTCAGGTCTAATGTGACACCATACTTTTTCAACGCGATCACACTATTGCCAAGTGCTTCTGCAAAGAATCTGAACTGTCGTTCGATACTGACACCCTGTGAAATCGCGGCGTCCGTCACGACACGTACGGTGTCAAAGGCCTCTTTCCCTGACAGACCGTAATTGATGAACATCTGTATGCCCTTCGCAAATGTCTCATCGGCAACACCAGTCAGAGTTTGCATTTCCCCCGTGAAGGCACGTACATCTTGTTCGACATCGCGCCACACCCCGCCACTACGCTTGACAGTGCCAGCGAGATCGGCGTACGCTTTTTCTGTGGCGATCGCCGCTTCGATGGACGCCTTGAGGAATGCGGCGGCGGCGGCACCGGCGACAGCCAGTGACACAGCGAATGCTTTAATCGATCCCTTCACCTTATTGATGACGGGACTCGCTTCGTCCTTCGCCCGAATCCTGAGATCGAATTTTTCTGACTTAGCCATTTTGTTCCTCGGCGCGACACATACTCAACTCCGAATCTATGACTTCACATGCTCTTGCGAATCGTGCAGGTTGCTCATAGAACGACCCGCTCCACGGCCACCGACCGCGCTCGACGACGTTGTACAGCCGCCACGCTTCGAGACTGAATTGATCCAGTAACGGTATGATGCAGAACCGTAGTAGGATAGCCAACGTAACGTCTGACATCTTCTGAGGATAGAAAGTCTGAGCGCGACGGAGTGCGTCTTCCAATTCCGCGCACGTCGACACACGTAGACGAACGGTGTGGTTTGGGAGTGACAATTCGAATGAGCCGCGTGTCAGACATTTTACGTGATCCTCATGGTCGCACGACCATATCCCCGGCGATGTAGTCTTCGTCAGGACGTGGCCGAGTCGTGCGACCCTTCTGAGTTTCCCACTTCGCCCTCACGCAGAGCACCAGTGCGTTGTATCGCGGCGTATATCGGTTCCATGTGCTCTGGAGGAAATTGTTCTAAGAAATTACGAGCGCCGCGTTCGCCTTCAAACGTAATCGGTTGTTCGTCCGTTCCCTTGACATTCACAATCAATGCCACACACTCGATGAACAAGTCATACATCATCGCATCCGTGTCGAGTACGATAGCACCATCGACCATCTTGGTCGGATGAACCGTTTTTAATCGCCGCGACTGTGCCTCGGTTAATGGCTTGATGTGGAACAACGTCTGCTCGTTCGGAGGCAGACTACGGTCATCGGGATGTACCCACACAACCGGCTTGCTGGGGTCAACCAGTTGAAGCATGACAACTCCTTCGGTTATTAGAACGTGCGATCAATGGCATCGCTCAGTGTGATCTTAGCCATGCCGTTAATTTCATTGACGCCGACGACATCGAACTTGGTTAGACGAATCTCACCCTCTTCGATTCCCGCGTTCGCGTACTTGACTTCGAATTCAAACTTGAGGTGACCATCCGAGCCAGGTGTGCCCCATTCCATGATGATCGTCTTTACGTCGTTGCGATTGACCGAACTACCAAGCGCATGAATGATACTGTCCCACATGAACGACATCGAACCGGACATCTGATATCCCATGAGCGCCGTCGAGTCGAACTTCACAAGACCGGTGTCGATGCCTTTGCCAACCGCACCGTTCGTGATCGTGAGACTCATGTCCATGAGGATCGCGGCTTGATTATCGACAGTCATCGTACCCAAGTCCGCGTACTCGTAATAGTCGATGTCGCGTGCGATAAACGCACCCGTGACCGCCTGAGCCGTCTTATAGTCACGCCCCAACCAATCACTCGACACATGCAGACGACCGGCATTGTTGGTGGGGTGAAGCGAGATCGTCATTGATCGCACGATGGCGTCTTCAATCGACTCGGCTTCACCTGCGGCCGTTCCATGTCGAGAACAGATCGTGGCAAAGTACCCTGCGTTTGTCTCGAATGCGGGTTGACCCGACAAGATAGTATATACCTTCTCGAACGGTGTCGAAGCGTTCTCTGCCACATTCTGAATGAGACCATAGAACGACTTGGCGAGCGTGTCCTTTGTGGCTTGACCGGCAATCGCGACGGAGTGCTCGACACTATCCCAATCGATGCGAACTTCCTCGTCGAGAGGTTGACGCGACGCGTTGTTCCTGTTCGGCATTCGCACATTGAGTCCACGTGTGAGTGGCGCTGGCTCGTGATGCAATCCCTCGAACGAAGCGCCCGCCGTGATCCCGGTACCCCAGACTGCTTGATCGGCGACACCGACCTCGACATCATGTTGCGGTTTGAAAGTAACAGCCATCGCTTATTCCTCCTGTACTGCTGTCTGAGTTGTCACGATGCGGCACGAGCCACGGAACAACAAGAGTTCACCAACATCATCTTCGACCGACACAGTCTCACCAGCACGTAACATGTGCCAATCGTCGAGAGTCATGTCATCCTCCACGGTGAGATACCGAGGAAAGCGTGTACCTGGGACTCGTTCGATTAACATATCATCCTCGCTCACAAGGTCGTGTATTTTTCGTCGGCGCGAATCCGGTAAGTCAGAAGCCCGCCAATGGTTTCAGTGTCGTCAAACACGGCGCGCAGATCGACAGCGCCGGTCTCGAATATCTGATACACGTCGGGGTATGTCGCGTCATCGATGCGCGGGTGAGCCTCTAACCAGTTGACGACCGATTGGCACAGTTGCGACACGACAACGTGGTCATGGTATGTGTTGACGTAGCCGATCATTACTCGAATATCAACGTCGAAGAAATACGAGATCACACGGCCAGCGGGATTTCCCTTCGTGAACGGGAAGGTCATGTCGACGAGCGAGATCCCGAACGACAGCGCATTGAACGACCAATCGGCCTTCGACGTGTGACCATCGATGATCTCAGCGAACGTGGGCGACACACCATCGGTGGTCATCTGCGTTTTCATCGCACCCAATTCGGTGACGAGCGCGAGGCGCATCGTATCGAAGTAGACATTGACACCATAACTGACGGCCATCTTATTTCACCATTCGCATCGCACACGTCCAGCAATACCAAACGCGGCCAGTCCAAGAATGAACGGATCCATAGTAATCGCATCGACAGCAATGACCCTGCTTTGTTCTGTCGGGCATTGAGTAATTGTCGAAATAAATCACGGTGTATCCCCGTCGTACCAGTAACTTACGGTGATCGGCATACGCACAAGTGCTTCACGTGTGTTGATGTTCAATTCCTCGATGGGTAGCAACGCGACATACCGCACGTTCGATCCAAGACCGGTCATAAATGTAGACACATGCACCAACTGTCGAAAGTCGGTGATGACATCGTTCATCCGATCGGAGTGTACCGTTGCTGTCAGTGCAATCACCGGCACTTGCGCTCGAACAGTGATTCGCATACGCTGAACGACGACATTACCGGACGCGTAGTACACGACCTCATCGGCCGACGACACGTCGAGGACAGCCCATGACACAAGACGAGTGGGTTTGTTGGCCACATGTTCGACATCGCGCACAGTCTCGAACTGGTCGGTGTTGTAACCGTTCGCAATGGTGATCGTCTGAATTTCGGTCACCATGTTATTGAGTATCGTCTTGCGAACGTCGGCCATTATGCAGGACCGCCCAACGGCTTGACGATCTCATTGATGATGTCATCGGACACTCGACCGCCTTCGCGCTTGATGACGGGTCTAACATACGATCGCTCTGGCACGCCGTGACCAAATTCATGCGCGGCAGAGTATGGACTGTTACTCGACACAGACCCTTCGACATTGCTGGCCGTACGCTTGGCGGGGTTCATCTTCCATGATGACTGGAGTGTGCCGTCCCCCTTACGCAGATGGACACCGGGGTTTTTGATATGCGGCTCACCCTTCCGTTTGCGAAATGACCCGCCTTTGACAACCTCGATCTTAATAGCACGTTCGAGTCGTGCCGTGCCTTTGTTGATTCCGCGAATGAGATTCGGCACCATCTTGTCCGTGAAGCGTTTCAGCTTCCGCGACACCTTATGATCGAGTCCCATCTGAATGTCGATCACCGCGTACGCCCCATCGCCTTGAGTGGTTTGATTAGTTCTAAGACCTCAAGAGGTATCGCTTCGAGTCGAAACGAGATTGAGAGATCCCCTTCACTCTTTGACTGTAACCCCATCCGATCGTCTTTGATCGCGTGAAACCAGTAGTTCGCCCACGTCATCGCGGCGAGCTTGATGTTCTGCGGCAGAGCGGCGTCTTCATAACCGTACCGATAGATCGCTTTGATTGCCTGATCTTCCGGCGTCCACACGTGACCGCTCGTCAAGCGCACACGTCCTGTCGACTTATAGACGACGTAATTGGCAGAGGCAACAACGGTCGTCTTGTCCGTCATCGACGTGACATACAGGATCGGCGATCGCAAAAATATATCCTTCGTCGCCGTGCCATCGAGTTGTTCCGTTATCGAACGCGCCTTAAAGTATCGGTTACAGTACGGCTCAATGTAGTCCGTCACACCGTTCGCAATGCGAGCAATGATGTTGTCGAAGTTGGTCTCGGTCGTAATGCCGAGATCGTTCTTCAAGTCGGCAACGTCAACCAGTGACCACGGTCTCAACGTCTCGGCCATCGACTACTCCTTCGGATAGAGGTAGTACGTGACCGTGAATGTTGGTGTCGACGAGCCGCCGACCAGTGCCACAATGCGAACGTACCGTGCAAACGTCACCGCATCGGTCGCGGCAGAACCAGGAACCTTCGCTGTGTTTGTTCCGACTGCCGTCATCTGCGTAATCGCCGCACCGGCAATGTCGGACCAGTTCGACTGATCGTTCGACTCTTGCAATTTGGCGTCGAGCGTTGGAGACGTCCCGGATGGCGCCTGGTGAACCGTGACGGTCAGTGTCAGTTGCGAGGCATTACCGACATCGCGAATGTTGACGCCGCCAGCATCGTTGACGACAGTGTAACTGCCGTGCGTCGCGTCCGTCTGTGTCGCTGGGGCGTCACTCGACAGGATTGGCGCTAATATATCTCGTGCCATGCTATTCGGTCACCTCCTCATTCACTTTCTCAGTCACTTCCGATTCTTCCTCACCCGTTGTTGCTTCCTCAGGCTCAGTCGCTTCGCTTGTTTCGGCATCAGACTCGGTTCCGGTAGTGGGCAGTCGTGACGGCTGAGACGTGATCGCCTCAGCCGCCGCAACCTCTTTGAACAACAAACTGTAGTCGCGAATCAATGCGGCCGCGCATTCGTCGTTCGTTTCGACAACGCAATCGCAATTGCACGTCACCGTCACCACTGAGCCATCGACACGATGATTGAACCGGAACGTGGGACAGTCC
>SDBT01020270.1_pt1 | contig 10405 bp, 12 predicted proteins | sample 2277101 | NCBI WGS metagenome assembly SDBT01 (sample SAMN10404973, study PRJNA504765) | marine sediment metagenome | isolation source: marine sediment core GS10_PC15, 103 cmbsf | place: Arctic Ocean: Southern Knipovich Ridge | collected 2010
AAGAGCATCTACCGCTTTTTCATCTCCCATTATTCCAAGCATTTCTATTGCATGTCGCCTAACACTACTATCCTTGAGTTTAAGGTCTTTGATCAGCTCTTCAGTATTTTTCATTTTTACCCCGCCTTTTCATTTGACCTGCCCGAACAATTATGACACTTATTAAGTTACAATTTGCTTCCCGCTAAACAAAAAGCCATAAAGAAGACGAACCCGATATAATAAATCGTAGAAATCAGAAAAAGCGCTGCAGGCAATTGATTGTGTGCCGAGCAAATCCAGCAGATGTCCCGTGGCAAATACATGGTCAGCCTGACGTGCCGCCTCCAAATCAGAAAGCCCGTCCCCTAAATAAATGATAGTTCCCCCTCGTTTTTTAAGCCAAGTCAAATACTTTTTCTTGAATCCGTGGTTGATGATGTTACCCTCAGGAGCATAATAGAATACGTCAATGCCATCACGGCTGAAAGAGGTTCGCCCACAGTGTAATTCTAAATCCGGCATACCAATCTCTACTAATACGGGTTCAATGTAAAAATCAAGGCCACTACTAACGATAGCAAAAAGGATAGCGTTCTCCTGACAATATCTGATGAAATCGACAAAGCCGGGTCGTACTTCAATGTGCTGGCGAACAAATGCTTGTAGTGTCTCCTTGGGTTCTTTAATGAGCTCAAACTGTAATTTATTGCTCTGCTCAACAGTTATACGGCCATGAAGGTAGTCTGAGTTAATCTTTTGCCAGTCACCAACGGCATATTTATCTCTAAGCAGAACACTGAGATTATTCTTGATAATGGTGCCATCAAAGTCACACTGGATAATCATTACTCATACCTCAAGTACTTGAAACTGAAAGTCAGGTTAGCGGTGTTTTTATGGCTCTTCGCTACTTTGTGAGCTAGGCTTGGGTTGGTTGTGCCTTTGCCCCAGATATCTATACATATAAATGAGCCTGTAGAAAACCACCAGGTTGGTCAAAACGGCGATGGCGATAAGACAGAAGTAGGCTTGACCGATGACTGCCCCGAGCATTATCAGGAAAAGTCTTATATCTCGTGAGGCCAGGGACTTGAATCCTTTATCAAATAGATGCCGATGATTCGGGCTAATGCGAGCTCTGGTATAGCTAATGCAAATGATGCCGCTGATAGCTAGCATGCCGGCCAGCCAAATGCCGGGATACGTCTCATGAGCCAGAGACCACAGGGTAAGCCCCAGCACTATCAAAATATCAGCATAACGGTCAAGCACAGAGTCCAGAAAGCCGCCGAACTCCGATGTCATGCCCTTTAGCCGGGCCAGGCTACCATCAATACCATCAACAATAGATGATAGCTGGACTAAAAAGCCGGCTATTATGTTATGGCCGAGGATGAAGCTGACAAGAGACAGCAGAGCGATACCGAACGCTGCCCATGTCATCTGATTGGGTGTTACTTTTGTCTTTGCCAGTAGCCTTGCCATCGGCTCTGACATTTTCCGGTTAATGTGCCTAGAAATATAGCCATTGTACACAGTCTCCATCCCTACCGGCTATCCCCTTACCTTGTCTAAATCTTCCTTAGTATCTACATCTGCCCAGAAGCAGCCGCTAACATCACAAGTATCAAAAGGGTGTCCCCGGCTGACTAAGAAGCTGATAACATCACTGATTTCGACGTCGGTGCCATGGTATTGGACAAGCTCGTTTAGAGCCTGAAAGAAGTTCTCTGTCAGAAGAAAGACCCCGGTATCGAGAGCATCCCAGAAAACAAGATCCTTGCCGATGTCCTTAATACAACCATCATTATCAACAGTAACCTTGGTTGCCTCGGCCAGTTCGTGGTGGTGTGCTGGTGTAAAATCAACACAAAGCGTTTCATTGCAAGACTGTTTGCCCAGAAGGCGCTTCACTATCTCCCCATCGATTAAGTGGTCTCCCATGCATAAAACGACCGGCTCTCCTTGCGCCCACTCTCTAGCTTTATATACCGAGACGGCGTTCTCACCGAGATAATCAGAGTTGTAAATATATTGCAGCCTTACACCAAAGTCGTCGCCATTTCCCAGCGCCTCCATTATACTATCACCTAAGTAACCAACCACAATAGCTATGTCACTAATTCCCGCGGCTGCCAATGCCTCAATGGGGTACCTTATCAGCGTGTTCTTACAATTCACTGGCAACAGAACCTTTGGGCAGGCAGCAGTTAGATAGCCCAGACGGTCACCATCACCAGCCGCCAGAATAATACCTTTATTAACCTTCTCTTTACGCATGAGTACGCCTTATCTCCTATTTCGCAGAAACTCCGGGCTACTAGTACTGATTCCTGAAGGTGCCTGTTTGCGATGCTTTGATGTGCTTCGTCGGGTGCAGACAACTAACCTTATACTAAGAGGAATAAGATAGTTTGTCAACTAAGTATAGCAGAAATTTCATCTCGAGATGCTGATGCCGATTGCACATTTCATCGTTTTGTTTAGCATCCAGTCAAACTAAACATTTCATCTGAATGTTAGGTAACATTTGCTTGCGTTGTAAATTGTTCCTTTTTTACATCATAGTCTCACGCCTGTTCTTCAGGCGTGCAATTTGGCGCACCTTTTTATACGTCGGTCGCAGGTTACCGTATGAACTATTTTTTCCTCATTATACAAGATGAAATGTGGAATCGTGTTAAAATTAAGCTAGTCAATGCCATGGTTCGAGACCAGCATTGTAGACATCTACTAAACTCTCCTACAAATGGTTTAAAAACAACTTGATATTATTTGTTTATTTTACACTGCGGACAGTCAAGAAGCTCTATGATAAGCTGATGCTGTTTCTCACTTGGAATCAAATCTAAAACTCCCTTGGAAACATGAGCAACAATCGTTCCAGCACAGGGACATGCTTCGCCACCTTGGGTCTGCCAACTCACACTCTTCAGAATTGAGCGCGCTTTCGAGGATACAGAGTGCAGATCTCGATGACATTTGGCCGTCGCTTGCGTGCACGCAAAGCGCGTTATCGCATTATGTGTCCGGAGTAGTTTAAGTGTCTCAATAGAGGGGTGATCGTATCTATTATTTGAATTAACCGAAACGATTACTGTCGAGGGATGAACTAGATCAAGAACCTCACTGAGGGAGGGATTACCGTTATACCAAGCTCCGTGGTGTGGAAACTTAAATACATCGGCTGCTAGGTCTGTGCCACGGTCTTTCATCCATTTCCAACCCTGCTTCTGAACATCTGCTCCTAGAAGTATTCGACATTCTTGGTATTCTAATTTAAGAACAACTGAAGCATCATTGCGATTGTTTTGGGATAAAGCATCAAGGAAGTCAGCCTGTGCAGGGTGAAGAATCGATACAATCAGTTCGCCAAATTTGAAACTTACGCCAGCATATGGGCTACATGGGATAGTTCCTTCTCGCCAGAGCTGTGCTATTTCTCGTAGCAGTAACCTGTAATTTCTATCTTCGATAGGATTTGGCTGTCTTACTCGGTCGGGTAAAAATGCTAAGCATGCAGTCTGTCCCTCAAAATTGTTAAGAACTCCAACCATGCTCCCACAGTGATCCAAGTCTGAGTGGGTAATTACCACAAGTTTCAATAACCGAACCTTAGTTTGTTCAAGAAAATCCAGTACGCTGGCAGCTGAACCCGGGCCGCAATCAACAAGTATGGCTTCACCACCACCAGGAACTAGAACTATAGTGGCGTCCCCTTTGCCCACTTCTAAGAAAGCAACGGTCAGTTCTGAAGCTTTAACGTCCATATTCACCCTTTGACTTGTAGAGCCTGTTGAAATTACCGGTATCTTCGAACAAGCGGGCTAACTCATCTGACGATAGGAATGAAAAATCAACTGGTCGAAAATCATGGAGTGCGCTGGTCTCAAACGTTTCATCGCCTTGCAGACTTGAGGGCAGCAATGCTTGAAAGGCCGAGTCTTCTCGCAAAGCCCACCCAGGCATTGTATCAGGAACGTCGATCTTGAATGATTGATCGCGGTTATAACCACGCACCCATAGCGTTACCTTCCCCTCGTCTGGGTGCACAGCTACAACTTGGCCTGTAACGGTCCAGTTTCTACTACTTGATTGATCTCCTTCTGGTTCTTCGGAGCTCAATTTGAAATCTTTCCATTCAATACCGGGGCGCTGGTATTCCTTGAAGAACTTCTGGAGGGCTTCCCGTGCGTCAGATGGCAATTCAAATGCATCATAGACTATGGTATCGACCAATTGAACAAGCCCTTTGACCTTCGAGGTAGCACCATAGGTTGTAGTTTCATATATCTGTTTTTTTAGGTTCATAATCTGAGCGACAAGTTCTTTGATGTTTTCCCTCTGTTCTCCGGAGAAACACGGGAATGGCATATCTCGCACTACCTTTTCATCTATCCACCGTCGACGATTCTTGCTATCAATCCAGGCACTTGCAATGGGACTGTTCAAGAATGCCACTAGTTCCGATAAGGTAATATCTCCTTGGGGTGTGATGCAGTGGAAGCTCTGGCTCGGGAAGTAGCCATACTCATCTATCGTTGCATAGACTCGCCAAGGGTTTCCCGGCGCTCTGCCAGAATTCATAAGTACCTTCGCAAAGTGTGTGTTGAAAGCCGGTTCCAAGTCAAGTCTCGGCCATAGCAGAGTTCCTGGATATCTAACATACTTCTTTTTCGGCTTAACATCTTCCGCTTCGACATCTTCCAGCTTGGCGTCTTCCGGTTTGATAAAATAGGGCTCGATGCGACTGGCCCCCCCCAACCAAGGTTTCCAATCATTCCCCAGCAACTTATCGGAGAAGTCTCTCGTTTGGGCGACTGGTCCTGGGATAATGCCATTTCTTACATCAGCGATATCTCCCAAAAGTTGTATTGGCTTGATTATTTTCCAGACAAGCTCATCTAATATCGATGAGGAAATCTTGGCGTGCTTGTCAGATAGCCATTCCCCTGTTGAAGGAACAACGTAAGAATAAGTTGCTGCTCCATGTTCTAAAAACCTACGTTTGTCACTCCGCAGGGAAAAAACTCGCCGAATTCTTACAGGTAACTGTGCACCTGTGGCTTGGTCTATAGAGAGCTTCTTTGCCAGCACAACTACAGTCGCAGCATTTGACATCGGAAAAATTCCCTCCGGCAAATGCCACATTTCAAGGAGGTCGCACTCGCGAAGTAGGCGACGTCTTGCTTCTCTACAACTCGAGTTTTCTAGGAAAGTTTCCGGAAGAACTATACCCAGGAGACCATAAGGAGGAAGTAAATCTAAGTAACGTTCCAGAAATAAGCTGGCTCTCTGAAAACGCTTACCTTCCCACGACCGTAATTCCTGAAAAGGAGGGTTGCCGATAAGAATAGTAGGGCTAAAGGCCCCCTTGTTGCTTGCGGTGAAATCGGCAACTTCAATATCCCACGCGTCGCCAGATGGCAAGCCAATCAGGAACAAAGATAGTCTAGCGACCTGTGAGGCAAATTGATCTAGATCCATACCATGTATGCGCTCAACTAGATAATTATGGGTATCCTCTTTGCTCCATAATTTTGGTAATAAGCCAGCGAGTCGCTCATAAGCCGCCAGTAACAGATTGCCTGAGCCACAACTACCATCAAAGACAATCCGTTCTGGCGGACTGATATCTTCTATGGGCAATCTGGCGAGAATTTGTTTGGCAATAGATGCTGGTGTATAGTAAATCCCGAGTTCTTTCCGTAGCTTGGAGTCAACGAAGGTATTCTCATAGAAATATCCTAGCATTTCATTAGTAAAGCTGCGAAAGGTGATATCGTGACGAAGCAGCATGTGCATCATTTCAATATTTTGATCGCCTATTTGTGTAGCTATCGACATGTCAAAATATTGGCTAAAATTGCTTGATGCCTTCTGCAGCAGTTGGATCGCAGACTGCGAGCGACTACCCCCCAATATCTTCTTGTCTTCTAGTATCGCAGCAGCTAGTAGTTGTAAGGCTACTTTCGTGAGTCCTATATCTGCCACTTTCTTGCCTTGTCTTGAAATCATGTTGTCTCTTGTTTCTCTAACAGCAGCTTCAAAACGGCTTACAAGAATTTGTCGCGTAGCTTTGTAGGCAAACTCCACTAGACTTGGATCTAAATCTAGAAAGCTCAGTTGTAATCCCCTGTCTTTCGCAGCTTTTAGAGCATCTGGATTGAAGTCTTGTCTGTGGTCCAAGAAAAACGGAGTCAGTTGGTCATGCTGGAGTTGCTGAAGCTGTTTGGGGCTTTCTTTTGTCTTGACTGGCCAAAGTTCAATACAATCACTTCTTACGATTATCGCCAACGGTACAGCAAGGAATGATAGTTTTTGTAGTAACTCCGGCACATTAAGGTCTGTGGTAGCCTTATGAGCTGCAATGCAAGAGGTCTGCAGGTCATGGCGGACTGGATCAGAAAATGCAACAAGGTCAACGCACTCACGCGACATATGGCCATTCGTGGTCGCAAAGTCGTAATCTGAAATTATTGCGTTCGGCTCATAGCCGATAGCTAACAATGCGTCCCTTACAACAGACAGATCATTGCGGTCGCCTACATCAGTACTCATTGTTAGCATCCTCGTCTAGATCGGGTTAGAGGATAGCCTTTTGGATACACTGATGTTATCATTCCTTATCCTCCCTAGTTGACATGTACGTTACGTCGTTTTTTACCACGGGTGGATGTTTATCAATGTATTCTTGGAGAGCCTTGATGGCTAGGTCTTTTAACGGAATGCTTTCGTCAATCGCTTTTCGTTTCAGATCTTTATGAAGTTCGTCCGGTAGGGTAAAACGCACATTACGCAACGAAATCACCTCTTGCACTATTAGCACAAGATTATCATTACACACCCGGAGATGTCAAGTATTCTAGTTAAATAATCCGGGTATTGGTGTAAATAAGACATAGCACCACATGACGAACTGTTCAATTCCGTAAAAAGGATCGCGAAAAGTCAGGCTTGACAGCCAAGCGTAACAGCGGTAACGAAAAAAGGAACATTTTTTAAAGATATTTATTTAATTACGAACCTTTCTACGCCAAAGAGATAGTAAAAGGCGCCCTGTTATCTCCCTCTAACTACGAACAGTATGACTCGCTCCCGGATCTGGTAGATCGCACCAAAGATCACTTCCATACCTAGCTTGATTTGCCTGCAAATATAAGGGAGTTTGCAGCCTGGTATATCATCTTATCCTGGATATACGATAAATTGACCAGAGAAAGATGATCGGCGCCAAAGAGCTGGAGATCATGGGGCTGAGCCGGCTGGGGACCAATCCGCCGAGCTTCGGCCTGGCCATCGATGAATCAGTCCTGGCTATGACTCCGACGGATCTGTTATCACTTAAAAAGGTGAAAGCAAAAGCGATCGAGACGCTTTGCTATGTCCCGTTTTCTGGCATGAAGACATCGGAGTGGGAGATCCTGATCAATAGCCTCCTCAAAGACGTCAAGCAGGAAGACGCCCCGGCGGACGCGTCGGCCCAGGCCCATTATGTCGGGTGCGTCTATGACTGGCTGGAAACGACTCCCAGCGCCGAGCGCCCGGAAGACGTGGAAGCAGGACGGCCGATCAAAAAGGAAAATGGGTATTTCTTTAGAATGAAGGATGCCGTCAATTACCTGGTCAAACACCATAGGATCAACGTAGATCCCAGCGAATTATTCCGGGTGGTAAAAGCTGCCGGCGGCGGTAATCAAACGATACGGCTGGGAAAACTCTTTAAGCTCTGGTTTTTGCCAATTCATAAAGAAGAGTTAGAAGAGCCGGCCCCCGATATGGAAATTTAATGTTACCTTGTTACCCCAAGAAATGAGGTATTTTATTGGAAAGTAGTAAAAAAGAGAGGTAACAAAAGTAACAAATGTTACCTTGTTACCCCAAAAAAATGAGGTATTTTATTGGAAAGTAGTAAAAAGAGAGGTAACAAAAGTAACAAAAATTACCAATGTTACTAATGTTACAATTTTGGGGCAATTTTCCCTTAATATATAAGGGTAATTTAGCAGGTTTTGGAGGAAGCAGTTACGCACAAGCACAGAAAAGGAGAGGTAACATAAGTAACAAAGGTAACAATTTCGTAGCTATGTTACCTGTTACCTCTGTTACCCCGTTTTTTTGAGAAATAAAAACGAAAAAAATTCCCCCTACGTATATAGGGAAAATTGAAAACAGGTATTTAGTAAACGGTGAAATATCGGAAGAGGCATTTGAGTCCCAGGTCAAAGAGCTGGCGCAATGGGGTAGCTGGCTATATTATCACACTTATCGCAGTCAGCACTCTCCGTCCGGCTTTCCTGATTGCGTCCTACTCAAGCCGCCTCGGCTGATCTTCGCGGAGCTGAAGTCGGAGAGCGGAAAGGTATCGGCTGATCAACAAGCCTGGCTGGACGCTCTGGCCCAGTGCCCGTCTACTGAGGTCTACTTATGGCGGCCGTCTGATTTCGAGGCGATCAAAGAGGTTTTATGTTTACAGAAAAGATCATAGGTCCACCGGGCACCGGGAAGACGGACACGCTGATCCGGCGGGTAGAAGAGGAGCTGGCCGCCGGCGTCCTGCCGGAGCGGCTGGGCTATTACTCATTTACAAAGGGCGCAGCTCAGGGAGCGCGGCGCCGCGCCATGGACGCCTTCCCGGACTATGGGAGAGATGAGTTTGTGCATTTTAGGACGCTGCACTCTGAGGTTTTCCAGATGCTTGGCTGGACCAGGGACGCCGTAATGACCGGCAAGGCTCTCAGGCGATTCTCCCGGACCTTTGGCTATGACTTCTCTGAGGGCGGCGCCGGGGACGTGGACCTGGAAGAGCACGAAGTCCAGGAGATGGTACTGAAGACACTGGGAGATTTCCTGTTGTTTTTCACTAATTGGCGGACTAATCTCATGCTCGAATTTGAGCCGGCCTATCGTGCCTTTTGGGAGCTCTATCGGGAGGCTTTGCCTTATGGCTGGGCGCCCGGAGTTGTCCGGCTCTTTGAGGAGCGGTACCGGGAGCATAAAGAGTCTGAGGGATTGCTTGATTTCAACGATATGCTGGCCAGGGTTATGGAGGAAGATCTTCGGCCGTCCCTTGATGTCCTGATCTTCGACGAGGTCCAGGACAGCGGCCCTCCCCAGTATAAGGTCTGGACCATTGGCTTGAGGGAGTAGAGCGGCACTATATCGGCGGGGATCCGGATCAATGTCTTTACCAGTGGATGGGGACCGATCCCTCTCTTCTTATGGACCGGCCCTGCGATCATCTGACTATTTTGGCGCAAAGTTATCGTGTCCCCATGGCGGTCCACCAGCTGGTCGTCAAGATAATTTGCACCACGGAGTATCGGCCCCGGCCGGCGCCCGGGGAGGTCCTTGAGATACCACTTTTTGAGGTACTGAATCGCTTTACTTTCCTGAAAGGCTCTACCGGGTTTATCCTGGTCCGCAATCTTTTCTTATTGGCGGACCTGATGGAAGAGCTTTATCAGTGGGGGATCCCCTTCGAGAACCTGCGTGGCCCGTCGCCATTTAAGGGGAAAACAGCGGAGAATATACTGACAATGCGGCGGCTCTTCCGGGGGGAGACGGTGCATATCAATGAGCTATGGCGCTTTATCGGGAAGATCCCACAAAAAAAGTATTTTAAGAGGGGCCATCCGGCCCGGACCGGTGTCACCAGCGCAGAAAACGGCTTGGCGACGCTTTTGGCAAAAGTTAATAAGAGGTGAAAGATGGCGAAAGGTGGCCACAAAATACTTAAGGCCGACCCGGAAGATGGGATTACTCCCATTACCAATCTTTTATTGGAAACGAAACTCCTAATGGAGTGTAAGTGTCTTAAGTGGATACCAAAGCGCCCAAAGAGAGAGACAAACAATGCTAGTCCAGTGTCCGCACTGCGGTAATAAAAAGGGGTAGATATGCTGATAGGCGATAAATACAAGATTGAATCGGATAGCCTTAACGTCACACTGTATAAGGCGGTGAATGTTAAAAAGACAGGGGGTATCAGGTGGCAGCCGATAGCCTACTTTTCCAGTTTAAGTAACGCGCTTGACCACCTTGTTGACCTTGAGGTTATGGAAACGGGGTTAAAAGACTTTCGGGCCGTTGTTGAAAAGCAAAGGGAACTTTACCAGCTCATAAGAAGCCTCAAGCTAAGCTGAGACTTTGTAGAATCGTGTAGGCGGTAGGGAAAAAGGAATTTGCGGGGAATTGCATGCAGGATAAACCGAATAAGCCAAAACACAGGGACTTAATAAGGGGTAAAGGGCTTACCAGTGGACTATCCCTTGAAGATAAGAATTCAGGACATGCTTGCGCAACAAAAGATAACAGATTGTTGCATGAGGGGGCTGAAAGTGACGGACGGTAAGAATGAGACAGCCTTGACGATAAGGGCGGATAACACCGCATTACGCAACAAAACTGTCAATGTGTCCGC
>SDBT01020271.1_pt1 | contig 10405 bp, 9 predicted proteins | sample 2277101 | NCBI WGS metagenome assembly SDBT01 (sample SAMN10404973, study PRJNA504765) | marine sediment metagenome | isolation source: marine sediment core GS10_PC15, 103 cmbsf | place: Arctic Ocean: Southern Knipovich Ridge | collected 2010
GCTTCCATTTCACCCTTGTTTAATGCTCCATTAGGATCCGATGCAACATATTCGAAAAAAGGCATAGAAAAACTCCATTTTTAATTTCTCGTCACGCGAAGAACTTCTTCCAGTGTTGTTTGACCTGATTCAACTTTTCTAAAACCATCCTCAAGCATTGTCGTCATACCCTCCTTGATTGCTTCGACTCTGATTTTTTCCGAAGTTGTATGTGTAACGGTTAAATTTTGAATTGCCGAAGACAACTCCATAACTTCAAAAATACCTATTCTTCCCCTGAATCCTAAACTGCCACATTGCTGGCAGCCTTTACCTTTGTAAAACTGGGCCGGAAGTTTTACTCTGGATGAAAAAGCTTTAGCTTCTTCCGAGCTTAATTTACTTTCAGTTGAAAAAGAAACAATCTGATTTTTAAGTTTTTTAATTTCAGCATCGGATAGCTTAACTGAAACAACACAATTATTACAGATTTTTCTAACCAATCTTTGAGCAATAATTAAATTAAGCGTTGAAGCCAACAAAAATGGTTCAACTCCAATATCCAACAATCGCGGAATTGCGCCAGCCGAATCGTTTGTATGAAGAGTTGAAAGAAGTAAATGACCTGTCAGGGCCGACTGAACTGCCATATCGGCGGTTTCCTTATCTCGAATTTCTCCAACCATTAATATGTCTGGATCTTGTCTTAAAAGACTTCTTAATCCATCGGCAAAAGTAAGACCTATTTTAGGATTAATTTGAATTTGATTTATTCTTTTAATATCGTATTCAATTGGGTCTTCAACAGTGGAAATATTAACTTCCGGCTTATTAAGTAAATGTAATACTGTATATAAAGTAGTCGTTTTTCCCGAGCCAGTAGGACCAGTTGAAAGAATCATGCCGTGTGGTTTTAAAATTGAATCTTGCACTAACTTTAGATCTCTTTGAGACAACCCCAATTCCTCTAAAGTTAAAAATCTTTCAGATTCCTCGAGAAGCCTCATCACGACTTTTTCGCCGTAAAAAGCCGGAATAATGGAAACACGGACAGCCGTTGAATGATGCTCCGTTTCAAACCTAAATCGCCCGTCTTGAGGCATACGATGTTCATCAATTTTAAGGTCAGATAGAATTTTTACTCTCGCCACCAAAGCAGGATGAATAGCAATTGGCAAAGTAATAATATCGCGAAGAATTCCATCAATTCGATATCGAATAATAAATTCCTTCGGTAATCTCTCCATATGAATATCGGAAGCGCGTTGAGCAATAGCATATTCCATAATTGTTTCCATAATGTTGATTATCGGAAGATCTTTTGCCATTTGAACAACATCAATTCCTTCAGCCTTACTCTTGGCAAGATTATTTTCAATAATCTTTGTAAAATCAGCCGTAATTGATTTTTTATACAGCCCCAATGTTTCTTCAATATCCGAGCTTGTCGTAATGTAAGTTATTATTTTAGATCCAATATGCTTTTCAACAAAATCAATAGCGTCTAAATCACCTGGATCAAGCATAGCAAGTTTAACAATATTTTTATCCCGACCAAAAATAACTATTTTCCTTGCTTTGGCTACTTGTTCTGGAATTAATTTTACATCCTCTTCTTTTACTTTCAGTTTTTTTAATGAAACAAATTCCACGTTAAAATATTCAGCCAATATTTCAGCTAAATATTCTTCAGAAACATCACCGTGTTCAACCAAAACATTTGTAATATCACGATCCGTCACTGTTGATTCTTTTAAAGCCTTGTCAAAATCCTTCTCGTCAATAAAACCAGAATTTATCAGAGTCTTTTTCAATTCTTCATTTGTAATGTGAAACATTTTATTAATTAATAAAAGATTGATAGAAACTAAAATTTTCCAAAATTAAAATCATAATCGTCACAAAAAGAATATATGGCGTTATCAATAATCTTTGCTGAACTAATTTTTCTTTTTTAATTAAACTAGAAAAAATTAAAACAATTACCATAACCACCATGCTCCCGAGAATTAGAATAAAAACACCGGGAAATCCTACTAAAAAACCTGCCAAAAATAAAACCCATTGATCAGCTTCTGAAAAAAGCGGTCGTTTGCTGTATCGCCTTATTAAGGCCACTATTGATAATAAAATTATTCCAATTAAAACACCTATAAATATCGGCAAAGCCATTGAAAATATTTTATCGACAAAATATGCTGTCCCTTTACCTGGAAGTAAATAAATACCAATTGGACTTTTTTTAAGTTGCCAGTAAAATAAAATTATTCTCCCTATCGCTTCAAGGACAGATATCCCAATAACCAGAAAGATCATTTTCCTTAAAAATTCGAACTTTATCCCTCCTTTAAGGAGTTCAATTCGAAACAACACCAAACAAACAATAACCGATATAACAAGCGGTATCAAAAAAATTATTCGGACTATTATGTCCATGTCCGCCCTTCCATATACCTGTTGTTTACGGCAGTATCGTTAAATCAGTTCCAACTTCATATCGATTAGCATTGTTGCCGCCATCCGAAGAGTGTTTAGCCACATTATCTGTTTGCTCAAAAACCGCATCAATTTCATAGGTTTTATTAGCTACCGAAACGCCAAAACGATAAAAATTGGTTGCATCATTAGTCGGGTCAAGTGGCAATGAAGCAAGAGGTGCTCCAGATGAAACGACAGTAAAGTCTAATGGAATCCAACCAGTACCATCATTTATCTTCATTGCATTTTCCGAACCGATAATTGGAAAACTACTATAGGGCCCAACCAATCCGGTAAAATCATGGTTATCGGCTAAATAGAGATTAATTGCCGTCGCAGCAGTTGTTAAATCAGAGAATCGCTGTGAATCACGCGATTTAGCTAAAATTTGAGCCGGGTTAATAGCTAAAAGAATAATTACCGCCAAAATAACAATAATGGCAATAACAATCAAAAGCTCAATTAATGTAAAACCTTTAGAATGTTTTTTCAATTCCACCTCCCTACTATTTACTTTGTTTATTTAATAAACGTTATTCTTTTTTTCTTTCTGCCAAAAAACCTTCAACTTTTGCAACCACTTGCTGCGGGGTAACATCTGATTTAACAAGGTAATCAACCGCTCCAAGTTTGAAACATTCAAAAACTGCGTCTTCCTGACCAAAGTTTGTCAATAAAATTACAGGGGTGTTAAAAGTCGACGGGACCGATCGCATCTTCTTAAACATCGCTAATCCATCCAGCTTGGGAAGCATTATGTCTAACAAAACCAGGTCGGGCTTACCTTCTGTGGCTTTTTTTAAACCGGTAATACCGTCGTAGGCAACATCAACCTCAAACCCATCAGTCTCAAACTTTTTCTGGTACATTTTTACTAGCGTAATGTCGTCTTCAATTAGAAGCAGTTTAACTTCAGCCATTTTATTCCTTCTAGTTTATTGTAGAGTTAATTTTCTATTAATGCAATCGGGGACCAGCTACGCTCTGGGTAAACTAAACGAAAAACTCGACCCTTTACCTTCAACTGATTCTATCCAAATCTTCCCGCCTTGTTTTTCAACTAAATTCTTTGTAATCCAAAGACCTAAACCAGTCCCGGTGATTTGACGGGTTTTTTCGGTTTTAATGCGATAAAATTTGGAAAACAATTTCTTTTGATTTTCCTTTGAAATTCCCAGTCCAGTATCTTCCACCTCAACCACAATTTCCTTGCCCTTCAGACCAGTGTGAACTGTTATCGATCCATCTTTCGTATATTTGATTGCATTTCCAATCAGATTGATCAAAATCTGACGAGTTTTTTCAATATCCGCTAAAGCTTCTGGAATTTCCGTTTTATCGTATCTTAATAATAATTGCTTATCCTTAGCTTGAATTTGAAGTTCGTGAACAGCTTCAAAAATTAATTTCGTAAGATCCATTTTAACCGGTTTAATTTCAATTCTTCCCTGTTCAATACGACCAACATTAAGCAAGTCATCTACCAAGTCCGCCAGTCGTTGGTTTATTTTAACAACTTCATCAACCATCTCCTGTTGCTCAGAACCAAGCTTACCTGCATCACCTTCTGAAAGCATGTCTAAATAACCTTTAATCCCAGTAATAGGCGTTCTAAGTTCATGGGTAGCAATTGAGATAAGTTCTTGTTTCATTTGTTCAACTTCAAGATCATGAGTAATATCACGAAATACAACGATTGCACCGATAATTTTTTCATCAGCGTCTCTGGTGGCAGCAATGGAGATGTCGGATGGAAAATAGTTTCCCTTGCGTTTTTTAAGATAGATTTCATCTAAAATAACTTTTTTACCATCTTTAAGGACATTTTTAATTGGAGATTCAATTGCAATGTATTTTTCTTCATCTTTTTTAAAGAACCCCAAAGTCTCTTCGATTGTATTATCCAAAAGTTCCTCTTGTAAATAACCACTAACTTGTTCACCAGCATGATTGAGCAAGATAATATTTCCGGTTTGATCAACTGCCAAAACACCCTCGCCAATGGAAGTTAAAAGCGCAGCATCTTTTTTCTGCTCTTCCTCAATTTCCCCAAGCATTTTGGAGGAATTAACAACCACCGCCGCCTGAGAAGAAAGAATTGTAAAAAGCCGTATATCATCTTTTTTAAAATTTTCCTCTTTTGAAGAAAAAACATGAATAACACCCAAAGTTTGAGATTTTACCTTCAAAGGTGCCGCCAAAGCACTTTTAACATCGGTAATACCAGCACGACTCATAATACCCCTTGTCTCTGTGCCCAGTTTATTTTCCATCACCGGCACGCCCTTACAAAACGCTTTACCGGTAATACCCTCATCGGAACGTGTTCGAAAGTCATTAACTTGAATATCTGTCAGATTAAATGCTGGTTTAACCGCTTGTAAAAGTTTTTTTTCTTGGTCAAATAGAACCAAAGTACCTTTGTCAGCTCTCAGTGTCTTTGTAATTAACCCTACTATACTAAATAGTGTTTCTTCAAAATCAAATAAAGTTGAAACACTCTTTGAAAGCTCATTCAATGTCTCTAATTCCCTTAATCTCTTTTTGTTATCCGCCAAAAGTTCAGCCGAACGAATTGAAACAATTGCCACGGCCGCTTGAGAAGCAATGGTGGAAAATAAATTCACATCTTTATCAGAGAACTCACGCTCATTTTTAGTGAAAACACTCATTACCCCCAAAACTTGACCACGAACCTGCATTGGAACAGTCACTAATGAATGCATGGTTTCTGATAAGGATTTTGAGGCAATTTGAGTTTTTGATAAATCCGTTATAACCATCGGTTTAACAGATTTTATAACTCCCCAAGAAACACCTCCTTTTGAAATATGGATTGGTGGTTCTTTCATGATATCTTCGCCCATTTGTTTTGCCACTCGTCGGACAAGATAATCTCCCTCAACCGTCATAATTGTACCAGCATCAACATTTAGAGTTTTTAGGACAACATTAAAAAGAGGCTCCCAGAGGCTCGGTAGGTCACGCGCCTCTGCAGCAATTTTAGAAATCGAATAAAGGCTTTCAATCGCAATCTTCGATTGACCCAAGTCTGCTTCTTCGTTCATACCCCTCCTAAATTTATTTCTTAACTAAAATCTCTTTCACTTTCTCAACAATTTGATCTTGGGATGTTTTATACTTTACTAAATAATCTTTAACTCCTAACCGTTTTGCTTCCTCTATAAATAATTCCGATGTACCAAGATTAGTCAAAATTATTATTGGAATCGATTTTGTTTTTTCATCTTTTTTAAGCTCTCTAATAACCGCAAAACCGTCAACTGCAGGCATCATTATGTCAAGTAAAATTATGTCTGGATCGTCTTGACCTGCTTTTATCAATCCCTCACCTCCGGAATACGCTGCCACCACCTCAAACCCATCATGCACAAACTTTTTCTGTTACATTTTTACCAAAACAATGTCATCTTCAATAATCAATATTTTTGCCATTTATTTCTTTCTCATTCTATGTCCCGAAACTTAACTACCCCAATATTTCTTTTACTTTTTCCACAATCTGCGTTGGAGTTAGATCAGATTTCACTAAATAATCCGACGCGCCCAGTTGCTTACCTTTTTCACGATCTTCAGTAGCACCACCAAGATTTGTAAGCATTATAACTGAAATATCTTTTGTCGAAGGATCTGCTTTCACCTTAGCTAATAAGTCAAAACCATTCATTTTCGGAAGCATCACATCAAGTAAAACAATCTCTGGTTTTGGATTGGCATCCTGAATTGTTTTCAAACCTTCTTCACCGTTATAAGCCGTCAACACTTTAAATCCTTCTTTTTCAAACTTTCTCGCATACATTTTAACTAAAATCTGATCATCTTCAACTAGTAAAATTATTTTTTGATCCATTTTTCTCCTATTTTTTTTCTATATATTTTGGCATTGCAAAACTAAATATCGATCCCTTGCCCAGTTCGGAACGTTCGAGCCAAACTTTCCCACCCTGGGCCTCCGCTAAACGCCTGGACAAATACAAACCCAGCCCAGTCCCCTTTTCTTGACCGGTCAAAGTTAAATTCACTTTTGAAAATATTTCAAATATTTTATCTTTAAACTCAGGTGAAATACCAATACCATTATCTTCAACATCGGTAATAATCCAATCCCCTTCAGCTCGATGCGAAAGCGTAACTTTACCATTATTCTTGCTAAACTTGATAGCATTTGAAACTAAATTTACCAAAACTTCACGAACTCTATCCGGGTCACCTTTGACAAACAAATTTTCACCACTTTTTTCATAATTTAGTTCGATTGATTTTTCTTTAGCAGGAATTTGAAAATCATTAATTATCAAGGTAGAATGTTCGTCAAGATCTACTTTACCAATATTAAAAATAAATCTATTCTCTTCAATTTTGGCGGTTTTGAGCATATTTTCAACCAAACGAATCATTTTATCATTGGCAATATAAGCCTGAAGCACCATATCTTTGGCTTCTTCACGAACAGGACCAGCGTCACCTTCAATAAGCATTGACAAATACCCTTTTACGGCCGTCATTGGGGTGCGAAGCTCATGACTCATCACAGACAAAAACTCTCGTTTCTGAGCTTCCAAAAGTTTTTTTATTTGTTCAAGCGATTGGTTTTTTTGCATATAAATCAATTACCTCTATTGATTCTTTTTAAGGCATACACTAATTCATCTCTCTTTCTCGTAATTTCATATGTACTAGAAGCACGATATGAATTCATAAAAGTCAAAGCTTCTCGAAATTTCTCAGCTTCTTCTTCAAATCTTGATAAATTAGTTTTTATAAAATTTAATCTGGTTGATTTTTGATTTATTTTTTCTCTTAGATCCCGTTTTTCGCCTCGCGCAAAAAATCCTAATATACTTAGTTCCCCTTGATAACGCTGGATATCTTTTTCAAGTTGCCCTTGTTCTTGCCTTAATGATTCTAACCCTTTCTCTCTTTCCTCTAAATCACGATGTTCAATCGGCTTATCTTTATTAATTCGCTGAGCTTCTTCACAAACCTTAATTCCCGCATTAATCTTTTGAATTTCGTCTTCGATCTTCTTAATTGCCTCCTGCTTTTTTTGTTCTTCTTCATTTTTCAAAGCTTCTTCTAATCTTTCTGCTTTCTTCTTTTCAGCTTCAAATCTTTCGGTAATCCTGGCTTTTTCTTCCTCTGAAGCAGAACGAGGAATTATAGGCTGTCCTTCCCGGGCATCCATTCCATTTTTCCCGCCGCTTGTTACTTGCATATCAAAATCATTTTGCCACCTCACAAAACCGGGGACAAATTGCTCAAGATGATCGTGTCCTTTAAGTGAAAAAGAGTAAGCACGAATTAAATTTAAAGTATTAAGATGCTTTACTACAGCTCGAAAATTATAGATGTGATCCTGAGTATGATCTTCAATCCCGCCCAACCTTACACCCTTTTCGGCACATCGTAAAAATCCTAATGTCCCACCCAGTGTTCCGTACCCCCCTAAAAGGTTTAATAAAACTAAACCATTATACATATTATGTTGTTTGCCCACATCTCTTTCTCTGGCAATACCTTCAAAACCGAAACTTTTATGGCCACTTGTCACACCCTCAAACATCTCTCTTAGAATAATATGCATATTTCTTTGTCTTTCAGCCGGATCTTTAATCTCACTTAATTTATGATCCGCCATCACTTCAGATATAAAAGTTTGAGTAATTTTTTCGCCAAGTTCCCTCACACGAGGGTCTTCCCGGCGTGCTTTTCCATAACCATGCTTAATAGCTTCGGCCAATGCGGCATGGACGACTCTATCTCGCATTTCATCTTCACTTTTCGCTTCCTTCATTATTAATTCAATCAAAGCTGGGTTTGATTCAATCTCAGCCATATGAGTATCAAGTTCAGATAATTTTGTTAATAATCCCTCATATTTTTGTACTAATTCACTTGAGGGAATTTGGTCTTCAAGTTGGCTAATTTCTCCATCAAGATACTGGGCTTGTGCAATTAAAGCAAGATGCTCTTTTTGGGCTGCATCATAACTTTCCTTCACTTCGGAAGCAACCTCATCTTCAGACACTCCTTTAATAATATCTCCGATTTCTTGAACTCTTTCTTTTGCTGATAAAATTTCTGTTTGGAGTACACCAAGTGCTTCTTTTTTCTCAGCTGCATCGCCTCTTAATTTTTCTGCTTGGGCTTTGCGCTCCCGAATATGCTCTGCTTCCATTTGATCCGCTTCAGCACGAATTTTGTGAATTTCATCCAGAACATCTTGTCGGCCACCTTCAGCATATTCCCCTTGCGCCTGCATTTCAAGTTCTCTTTGATGTTGAGCTTTTGCTTCTTCTTGCACTTTTCGAGCAGACACTTCGGCTGTATGAGCGTCTTGTGCTGCTTTTAAATCTTCAATAGATTTTGGTTCCTCTTCGCCTCCTGGTCCCATAAATCCTCCCAATCTCTTGAATTAGTTATTTTCTTCTTCTTTATTTTTTGGTAAATTGCTTGGACTCAAACCGCCGCCCTCGCGAACTATTTCAACACCATCTACAGTTTCTTTAGGTTCGTCGGCGCTTACTTCGACTGGTGGAAGCGGTGCAGGCCCATAATTTGGCGGTGGAGTTTGCGGCGGTGCAACGCGATCCATACCGTGCTCTTTATTAAAATTTGGATTTTGATAATTACTTTTTCTTCCGCCACCATAATTCTGGTTCATAGGCATATTTGTCTGCTGGCGTTCGCGCTCCAGCGAGACGGGATCTATCATCACATCTCGCGGCTTAGCGCCGTCCGGAGGCCCGATAATTCTCTCTTGTTCGAGCATATCCAAAAGCCTAGCGGCCCTTGCGTAACCAACACGTAATCGTCGCTGTAAAAGCGACGCGGAGGCTTTGCCGGCCATTACTACTGTTTCCTTGGCTTGATCATAGAGCTCGTCTTCCGCAGACATTTCCCCGCTGATTCCACGCTCCGAACCAGTTTTAAATGTTAAAACTGATTCATCATACTGAGCCACACCCTCACTTCTTAAAAATCCAGTTACTTTGTCAACTTCTTTGTCGGTCACCAAAACACCTTGGACACGTTTTGGTTTTCTAAAATCATTTCCAACATACAACATATCACCATTGCCCAAAAGCCGTTCCGCACCAGCGGTGTCAAGAATTGTGCGCGAATCAATTTGTGAGGCAACGGCAAAAGCGATTCTATTGGTAATATTAGCTTTAATTAAACCTGTAATAACATCAACCGAAGGTCGTTGGGTAGCAACAACAAGATGAATTCCCACTGCCCGTGCCATTTGTGCCAACCTCACAATCGCCGCCTCCACCTCGTTAGCAGCCTGAGCCATCAAATCCGCCAATTCATCAATAAAGATAACAACATAAGGCATTTTTCCGTTCGGTGGGTTTTCGTTATAAGCCTCAATGTTTCTTCGGCCAGTTTCTTGCAAAACTTTAAAACGACGATCCATTTCTGAAATTGTCCATTTCAAAGCCGATATTGTCTGATCAACATCATGAATCACTGGACACATTAGGTGTGGGATACCATTATAATGTGTAAATTCAACCCGCTTTGGATCAACCAAAATTAAACGTAAATCCTGTGGCGAATTTTGATAGAGTAAAGATAAAATCATTGAATTAATACAAACTGATTTTCCTGATCCAGTAGCGCCGGCGATTAAAATATGGGGCATATTTTTAATATCAGTAACAAATGGCAAGCCGGCCACATCACGACCAACGCCAACCGAAAGGTTTGATTTTTGTTTCTTGAATTCATCCGATTCTAAAATTTCCCGAAGTGATACTATTGCCCCAACCTGATTTGGAACTTCAATTCCAACCGCTGCTTTACCAGGAATTGGTGCTTCAATTCTAATTGGATGCTTGGCCAATGCTAAAGCCAGGTCATTAGTACGGGCTGTAATTTGATTTAACTTCACCGACGGTGCTGGTTTCAAGGTATATTG
>SDBT01020272.1_pt1 | contig 10405 bp, 8 predicted proteins | sample 2277101 | NCBI WGS metagenome assembly SDBT01 (sample SAMN10404973, study PRJNA504765) | marine sediment metagenome | isolation source: marine sediment core GS10_PC15, 103 cmbsf | place: Arctic Ocean: Southern Knipovich Ridge | collected 2010
CGGCAAAAATCTTTACCGATGGCTCAGACCCTGCGCTGGCAGCCCATAACGCCGGTAATATTGCGCGATGCCCTGGCCATCGGCCTGGGTCTGGCAGTGGTTATGGATGAGGTTGATCGTTTGGTGGCTACCGTATTCCCCATGCCGGACGAATTGCTCAGGTCGCTGGAATTTCTACAGTCGGATAGCCCCACGGAAATATTACTTTTTGTGCTGGGTGCCGTAATTTTGGCTCCGGTTATCGAAGAACTGGTTTTTAGAGGTTTCTTTCAGCGCCAACTGGAGCAGGGCTACCAGGATATCACCAAGGCGATCATGATCTCCGCTGCGCTGTATATGCTTTTGCATTTTAATCCCTGGTGGAGTCTGCAGATATATATGCTGGGCCTGGTACTCGGTTTTCTGGCCTGGCGCTGCGGATCAATTTGGCCCGCAGTAGCGGTCCACGCAATTAATAACGGCTTGGCTTTGGCAACTATTAACTTTGCTGAAACCCAGCAAAGCTGGTACACCCTGGGTGGGCATGTTTCACCAGTCTGGCTGATCCTGGCAGCAGGCTTAGCTTACCTGGGATTTCGATCCCTGATCGCCAATACACCCAAGCCGGTAATCGGTAATACTATCATTATCGAAAGGAGCGAAAGTGCAGAAAGTTAATAACGTATTAGATCTAGTTGGTCGGACCCCGCTGGTGCGCATAAACAAGCTGGCCGACCCCAACGGGGCCGAAATTTGGGCAAAAATTGAATTTTTTAATCCCGGCAGTAGCATCAAGGACCGCATAGCGATAAGAATTATCGGCGATTATGAAAAGCAGGGCCTGCTTAAACCGGGTGGTACCATCATTGAGGCCACCTCGGGCAATACGGGGATGGGCTTAGCCCTGGTCTGTGCTGTAAAGGGTTATAAATGCATATTCGTAATGCCGGATAAAATTAGTGAGGAAAAACGCAATGTATTGCGCGCTATGGGTGCCGAGGTAGTTATCTGTCCGACGGCGGTAGATGCCGACGATCCGGCTTCATTCTACTCGGTCTCCCAACGGCTGGTGGAGGAAACCGAAGGCGCAATCCTGTCCAACCAGTATTTCAATCCATCAAATGTAGCAGCCCATTATGAAACCACGGGTCCTGAAATATGGGAGCAGACCGGGGGCAAGATTGATGCCCTTGTAGCTTCCATGGGAACCGGCGGCACAATCACGGGGGCAGGAAAGTATCTGAAAGAGAAAAATCCTGATATAAAAATTTGGGCCGCCGATCCTTTTGGCTCGATTTTTAAGGAGTATAAGGATACCGGCAAGATAACTCCGGGGCATCCCTATCTCGTCGAAGGCATTGGGGAAGATATGATCCCGGGTATCCTCGATATTGATCTGGTAGATGAAATTGTGAATGTTACCGATGAAGATTCCTTCTACGTATCGCGCCAGATGGCTCGTAAAGAGGGTATTCTTGGCGGTGGCTCAACCGGCACAAATATGAAACTGGCCCTTGATGTAGCAGCCGCCATGCGTCCCGATCAAGTTGTGGTTACAATTATCCCCGATACCGGCGACCGCTATCTCTCCAAACACTATTCCGACCAATGGCTAAATGAAAAAGGTCTGCTTAGTCGCGATAGAGTCAGCCTCTACCGGCTTAACCGGCTGAAGGACACTAGCCTCATCTCAATCATTTCAGCCAACCCCGGCGAATCGGTCCGGTCGGCCCTCGAGCGTATGACCAACTCGAATGTTTCCCAGCTACCCGTGCTGGACGGCGATGGCAATCTGGGCAGTCTACGTGAAAGCGCCTTGCTCACCCTGGCCTTGAAAGATCAGGCCGTGCTGGAGCAGCCGGTGCGGGCCGTGATGGAACAACCGTTCCCCACACTCGACGAAACTGCAACAGTCAATCAATCGAAACAGTTGCTGCTGGAGAATCAGGGCATTGTAACAACCCGCAACGCGAAAATAGTTGGTTTTATCACACGCCATGATATAATCAACTTTTCGGATAAATAATGCGTAAAGAATTTATCGGCACTGAAGGATTCGTTTTGCTCGATACTGTGCGGCGGCTCTATCGGCGCAAGGCCTGGACTGCCCTCAGCAGAGTGCTCGTCAAAATCCATCCGGCTGAACTGGCCTGGATATTCAGGCATCTCAGGCCGAAAGAACGCCACGCCATCTTCAATCTGCTCAAGGACCCAGCCTCGATCGGTGATTTTTTCAGCGAACTTGACGATAGTATCCGCACCGATTTATTGGCATCCCTTTCGCCCAGGCGCATTACCGATGTTGCGACAACCATGTCATCCGACGATCTGGCCGATTTGCTCGATACGCTTGATGAAGCCAACCGCTCCGAAGTGCTGGCCCTCATGGACGACGAAGACGCCGAAGAGGTGCAGGAACTAATGCAGTACGAGGCCGATTCTGCTGGTGGCGTTATGTCCACCGAGTATATTGCCATGCTCGAATCGCTCAAGGTTTCCGAGGCCATCACCCGGGTGCGCCAGTTCAGTGAGGAAGCCGAAATGTCCTTCTACCTCTACGTGCTGGATGATGAGGAGCATCTGCTCGGCGTGGTTTCCCTCCGCCAGCTGATGATGAACCCCGCTGATAGCGATCTGTCCAGCATTATGGAAACCGACGTAATTGCCGTATCCATGGAAACTGACCAGGAAGAGGTGGCCCAAATAGTATCCCGCTATAATATCATGGCCGTGCCAGTCGTCGATCATGATGGTATTATGCTCGGTATTGTTACCGTTGATGACGTGATAGACATCATCCGCGAAGAAGCAACCGAAGACTTTTTGCAGATGGTAGGTGCCGGTAAGGACCGGGAGATATTGCTCAAACCAGTGATGCAGAACGTCATAACCCGTTTACCCTGGCTTGCGGCTAGTTGGTTAGGTGGTATTTTGGCGATGATGGTGATCAGTAGTTTCCAGATCGAGTTGGCCAAGGTCATCGTTCTGGCGGGCTTTATCCCGGTTATCACAGGCATGGGTGGTAATATTGGTACGCAGAGTAGCACACTCACAATTCGCGGACTGGCAACTGGTCGGGTTAACATTAATCTGGCCGGACAGTTTATTCTCAAACAGTTGAGCGTGGGCTTGCTGTTGGGCGGAATATTCGGTATTCTGCTCGGACTGCTAGCCTGGGGTTTCTACGGCACACTGACCTTGGGCACCGTTGTGGCTTTGGCCATCATGTGCTCAATGTTTATCTCGACCTTGCTCGGAACCTTTGTACCGATCACTCTAAGCCGGCTGAATATTGATCCGGCCATCGCTACGGGGCCCTTTGTAACCACTACCACCGATGTACTTGGCGTGCTGATCTACTTTATGCTGGCCAAGTCATTATTAGGCCTTTAGCGCTTACCGGCAGGCCATGTTGAAGACGCACAATGGTTGGGCACTACGCTACCTGTGGATCTGCTGCCTGGTAGTCTGCTGCTCCAGTGCCCAGGGGCAGGGCAACAATTATCTCGTTACCTGGCTGGGCATACCGATAGTCGACATCACGGTGGCCGTCGAGCCGGCTGATTCGCTTATTCAAGGTATCTACACGGCCAAAACACGCTCCTGGTTCGAGCCCTTCTACCCGGTGGATAACCGCTACACCATCAGCTGCGCGGTCGGTAACTATTTGCCCGTGCACTATGCCAAGCTGATCATTGAAAAAGGCAACACATCCAGTTTTTCAACCGCCTATCTTACGGAGCTGGGCCAAGCCGATTATTCCAACGGTTTGCAGCGCCTGTTCCCCCCCGACTACCACAACCTGTTCAGCTCACTATTGTGGGTCGAGCAGCATGACTGGCAGGCGGGTGAGCGCCTGGATATCAATGTTGAAATTGAAGGCACCCTCTGGCACGTGGCTACCCATTGCCGCGAGATTATTGCCGCAAAAGCAGGTCCCTTAGCGGAAATTGAGGTAAAATTTGTGGCCACTATAGCTGGCGAGCCGGTGCTTAGCCACACGGATATTGTTACCCACAGATTGCCGGCGGTGGGTCATAAAATGATTTTTTTCGTACAAATCGCTGAGCAGCTTGTTAAAACAATTGAATTTGGACGGCTGCCATTTCAGGTGCGCGCCACACTGGTAGCTCCATAAGGGGAAACTACATGTTATTAGATGAACGCTTACGCCATTATTGGTCCTCGATGCAGACGTTTTTCAGGCTCCACTGGAAGCCTTTGACGACTGTTGGAGCGATCGGCGGTGTAATAATAATTGGTGTCTATTTCGGGGTCGACAGCAAGGCCCTGGCGCTGTTTGCCCTGATCGTTGGTTTTATCACCAACGGCTTTGCCGCCCTGGCCACCGTTACCGGACTTATACCAATCGTCGGCCCGATACTGGTTAAGCTACTCTCCCTGCCACTGTTCTATCTGCTCAATTCCATCGGCTATTTCACTTCCATGGTTGCCGTGCGCAAAGGTTATGGCGCCGAAGTTGCCAATAGCCGCCTAATGACCTTAATGCTGCTCATCGGCGTGGTGATTGGCTACATCGTTGGTAACCTGATTCCCCTGGGCTGAGATAGGGCGGGCTACTGCCTCGAGCATACCGACAGATCACTTCGCTCGTGCCAGGTGCCCGGACAATCGTGGTCCCACTATTTCAAGATAGTTAATTAATACGCGATGTAGATAGTTCGCCAACAGCTAAATCGAGAATCCACACAATAGATAGTACTATTTGCTAGTTTGGACCCGATCACTGGTTGTGCCACAACCTACAACCACGCTAACTTTTTGCATTATTAATCTGGAGCCCCATCTTGAATGCTATAAATCTCGGTATAATTGGTACGGGCATTGCCGCCCGCGATCTCCACTGGCCAGTCTTGAAGCAGCTGACGCATCAGTTCACTATCCACACGGTATGCAACCGCACCCGGGCCAAGGCGGTCACTTTTGCCGAGCTAATTGGCGGTGCAAATGTTGTTGATAATGCCACCGAGCTACTAGCCGTTCCAGAGGTTGAGGCGGTGCTCATCGCTGCGCCTATCCACCTGAACCTGGAGCTAACGACAGCGGCCCTGGCAGCCGGCAAACATGTGCTTGTCGAAAAACCGATTGAGGCTAACCTGGCACAGGCTAAAAAAATGGTGGCCCTGGCAGATCAATACACGCAACTGGTTAAAATGATCGCCGAGCATTTTCGGTATAAGCAGGTATTTATCGACGCTGGTAATATGGTGCGAGGTGGATCCATCGGACGTGCCTATGCCGTAAACTGGACCCACCTTGGCTGCATGGATCCCGCCAACAAATTTGCAGAAACCACCTGGCGCATGGCCCATCAATATCCTGGGGGCTTTGTAACTGATGCGGGCATCCACGAGGTTGCTGCTCTGCGTATGATCTTTGGTAATTTGGAGATTACCGGTGCACAGGTTGGTACGGCCAACCCGGTCCTGGGCGCTATCGACAGTTTCAGCATGCATTTTAAGACCGGCAGCCTGAGCATGGGCAGCTACAATAAATTTTTCTCGGCAGTGGGGCAGGACGAGAACCGATTAATTATACTAGGTACGGAGGGTAGCCTGACGGTCTACCCCGAACACATGGTGCTAGCCAAGCCAGATGCAGCTGACCAGTTGATCAAGTTTGAGCATGATGGTGGCTATAAGGCTGAGTTCGAAGCATTTTACAGGGCGATTCGTGAAGACGAAACATTGATCAGCACATTTGAGGAGGCCTACCTGGACCTGGAAACGATGATCAGGGCTTACGAACTGGCCGCACCGGGTAGATCACTGACTATGGGTTGAACTACCCATCAGGCCAGACCCGCTCCCGTCGTCACTTCAACAGCCGCCGCCGTCCTCGCACTTGTGCTACGGATAAATTGGTGGGATTACTCGGCTACTATTTCAGCAGGAGCCCCGCTTCTAGCGGGATTTCTCTGATACTATTTTAAAAGCAACATCTTAATCGATTTCGTGTACCCCGGCGTCACCCCCGCCGTTGGCGTGGCAAGCAGCCTGGCAAAGTATATACCCGATGCAACCTGCCGTCCTGCAGCATCCCGGCCGTTCCACACAACCGAGTAATAAGCTGCTGGCTGATATGCGTCCACCAAGGTCAGGACTTCACGGCCCAGCAGATCGTACACTTTCATGGTAGCGTGAACGTCATCCTTCAGTGCATATTTGACGGTGGTGCGCGGATTAAAGGGATTGGGGTAAGCCGGTGATAAGGCGTACTCGGTGGGGACTAAGCTGTTTTCAGGATTCTTAGGGGCAGCGATTGCCGCAATATCGCCAGCAGCTGTTACTTTTCCCATACCCGACGCCCCAATGGTGACCATCCCCACGGGCGCAGTGATGGTCATGGGTTTGCTGATGGTAACAGACTCATTGTAGTAGCCTTTATGGATGCTGATTATGCTGCGCGCCGGCACTGGATTAATGGCTGCGGCTACTGTATTGTAAGGGTCGAATACTGTACCATATTCCTGTGTAGAAGGGTGTCCGTTGTCCACGTACTTGTAAATACTACTGCGGAAATCTTCGATTGCATCTTCCAGATTATCATTTTTAAAGCTGACGCCAGCATTTGGGTCATTTCTATTACAAAAATGAGCATTATGAATGCCAATGGCATAGGTCTCGGTAGCATCAAGGATTGGACCGCCGGAGCTACCTCCGCTATCATCCGCCTTATGTTCAATCACTACATCGGACGGGCCATTGGTTGTTAGGCCTTCAAAACTACCCATATCTGACTGTAGAGTTCTATGTGCCTGACCGCTATCGCCCCCATAACCGGTAACTCGAACTGAATCCTCATCGTAGTTGCCATTAAAGAGGCGATGGGCAGCCTGTTGGGCCACACCCGGCTTTAATCCGGTATTACTGTTTGCGAAACAATCGAATACGGCCCAATCGTCACCTGGTGTGTACGGCGAACTAGTAATTGAATTACTTCTTACAGAGTACTGATCGTCAGGATCGGCAAATACAATGCTGGGGGGGGAGCCGCCTTCCGAATCAGGTACATTAAACTCCACAACGTCTAGCGGAAAAAATGCAGAGGCACAATGCCCTGCAGACAAGAGCGCCCTGTTGGGCGCGATCCAAGCAGTGCAATGGCTTGTTGTATCGCCACTTGTTATTCCAAGGACACGGCCCACTGCCGGATCGTCCCAGGCAACCCGTTCGTCATATTCGTTACAATAATCCAAAACCTTGCCCAAGCCCCGATCACTGACAACTTCACCGACCGTTATCTCGTTTATCCTGGCGAAGACCTGCTTGTCGCCCCGGGCAACATGGACAGTTACCTCCACGGCATCCCCATTGAAATAGGCCGACCCGCGGCTCCAATGGGACAGGCTCCAGGCATCCAGGCGCTGTGTGCCGCCATCTTGCAAAGATGTGATCTGTATATAGCTCATTTTGCGGGCTATATCCCGGGTAAGAGTCTCCAGTACTCCCAGACTATCAACCTTGGCCCTACCCAAGTCCGCCGCGCTGAAGTGCAGCCGTAGCCAGGGAGCACCGGATACACGGATAACCGTACGGTAGGCTAAATATGTAGTACTTTTCAGGTCTGTCCTACCGTCGTGCAAGCCCGAATCCATGCTATAGGGTTCGCGGTGAGAGGGGATATCGCGCGTTTGAGCATTTGCGTTGGTTAGCCCGGAGCCGGCAAGTACCAGAACAATGATGAGCCACTTGCAGGATATTGATAATTTCATATTAAGCCTAATTTGGGTAAATCTTAAAATTCATATAACAAACCGGTGAAGTACAGCACCTGGTTGTCCAGGCTGTCGCTAAGCACCAGTTGGTCATCGGTTAGGTTATAATACCGCACAGCATCCAGAACCGCTAAAAACGTGGAATCCGCTGCACTGCATTGCCCCGATACCGGATAGCCGGCGTCCATATCAAAACTCAGGCTGCCCAGTTCAGCATTCAAGAATGACCTTGGCAGTACGTCGTTGCATATGTCGCTTAGCCACACTTCCAATCCTTTTGAAAATACCATAGAAGGCGCAGGTTCTGTTTCCGGTATAACTGTACCCGCAGCTCCAATAAGAGAATCAAGCCTCCAGGACTTTGTTACATCAAAATAGTAAGAGTAATAGTGTGGCCACATCGACTTGGTAAAAGCCTCATCAACTGCTCCAACACTATAAGAGAGCCGGGTAGTTTTGTCCTGGTCATAAAGTATCAACTGCTGCCCTGTCAGCTGATAGCTGGCAATGTTGTTAAGAGCGTCGGTAAAGATTGGGAGTATGCGGTCAAATTCGGGGGTGCAGGGAATCTCCCAATAGCTGCTAACAGGATAAAATATTAAGCCATTGTTGGGGCCAAGATCAAAGCCGCTATTGATGTGTTCGCAGGGACCGGCGCCGGCAGCAACCCAGGCATCATAAAGTATGGTCGTAATCTTTCGCCAATTATCATCCGAATGGTCAGGTATAAACATTGTGGAGGCAGTTATAAGCGTGTCGAGGCGCCACATTATATTCACCAGGGCAGCATCCTTTACTTCAGCGCTGAGATAAATTAAGTAGGTGCCATCTGCGCTGGAGAGTGTCAATTGGTCACCTTCGACCTGATAGTTTTCAATATGCTCAAATGAGCTGGCGAATATCGGACCAGATTGTCGAGCCCCACTATAAAGACAAAATTCGTCGCTTGAATCCGGTAGAATAATGCTCAGTGATTGGTCTGAGCCAGAATAGTAGGTACCGTAATAATCGGTGCACTCCAGATCAATCTGAACCAGATCAGTCCCGCTAAAATCAATAGTATTGTGATATTGAATCAATCGAGGATGGGTGTTTATTGGTGTTTTCAGCGAGTCCAGTTTCCAAACAACATTCTGCAACTGATCTTCAGTAGTCTGCTCTACCGGATCAGCCGGTGTATCGCAGGTTATCAGGCCCAAAAACAGCAGGGCGAATAGCCAATATAGTCTGGTAGTGTTCATCTTTCAAGCTCCTGTTCGGGTAAAATTCGTTGCTGCATTCCCATAGCTTATTGCAAAGCTACCAGCACCAGTACCAATCCCTGCCCCTCTTCCAATATGCTCATGGCCTTGCCAATAATTGCTCCCTGTCCCTGGGAATGATCGCTCACTTTCATGGCATGACCGGGAGTTTGCGAAGTAGTTAGCAGATCGCCGGGCTGTATTGAGCCCGTTGAAGCATCGGCCCAGGCATACACCCGGCCAGTTAGGGCCACCGGGTGCTGTTGAGATGTTGCTTGAGATAATTCATCAGATTGCATCATGATACCGGTCGCAACTCCGTTGGCCCCACTGATTATGCCCGCTACCTTATGATCGTAGGCCGATTCGCTCACTTGCAATTGTCCTGGACGAATGGGATCAATGGATACAACAGTGCCAGGCCTGATGGCCTCGCCAGCAACATGCAATTCTATCTCAACAGCGTCCCCGTTGAAATAGCCGGAAGAACTATGCCACAGTGGTAGACTATTGGCATCAAGCCTTTGCTGATCACCATCCTTGAGTGAAGTGATAATGATATAGCTCGCCAGGTCAGTTTCGCCAATTTTCACAAATGTGCTGTCGTACCTATCGGTATCAGGTGGGATTTGTTCCATCAGATTATATGATGCGAAGTGTAACTGCAGCCAGGGTGCGCCAATTACTTGTATCACCTCACTAAAGGCTAATGCATAGTCATTTTCAGAATTGGGGGATCCGTCATGCAGGCCGGAATCGACAAAATATATTTCGTCATGAAAATAATTCCTGTCCTGCTGGCTCATAACTATAGCAGGCAGGGAAATCAGGACCACCAGGCTCGCAGCTTTCAATATGAGGTTTTTCATCTTTCTAAATTTTCCTGTATGTTAAGGCTTCCTCGTAGTACGTGCTCATTCTCGAATGCTGAAATGGATAGTACTGGTATGATCATCGTTCGAAAGGGTGAGGGTGTTTATGTCCACGCTATAGGACCACACATCCCAAAATACTGAGAAAAATATTGTATCCAAACAATAACGCCAATCCGGACAAGGCTCTTGAGCCCTAATAGCTGATCCAGTAGGAAGAAGTGCCAGATATCCGCTATCGTCAATTCGATAATATCCCCACACTCTTTTACAGTTTGTTTCGGTAAACAACTGCCAGTTATCCCAAAACTGGATGGTAAATAGAGTATCGGGGCCGCCTAGAATTTGTCTATCCGTGGTTTCAAGGGAATCCATCCGCCAAATAACACCTAATAGGTCTTCATCGGGGATATCTATCTTAAGGACAATTTCATTTTCTCGATTGCTGTCGTAGAGGATTAACTGGTTTGCAGTTACCTCGTATTTCGTCACGCTTTCAAGGGCATTAAAAAATATCTCGTAAATGTGATTGGTGTGGTAATCCGGATCGCCACCTCCTTCAAGTATACTAATAT
>SDBT01020273.1_pt1 | contig 10404 bp, 11 predicted proteins | sample 2277101 | NCBI WGS metagenome assembly SDBT01 (sample SAMN10404973, study PRJNA504765) | marine sediment metagenome | isolation source: marine sediment core GS10_PC15, 103 cmbsf | place: Arctic Ocean: Southern Knipovich Ridge | collected 2010
TTGAAAACGTTTTACTCGATACGCTGGTTTAAACCGCTCCCGAAGTGTTGCCTGAAGACCCGGATATAAAAGATATGATAAACGAATATATAGCAAGGGGAGCCTTTACTGAAAAACAAAAATTTGACGCGGCACACGTCGCGTACGCGAGTTTCCACAATATGGATGTATTAGTAAGTTTCAACTACCGTAATATATTGAAATACACGGCTAAGAACCTGGTAGAATCGGTAAATATAGCGCTAATGTACTCTACACCGGCGATACTGTCGCCTATGCAAGTTTAGGAGGTTTTATGAAGTTAGATGATTTTTTAGACGATTTACATAAATACCGCGAAGAACGGGCAAGTGAACTGGACGGATTGACGTCGGAAGAAGCGTGGAAAAAGATGAATGAACCCGGAATTGCGATTGCCGAACAATTAGGTTTTACCATAATGACCGCTGAATCTGAAACCGTAGCGAAATAAGGAAAAAATCTAGCGCGGAACGAAAGCCCCCGGTTCGGGGGCTTTCGTTTTTTCGTTTAAGGAGGATATATTCTTACCCTATAGATTTAGTGAATTTAGTACCCCTTGCCGTTTATGTGGTTGCCCACGAATGAGCAGCGCGCCCAGCCGACTTCGCCGCGTTCGGTGCGTACCTTGACCCAGAAATCGTCCCCGGCTTCGAGGATATCTAACCTCTCGCCGGTATTGACGTAGGCTACGTTATCCCCACCTACGCTGGGCCGGTCGTAGACTTCGACCCGCGTCTGCCCTACGATAACCGTCTTGCCTACCCAGGCCATATTTTGCCGCCCGGTATGATCGAAAGTTGGGCAGGCGGATTCCTCGTCCTTACCGTTGATATCGTCGCCGTGTACTTTGGCGTGGGTCCAACCCTCATCGCCGTTGGCCAATTTAACGTGCAGCCAGTAGTCCTCGCGGGCGGCGACGATTCCCACCGGCATCCCCGAGTCAACATATTCTACGTGTTCGCTCAACGTGGTCGGTTCGGAGTAAAGTTCCAGACGATCCTCGTCCACCACTACCGTTTCGCCAACGCTCTCTTCGTTATCATTTGGTTTGAAAAACTCGTCTATGGCGTCCTGCGTGTCCGGGTCGAGGTCGCGGTAAATATCGGGTATAACTCCCAGCGATATCGGAAGGCATACCGTCAACGCTACGAAAGCCACAATGACAATGACGAATATTTTCAAACCGCCTTTACCTGCGGCCGAAGCAGCCACCCCCGGTATCCCCACTTTCTTGCCATCGGTGAATAACCAACGTCCATCTATCTTTTCGAGCTGACAGCCATAGTCCAGAGTTGTCGACACCGGCGCGGAGGTGCCCTTGAAAACTATAGTTTCGGACTTAAGAATTATACGCGCTTTCTTCGAGGTCAACAGCAGGAAATCCACTGAAACCGTATACTGTTTTATATCGCCTGAGTTGAACTGGTAGCGTGCTTTGAGCTTCGCTTTCTTAAAATACTTGCGGTCGCGCTGTGAGAATTGCGACATATATAGTTCAATATCTTCGCTGTTTATAGCTTTCTGCAGCTTCTCCACGACGGCGATTATCTCGTTCGCGTCGCCCTGCATTCGCGCGTCGAGTTTGCCGCCCGGTAAGTTATCGTATACGGGGGTAGCGTCGAATGGAATATCGTTCGTATTAGGTTTTATAGGTTTAGCGGGGAGATTGCGGAAGAAAGCCAGTTGCGGGGTTTGCGCGCTGAAAGATACTTCATATTGCGTTTCCCGGCCCGCGCCTTCATCGGTACGAGCTATACTCAGCTTCGAGCCGCAATACGCACAGGTTACCTCGCCCTCGCCGCTTACAGTCGCGCCGCAGTTGGGGCATCTCAACGATTTGACTTCGGTCATATACGCTCCTTTTATTATATATAAGATAACTATAAAAACGCTATTTGGCAAGCGCAAACCGTATAGCTATTGGCTATCGCAGATAAAATGTAGGCCGGATTAATAATCCGGCCTACATCAATGTTAGTCCGCTAGCGCTACTCTTTAAAAAGCTCCTCCATCGTCCTGCCGTAGAATTCGGTGATGTCAAAGTAGAAATAGGCCACCTCGCCCTTCTTATAACCGCCGGTTTTATCGTAGAAATCCACCTTCAGGACGTCGTAAAGGCGGCCGTCCTCCTCAATCAGGCTCTGCTCGGCGCGGTCCCATTTATCGCCCTGCGGGCCGAACTGAGTTTCGAGCCAGACGTACTCCGCGTCCACGCCCTCGAAGTGGTTTGCGGCGTTCTCGATAATAACCGCACCTTCGATGCTCGTCCCGTCGCCCCCGCCGTAGCTTACTTCAGCGAACGCGCAAACTGCGAAAAGTAGCGATATTAGCGCCAGTCCATATAAAAATCTCATAATAACTCCTATCTTGAATTATCTGATTATTCGATAAATAGATTGCTGTCCAGCGATATAAACTCATCGTCGCCCGCTTCGAGTTTCCCTTCCGTGTTATATTGCATATACCGGTCGCGCGGGTTACCAGGATCGCCGAAAATCAGGAGTTCGTAGTCGCCCGCGGGATAGATTATCTCCAATTCGTTGACGTCCTGGCCGCCGGCGTAGACCAGGCCGAAATATCTATCGTCGAGGTTGAAGTAGTAATGCGCCGCGTCGGTAATATTGCTCAGGGTGATGGTGCCCGTTGGCGTTCCCTCGGGTATCCTGTAGGCATTACCGGTGAAGTCGAAAAGCATATAGATGGAATCTCCGCCTAAAACCGGGTCAGGGTAGGTCAGGCAAAGGCTATATACGTAGCTACGCGCCAGGTCGGATATATCTATGGTCAAACCGTCGAGTATCGCCGGGTCGCTCTCATCGTAGGCCTTCCGATATACTATCTCGGCGTCGGTGGTGTTGTAGCTGTATCGCTCTAAAAAGACCCCATCCAACGCGACCGGCGGCTGCCAACTGAAGGTGAATGTGTTGCCGTTCGCGCTGCACTCGGCCGTCATCCCCGGGGTTACCGCGAACGCGGGGATGATTTCGGCGCCCAAAGCGGGGGAGAGGGATATGATTAATAACGCGATAGCAACCGATAAGATGCCACTTCTGATTTTCATATCATTAGTCCTTTTTGATAAATAATCGCGCCGCGACCGGTTTTAGGCGTCGTATAACGATAAATTCGAGAAAAACCCCCAGCAGCACCAACGATAGCGGGTCGGTGGTGAAGCGGAAACGCATATTCTCCGAATAATCCAGCGAGTTGGCGACGATAGCAACGTAAATTATATTATAACAGATGAGGAGAATTGTAAACCTCGCTTTACGGTCTATGCCGAGCTTAACCGCCCATTTCTTGTTGAAACCGACGAAAGCGCCGAAAACAACCAGAAGCGGTAGAATTATCAAATTGATAAGGTATATGTACACCGGCGTTTCCGAAACCTCTCGCAACGGGGCGATGGCCCGTAAGTCGAACGGGATTTTCCCGGCAGTCAGGTAATCGTTTATAGCAACGTAGCCTCGAACCTTATCGCGATTGCCGCTGCCGTTCAGGAAACCGAAATCGGTAGCGGGCCGGAAGTATATGTTCCACGCTTTTACGACCGATATCGCGTACAAGTTGGGGTAGCGCTTAAGGACGTATAACGAATCCCGCAAATATTGCTTCGATATCCCGAGGTAAGCGATATGGTTGAAGTTCTTCAACCCGTTGCTGCGAAACGGGGTATGCAGGGTTTCGATATCCGGGTAGCGTTCGTCTTCCGCGTATTCGCCCGGATATTCGGAAAGCGCCGCGAAGCGCGGAACCGGCGATACCTCCGAGATTTCGCCCGAAGCGGCTAGCGCCTCCCGTTCCTCAATCGGGAGGTTGGCGACGGTCATCGCCGAGAAGTTCATCCCGAACCAGGAGCTGGTGGTGAGTATACCGAACAGCAGGAAGTTCTTGAGATATAGCGAGGCGACGAATCCGAGCGGTAGGGCGGCGGTCGTCAGAATCCGTTTCCAATCCTCCTTGCGTATAATTAGCAGGAAGGCGATTAGCGCCGCGAAGTACGCGATATGGTACAGGCTGCGCATTCCGCAGATTATCGCGAGCGATACGAAGAGCGCGATAAGCGGCCAAAACCCGCGATTGCGGAGATAATAATCGAAGGCGAATACCGATATGGCGAGCATAGCGGCCAGCGGCAGGGTATAGAACAACAGGTTCTCGTATAAAACCGCCGCCGGACTAACGACGAACAGGGTTCCGAGGGCGATAGCCAGCAGGCGCGAAATGCCTAATCGAATCTGTACTAATACGACGATAGAATATAACGCGAAGCCGCATATCAGGTAAACGGCGTTAAATGCGAGGGTGTATCCCGCCGGGAACGCTTTGAGCACCAGCCCCAGAAACAGGTTGAACAGGGGCGGCTGCATATGCATATAGTACAGGCTCTCCAGCAGCTTATACCGCAGCAGCTCGACGTCGAGGTAGGCGAAGAAGCCGATGCCCTCGTCGTCGAAGCGTATCCCGAATAAGTAAAATATTATACGAGATGCGACGAAAATACCGGCCAGATACGCCGTTAGGCGTAGATAGCCGGTTCTCTCGATATGTTTTGCGATAGGTTTCAAATCTTACGGCCGGTTTATTTATTCCAGGTGAACCAATAGTCCTTATTCTCAAGCTGGATGCTGTCGTAAAGCTCGCGGTACCCGGTGTCGAGGGGGCCGAAGGCGGTATCCGCATCATAACCATCGTCGCCATAAGAGAGGAGGTACAACGCGCAATATCGGACGGGGAACGGTGTCGCGTCACCGGTGTACTTTTCGAGGAAGGCGCGCCGCCTTTCGTCGTCGGGGAGGCTCCGCAGGTACTCTACCAGCGCTACCTGTCCGGCGTTGAAAGTGACGTATAACGGGTTGTGTTCCTGGTCCGGGTACTCCTCGATAACGGCCCAGAGCAGGTTTTGCCCTTTCGCGATATCGGTTTCGCTAGAGCTTGCTACGAGCAGCTTCCCGGCATCCAGTTCGGCGACAGCTTTAAGAAGGCGGTTCGGGGCGATTTCGGCCAATTCGAGGAGCAGGTCGGCTGCTTCGCTAGGCACCCAGCCGGAGATGTAATCGGAGATTTCGTATAACATCTGGAGACCGTAAAACGACCCGTAACTGTAACTAAAGTATCTTATAGACCCGAATTCAGGGAATGCTTCCATTACGGTTTCCTCGAAATGTTCCCTGTCGTCTGTCCTGGCGTATGCTTTAATCTGCAACCGGGCCGCTTCGGCGGCGGCGGGGTGCTTGAAGCCGAACTCCCACCCGTAAACGTTGCTATCCGGGTAATATTCGCCCAGTTGTCCCGCGTAAAATGCGGCCCATTTCAAGCTTTCTTCATCGGAACTTCCTAATAACCTTTGAGCCGCCCAGTACAGCGCCTGAGATTGGTATGAAGCGTTCTCAACCGGGACATTTGGATTCGCGTCGTCCCATTCCGGCGGCAGGCCGAACGAAAACGGGCGCGGCGGAGCGTTGATTATACCGTTGACCACTGCTTCGATCGCTTCCGGTGCGATTTTCGCCGGGGCAATTCCCGGACTATTGAGCAACCATATCGAGTCGTAAGTAGAGAACAGGTCCACGTACGCGCCGAAAACCCACTCCCCCTCGCCGATGCGGTACCAGTAGCCGCTGTCGCCGCCGATGGTCTCCTTATTCTCAGAGCGTTCGTAGACGAACACCCTGTCGCCCTCGACGACTTGCCCCGCCACCTCCGATTTCGCGGAGGGTTCGGACCGGACGTTAAGCCTGGCGGTATTTATCTCGCCGGAAAGGGGCATACCGGTTGATTCGAAATAGCGCCGGTCCACCCAGCCTTCCCAACCTCGCCCCTGAACGTAATAGTAGTCCGGTTCGTTGTCGCCGGAGTTGTACGGGGTCCGGGCCAGCACCGCGCCGAAACTACCGGGTTCGGGTAGCTCTGTAACGATGTATTCGTCGCCTTGGCGTTCGTAATACGTTCCGACGTTCGTAATCACCCCTATCTCAAATACGCGTTCGGCGTTATCGAATAATGACGCGTCAACTTCCGGATCCGGAGATATTTCGCCAATATCCGGGGTTTCTCCGAAACTAACTACGGCGAAGATAAACGTTGAAAACATAAAGATTATCGTAATATATTTCTGCATAGATAGCGCCTTTTTGATCTATTACACGTTCTTGCGACTTGAAAGCCGTCGTTAATGCGGTTTCCCCCAGAACAATTCTTCCCGAACCGTGGTATGAATTTCGGGGAAAAAGCTAGATCACAATTTCTTCCGGGCTTTCTTCCGTATTTTCTTATATTTTTTGAGCGTTTTCTTTACTTCGTATATCATATCCGTATTTCTATCGTCGCCGCGCGGGTCGGGCGAACCTGCCGCGTAGTATCGCTGTTCTATTGTCGCTAGCGACTCGATAACGCGACGGCGGATCGTTTCGTCCCATTCCTCGAAAGCCCCTTCGTCCAAACTATACAACGTTGGATACGGAAGGAAACAATCCTGCCGAAGGTACTCCAACCCCGGTTTCGCTAACATCGACTCTACGGCGACTAATAACTTCGAATAAGCTTTCTGCAATTCGTTTCTGCTCGGAACGCGAGATAGCGAAAAATAGACCGATAGTACGTCGCACTGTAGCGCGTATAACTCGGATAACATCGCCAGATTCTGGCCCAGGCTATTTCGATTTCCCGAATTCTTCATAGTAGTATCGATTTCCGAATATAGAATAGCCTGTTAATGGCGTCCTGTCAATAGGCGCGATAATGCGTTTTTTGCAACTGTAACTTTTTTCTTTTTCGCTTGACAGGTGATATCGTATATGGTATCATTCTGTCCATGTCGAAGATACGGAAACTAATCCGCCGCTTACTCGATAATCCAAATTACCGTTTGTCCCTTTCGGAATTCGAGAGGCTGATGGATAATGAGGGAGCGACATTGCGCAATGTTAAAGGGTCACATCGCGTTTATCAGAATCGGGATTTAACCGGCGCTATAAAACAAATGAGTTTCCCTTTGCACGGGAAGGAATTCAAAACTATCTACACCAAAAAACTAATCGAATTCCTTGAGTTGCGTGAGAAGTACGAGGATACGGACGACGAATCATAAGGGGATAAAGATGAAAAAGGATTTAGAATATTATCTATCATTAGATTATCCCGTAACTGTACATTACGATATAGAAGAGGGATACTACGCCGAGATAGAGCTTTTGGAACATTGCTCGGGCGTCGGTGATACTCTGGGCGAAACGTACGAAAGCGTTATGGTGTCCAAAGATTTATGGATTGAAACCGCTCTTGAAGACGGCCTTCCCGTTCCCGAACCGGAACCGGCAAAAGAATACGGCGGGCGGCTACTTCTCCGCCTACCCAAATCGCTGCACGCCGGAGTTGCCCGCGCGGCTGAGAGAGACGGCGTTAGCATAAATCAATATCTGGTTATGGTAATTTCGCAAGCGACGGCCGGTGGTGTAGCACGCGATACCGAGGAACCGGAAAAGAGTAGGAAAGCCGAAAAAGCTCTGGCCGTCGGTTAATATCCTACCCCCTACCACCCCCCGTAATGCACCTTCTCCTCTGTATACTGGGAACGCGACGGTTTCTCTTCCGCCGGATAACCGATAATAATTAGGCTAAACGTGCGAATATTGTCGGGAACTCCCAGTAATTTGCGCATATTTATCTCGCGTTCCTCGCGCAGGCCGCACCACACGGCGCCCAACCCGATATTGGCCGCCGCCAGCAGTAAGTTCTGGGTGGAAGCGGCGCAGTCCTGCCACATATAGTAGTTGTCGGCGTCGCCGCAAACCACGATGGCCAGCGGGGCATTCGCCGCCATCTTCGCGTAGGGATGCACCTCTGCTATTTTGTTCAGCGTTTCACGTTCCTTAATCACAACGAAGTGCCAGGGCTGTTTGTTGTTGGCGCTGGGCGCGGCCATCGCCGCCTTGAGCATCTCGGTTATTTTCTCATCCTCGACCGGTTGGCCGGTATATTTACGGATGCTGCGGCGTTTGTATATGAAATCGAGCATTTATGACCCCCTATCGGTCTAAATAGTAAATGGATTATTAAACGACGTTAATACTTTATCATTTTCCTTTCAATTTCTCAAATTTGTTTTATAATAGATTAAGGTCTTCACGTATGGGTAATTATATATCACCTACCGGGAGTCATTATGGAATGCAAATATCTGGTTTATTCGATTATTTTATCGATGCTATTGGTAGCATTTGCGTACGCTATAGAAACCGATATCGCCGCTTCCGACCCGACCAAAAAAACATGGAGGCAAACCGACTGGTCCGGGCAGGCCGGCGTCGAATTTATTGAGGAAGACAACATAGAAACTTTTGCTGGTTATTATACCGAAGGGTCAACTATGCTTCCCGCGGGGGACCTTGAAGTTGGAGTGTATCAAGGGTATATTAACATCTTCAACGAGGAACGGGACCCCGGATATGCAAATGTTAATGATATCGTTTTATGTGCAATCGGGATAATATTGGCCGCCGACATACCGACGGAGTCACCATCCGCTCAAATATACTATGCAAATTTCGAGGATTGGAGTGATAAACCCTGGGGGAGGAATGTATCGTCGTTTCCGGCAGCGCATGGTGATACCGTTAGCGAAATAAATTCACTGGCTGTAACCTCCGTTGATTTCAGCCAGGAACTCTTTTTATACGCGGGCGTAACGATGAGCGGAGGTTATGCCGGTTTATATGTAGGCGATATATTATACGATCAAAATGGGATATATGAGATAACGAATTGGACCTACCTGGACGGCCCGGGAAATCCCGCCGACAATCCTCCTACCACCAGCTGTACAGACATTTACGCGCTCGATGGATATCCCGATCACGTTCTTTGCGCTACCGGCGACAGCGGTGTAATATCTTACTACGACGGCACGGGTTTTACGGCGGCATTTGTCAGCAACGACGAAACCGCTTACGAAATATCATTTCCAGACCCAATAACTCCCGCCATTATAGCTTTAACCGGGCCAAAAGGAAATGTATATACCGGTTATTTTCTGTATCCTTACGATTCTAACTTTTGGGTACACGAACCCGATCCCCCCGAAGAGAACCCGGTTACGCTGGGATCGAACGATATCTACGATCATTTCGTCTTCGGGAATTATCATTACTACGCGGGCGGTTCCCCGGCGATAGTATATCGGCGAGGCGGCGAGAGCGGTATAGAACCGACAGGCGATTTACCGTCCGATTTTAGCGGCGCTCCGACAGCAGTGTATAGCCTGGGACACGTTGGTAATCTCGTCCTGGCAGGAACCGGCGATTACGGCGTACTCTATGGTACCCGCGATAATGGGGTAAGATGGGCTCCGGCCAGAGCCGTCGTAAGAGATGACACCAGAATCGTAACGATGTTGGACCTGGGCGCTTTATATCCTTTAATCGTTCTGGCCGGCGCCGAAGGCGAATACGGCGGCCTGTACGTTTTTGCCGCGCCCGAATTGGCAGTGCTCGAATCCTCTGCGTTGCATATTGACGCCAACGACACCCATTTCGGCCGAGTCACCTGGGACGCAGACCTCAACGATGGAATTGTAATCGTTCAGGTTCGTACGTTTAACAACCCGGACACTTCCGACGCAACGCCCTGGCTGATACCGGACCCCGACGATCCCGACGAAGTCATCCTAAACCCGGATACGGTTATCGATAACGGTCATAGGATGGAGGCGATACCTTCGGTAGATCGCGGTGACCGGTACTTACAATATCATATAGTTTTAGTTTCCAGCGACACCGGCGAGTCACCGATATTCAACGAGATCAGACTGGGTTTTGGTTCGCTCGGCTACGACAGCCTTCTGCCCGAAGATCACATCCACGCCGTACCCAACCCGGTAACGGGAAACGTATGCGATATCCATTACGCGCTCTCCGCCGACGCCGAGGTTACCGCTGAGGTTTACGACATAAACGGCCGGTTGGTCTGGAGCGGTAGCGAGGTTGGTCACGGGCTCGAGTCTGGCCAGTTTATCCCATGGAATACATCTGACGTAGCCCCGGGCGTTTATGTATATCGCGTTTTTGCCCAGACCGGGGGCGGCGAAACCGACAGTGCAGTTAAGAAGGTAGCGGTGTTGAAATAGGGTGGAATTACAAATTCCGCGATAAGGAAATGACGATGCTTCGGAGAATAGGGTTAGTATCGGCGTTGCTAATATCGATACCGGCGTCCGCGGGATTGTACGGCGAACCCGCCGAGGTCGAGGTGAAGGTGGCGACCTGAGTGAAGAGTATGCCCGATGGGCTTCGGGCGGTGCTGGTAGGGGAAGCGGAGGGGGCGCGTATCGACGATAACCTTTTCCGGTTCGAGGATGTATACCCGGGCGAGCATACCCTATACGTT
>SDBT01020274.1_pt1 | contig 10404 bp, 3 predicted proteins | sample 2277101 | NCBI WGS metagenome assembly SDBT01 (sample SAMN10404973, study PRJNA504765) | marine sediment metagenome | isolation source: marine sediment core GS10_PC15, 103 cmbsf | place: Arctic Ocean: Southern Knipovich Ridge | collected 2010
ATATTTGTACCTTACGCGACCTGTATCTTCTCATGCTGATCTGAACACCGATGTCGCCTTAGATCACCAGCCGGGCGTTGGGTCGGCGGCCTGCCAGTTTATTACGTCGTTGCCGTAGGCGGTCTTGTTGATTCTTGTCAGGCTGTGGCCTGCGCCGTCGGGGGTTTGCGGCCAATCGCCTGCGTCGTTGTAGACGACCCGGTCGATACGAATGTAATGCCTGCCGTCGGCGTCGATGTCGCCGGGCAGTGAAAGCTCAAGCTCTTCGCCGCCGTTGCTCAGTTTCGTGCCGTTTTCGAACGGTCCGAGAATGGTAACGGGTACCGCACCGTATCGCGATGTGAAAGCGGTCGGGTTTTTGGCGATGATGAGCCGGTCGCCTGCCGCGATGGTGGTGCTCAATGGGAAAGTGTAATCGATGCCGTCAGTGAACATCCACGGAACGTCAATATGCAGGTCGTTATCGTATTCCTGCAGGGTTACCGGTGAGCCGGAGGTGTTCAGCAATTCGATATACTCGTATTCCTCTTTGTCATACGGGCCACCGGCTTGCGGGTGATACATGATCTCGCTGATGATGATCGGGCCGACTTGCGGATAATCGTTAACAACACCGGGCGTGTTTGTGTTCATCGAAACAAAGTCGAAGGTGTTGTCGCTCTTGTAATGTATGCCGAATGCTATGCCAGTCGATGATGCGCCGAACCTCTGGTTTGTTTTGTAAGGTGTTATATTGCCGTCCAGGGCCGAGGTCAGATACACACCTTCGCCGTTTTCGCTGATCGCGAACGGTTCATGGCAGCCCGGATCGCCGGGGTTGTTGAAATGTACGTCTTCATAAAAGACTTCGTAGCTGTCAGCGGCGATCGTTGTTCCGGCGGCGATCTCGTACTTCAGAAGATTGGGGTCGTCTCCGCTGCTGTCGCTGAGGTACCATCCGCTGATGTCGACCAGCTGGTCGGTAGTGTTGTACAGTTCGATCCAGTCCGGGGCCGCAGCGTGCGAATGCGCGAGCACTTCGTTGATTATGATTATTTCGACATTGACCCTGCCCGGCGTCGGCGGCTCGAAGAAGTCGTAGTCAACTTCTCCATCCGGCGATCTGCCCTCGGAGACATCTGTCGTCTGGCCGTAGTAAAGGATCTTATCGATCTGATCCAGTGCCGTGCTGAACAAGCCGAGGATCTCCTGTTCGGCTGAGAGTCTGAAATCGACATGGCCGCTGCTGTCGTTGTCATCGGCATCGAGAACCGCAAAACCCCAGCCATCGATAAAGCTCAGCGGCGGCAGTGCGTGCTTATCTGGCTGTGCGATGGGTCTGTCGGTCAGGTACAAACCGCTAAGGTCAACAGGCAGATAGTCGGTGTTATACAATTCGATGAAATCGTCATTTGTGAAGACGTCTGCGCTGGCAAGCCATTCGTTGATCTTCAGCGTTGCGGTCTCGCCGGTTTGCTGCTGTATGTTGGCTGAGCCTAACGTTGGTTTATTCAGTGCCCAGATGCCGCCAGAGCCGATCCGACCGATGGTAAAGTTCTCTATCTGCATGCCGAATATGATCGAGTCAGCCGCGGTATCGTTACTGTTGTTAAGCCAGACATCGTCGCCATCGGCTTCGAGCGTAAAGCCAAGATGGATACCCGCCGGCAGTGTGCCGCTGTCGGCATAAAGGACAAGGTAGCCGCCGGAGGCGATTATTGTCGATGATGGGAAGATGTATTTATCGGGAAGGTCGACATTGTCGGTGATGCTCATGCCGCCGATGTCTACCGGGCTTGCGCCGGCGTTGTACAGTTCGATCATGTCGCTTCCGCCGCGATTTGAATTTGCCAGTACTTCGTTGATCCTGATGTACGGCAGTACCGTATCGACCGTCCATGTTATCTGGTCGGCTTGCGAAGCCTCCTGCCAGATGCAGGCGAAGTTCTTGCCGATAACCTTCAGCGTGTATGCGCCGTCGGTAAGCCCGCTGAGCGTAATGGGCGTACTCATTGCCTGTTCTGTGCTCCACGGTGCTTCGTTAAGGCTGTACTTGTAAGCGATGACGCCGGGGCCGGCGACGGTGAACTGTGCTGTCGTCTGCCCGGTAACGGCGTCTATCTCGCCGATGATCGATGCTCCCTGGCGGACATACCTGCCCATATCGAGCCCGCTGGGGCCCGTGCCGATGGCTGGTGAGCCGAGCCCGAGATGGAAATCCTCGGCTGGGTCGATGAACCGCGGGTCGCCGGTGATATTGCCGGTGCCAAGTTCGAGCAGGGTGGTCGGTCTGGACGCGATGACGTTATCGGCCAGATGTTCCGGCACGAGGCAATTGTGCATTTCCAGATCGGTTACCATCGAACCGCCGGAGAAACTCATGTCGACATTTTCGAATATCCGTTGCGGTATGTCGTAGAAGACGTTGCCGTTCAGGTAAGCACCCTTGCCTTCGGGGTCCCGTTCGGGGATCAGGAACTTAACCACTGAATAGGTTGTGGGTCCATCATCGTCGGGGATGCCCACGATGATGTTGTGTTCCAGATACGCGAAGCTGTTTTTCTTTAAGTTTATTACATGGTCGATGTCGTAGAAGATATTTCGCACGACCGTAACGACAGCGTCGACATCTCCGGGCAGATTGTCGCCGGTGGTAATAACGCTTGAATCGCCGCTGCCGGTATTGTACTGGTCCTTGTGGATATTCATGAAGATGTTGCCTTCGATGTGGGCATTGCCGCCAAGGTCGAGTCCTTCATCGCCGCCTCCGAGGAAGACATTGTTGAGCACCTGAAGGATGGGTTCGCTCTGGACCGGGCCCGAGAAATCGACCAGGTCATTATAGCCCGTGTTCTTGCCGAAGATGTTGTTTTCGATGATCGCATGTCCGCCCTCTGGAATTCCGGAAGCGAGAATGTGCTCGCTCCGGTTGACCGTTGTCGGCGGAGCACCCGGTTCGAACATCGGGTCGAAGGTCGAATTGCGAATGATCAGCGATGAATTGCTCGAATTGACCCGGCGAAGGTCCGTGTTGCCGAGAACGCAATGGTCGATGATCAGATTCGAGTTTGTCAGGCCGACCATGCCATTATCCGTCCTGCCGTATTCGAGCACAGCATAACTGAGAAGGTTGTCCTGCATTGTGCTGCTGAACAGCAGGCCGCCCCAGTCGCCGCCGGTGTCGGGTGAATGCGTAAAGTGGACCGTGTCGTATTCGGCACCTTCGGCGAGCAGCCTGCCTTCGATGATCATCCTTACGTCGGTATCAAAGAAAACGCTCGTACCCGGTAAGATCTTCAATGTAAGGCCGACCGGTATGGTGAGGTCGCTGGTTACCAGGTAAGGCGAAAGTTCGGGCTTCCACAGGGTCAGGTTGCCGATGCTTTGCCCGGCTGCCTCAACGGCATCGTATACGAAGTAACCCATGTCGGTTCGTGAGCCGTCCGGGTCTGTTTCGACCGGGTCGCCTGTGTCTATGCACGGTGAGCCTGTTTGCAGGTGGAAATTCGTAACTCTATCGACAAACATCGGGTCAGTATTGATGTTGCCCGTGCCGGCCCATACTTCGCCGTAGACGTCTGAATAATCGATGTTCACATCGCTTTCGAGGTACGGGGCCTGAACGTCGACCGGGTCGGTGGCGTCGATGATCGAATTGGTAATGTTCCAGATGATCGTACCAGCCGATACGCCGTACTTGTTGTGGGACTGTATGCCGTAATCGGTAACGCCGCCGGTTTTGGTCGTTACGATGGTCGTATGGTCGATATTGATGGTAGCGGTATCGGCTTCGAAAGCCTTGGCCGCTATGCAGGCGACGGTCGGGTCCTCCGGCGCTGTGTTGGTGTTCACGACGAGGCAGCGGTTTATCGTTACCTCATTATCGTAAATGCTGATGCCCTTGTCCCTGCAGTCGCGGACGATGAAATCTTCGATGGTTACTTCCGAGTCCGCTGTGTCGATGGCATCATCGTCGATGTCCGCGGCGACTCCACCGATAAGCGTGCAGGTCTGGCCGGGGCTTTGTGTGTGAATATAAATGCCGTCATTGTCGTCGGTGCCGTACATCTCGGTAATCCAGCTGTCCTGGAACAATAGGGCTGTAGTTGCAATTTCCGGTCCCATTATCGAGCGGCCGATCTGGCAATCGGTGAACGTCAGGTCCGATCCGTTTGCCTGCATGACCTTGCCGACGTTGTCGGTGAGGGTGCAATAGTCAAACGTGATCTGCGAATTGACAGATCGCACAGCAGGGCCGGTGCCGGTGTGCCCGCCGCCCGGCGAGTGGCCGGCCAGCGTAATATTTGTATATTGATACAGCGATGCATCGGCGTTATCGTGGTGTATCTCGCCCCATTGCAGTAACGGGTCATAGGCGGTGAACGTAACGGGCGATTGAAGCGTGCCCATCGAGTTGATCTCGCCGAGTACATCTATATCTGTGCCGCTGTCGCCAGAGCTTACACCGTTGAGCAGGATGAGTGTGCCCGGGTCGATGGTGAGTGTTGTTCCGGCTGGTACCGTAAGATCGCCGGTTACATTTACTATGCCGCTCCAGCTTGTCGAGCCCGGCAGCGTGCCGGAAACGGTGCTGATGGAATCATTTTGCAGGTCGGTCAGCGATTTGCCTGTTTGTACGTTTTGAACGGCGGCGGTAAGCGTAAAATCACCGCTGCCGGAGACGGTTATAAGGCTGCTTCCAAGGCCGTTACGCAGCACGATCTGGTCTGTCGAAAGACCGACAGTCGGGCTGTTTGCCGACAGGGTTGCCACTTCGTCCCAGATAGTTCTGTCGATCTTTCCATCGGTGCCGATGGCTTCGACGCGTACGAGTATCGGTACGCCCGGCAGGTAGCTGTCCCGTACGATAAGATTCAACTGGTTCACATCGTTCGGGTCACCGGTCAGTATTCCGGAAACATCCGTTGTTGAGCTGGTGTCCCGCCAGATATCGATATAATCGGATTCGACCTCGCTGCCCGTCCCGTCAGGTCCGTCGAACGCCTGCACCGCGATCCGGTTGATGCCCGACCGCAGTGACCCCGCACCACCCACGCCGGGTACGAAGGCCTGGAGTACAAGATCAAGGCTGATATCTGTGCTGCTTAGTGAGTGCTGGTGTATTTCGACAGCGAGAACATTATCGCCATCGACAAGCCAATCCGAAGCAGATGGTGCCAGTGAGAGATTGTTGAAAATATCTTCTCCGGCCCCGCTAACAGCACCATCTGAAAATGTCAGGTAGTTAATGGTATCATCGCCGAGCGTGCCGGGCATAAGGGTTCGCGATATCTCATGGCCGTTGAGGTATATGACAGCACCATCGTCACGCAGTACGTCAAGCTGCAGGCCGGAATAAATGGATTTGTCGACTACGTTAAAGTGATGCCTGAAGTATGTTGTTGTATATTTATTGCTTGAACTGGATCCGTAGCTGACGGTAGTTGCCTCATCGCCATCACCGTACCCCAGTTGTGCCGGACCGAAATCCCAACCGCCGTCGGGATAACCAGGTTCTCGCCATGCTGTGTCGAGGTCGGCGCCCTGGTCGTGGTAGCTCCATACCGCTCCGGCGTCGACGAGGATCTCGCTTGATCCACCTACCCCGCCGCCGAAGGTCCAGGTGCCTTCTCTCTGTGACCAGAAGTCGTCGCCTATTGAGTAGCCGTCAACTTTTATCGAGCGGGTCGTTACGGCATTGCCCGAGCCGGTCAACTGGAAGCTGTTGGACGTTGTGCGATAATAACCACCGACCTGCGGCAGGGTGGAGTTGGCCGTCAGATCGCCCTGGGGGATCTGATCGAGTATTGCGCCGCTGGAGTGGATGCGATCCACGACGCATTGTTTCATGCCGTCGATAGTCGATTGCGAAACGATCCCGTCAAGCACCTGATCGAGCAGCGGGTCAATATTTTCCGGCGCAAAGGCCGTATCTATCAGTTCGATGTACTTATTATAATAAGTCTTTATGACACTCGGCATCTCGAACAGCCGCTGCAGGCCTTCGATGCCATTATATGTGCTGTTGACACCTTCAGGGTATACGAAGATGCTGCGGTCGGGGTCGGCGCCGGTTTGCTGGCCGAGTATCGTATCGAGGTCATGCGGTATGAACCGGAAACGCCGATCCAAATCGCCGCAGTACATGGCATAGTCGTCGCCGACACCCCAGCTAAGGCCGCCTTCGAGGTTGCCTATGAGTGCATCGGTGGCAAAAAACCGCATCCACTGATCGATGTCAACGATCTGTTCGACTGCCGTCAGGAAATCGGCATCGGAAGATACGTCGTCGTTCAGCACCCCGATCAGGTCGAACAGGTCCTGCCAGTCGTTTTCCGCCAGGTTTGTCTGCTTAATATAGTTGTCGTCGTAGTCGGCAGGATCGGGAGGTGGATTGCCCGGGTCCTTGAATATAAGCTCGGCCCATGTCTGCGGGTCGACATTATTTCTGTAGTATGAACATCGGTAGAGGTTGCCGCCGGGGTCATCGGGGTAGTGGTTCTCGGCCCAGTCACCGTTGTAGGATTCCATGGAGACGTATATACCGTGCATGTTGGAATCGCCGGTTGACAGGTCCTGGCCGTTGACCCGCACCATTACGGCTGATGCGTCCGAAGCATCGATACCGGCCATGCGGAATACGGCACTGCCGGTGATCTGTACCCATGGGAACTTGCTGTTGATATTCAGTGCCGTGATATTGTTCCACGGTCGTTCGTTCAGGAAGTTGACATGGTAGTTGTTCGGCGGCATTACCCGTGTTCGGTTGCCGCGGTTGCGTATGCCTGTATTGTAACGCATTCGCACACCGGTGCCGTCGACACAGATAAAGGTGCCGTTCATCTGGGCGTTGGTCATAGCTTCGCCGGTAAACGCGTCGCCATCGTCTCCGATGTCAGCCAGACGGCCCCTTTCGTTTTCAGTCATGATCAGGTAGTAGACAGGCGGGCTGCCCGGTACCCATTCGGCTGTCGGGTCGTACGAGTCGAGCACCTGGTAAAGCAGGTTTGTTACCTGTTCCGGTGTGCTGTCGACATCGCTTGGCGGGGGCCACGTTCGCGAGTTGGCACCGGCATCGGTGGCTTCGACGAAGAATTCCATGATAGTTTCGTCAGCCTGCGCGGGGATCTGGCCGCCATAAACGCCATCGCCTGCTGAGCCATCATCATGCACACCGTCATCGTACATCGGTACAGTAGTGAAGCTGCCGGGGCTATATGTCGGATATGTGTTCTGGTTGCTGTAAGTGGAGGTGTCTACGCTGTAGTAAAGGGTTACCGATGCCGGCGAGCCGAGTTCGTCAAGGACTTCGGCGGTAACAGTAACCGCGTCCGTAGACTGCGGTATGATCGGCCAGTGCTCGACGTCGAGAATGATCGGTGCGATATCGGAATCTGCTGCCGTGTTGGCCTGGCCGGGCGTGCCGTCAGCAACGCTGCTGGCTGTCCAGTTCTGGCCGTATTCATTGGAGAAACCCGAATTGATCAGCTCAAGGCTCTTGCCGTCGCCATCGTGCGCATTCGACCATCGCCAGCCGCGGTGGGTAAAGTCCACCGGGCCCAGGTAGCGTTGTGCCCAGTTGCCGTCATCGTTGTAGGTGACCGGGTCGATGAGAATGCCGGCGTCGTTGGCAAGTTCGATCTTTTCGCGGCTGTTCCTGAGTTTGCCCACCCATCCGCCAACGACATCCGTTACAGAAGGATATTTGGCGCTGAATGTTGCGACATCGGCGGCAACAACAAGGTATTGTCCCGCCCCGATGGTTACGCTGCCGAAAGTGTAATCTATGCCGTCAACGAACTGCCAGCCGGTCAGATCGATCGTACCGGCACCTTTGTTGTATAGTTCGATATACTCTTCAAGGATCGGCTCCGGTTCAAAGGTTAGTTCATCGTGGTATGGATGATACATGATCTCGCTGATGATGATGTCATCGTCGGTGAAGTCGCCACCATTTAATTTGCCGGGTGAGGGAGGGATCGTTCCGGAAGTAAACGCCAGCCAGCTTTCGCTGCCGTTGGGCCATCGCCCGTAGGATTCATCCGTATTCTGAGCGCCGAAACCAGCTATCGTGTCAACGGGATTTTCATCGGGATCATACAGACCTATGTCCTCACCACCGGACTTGCTAAGCCTGAAACCTACGTGTGAGGGGCCATCGCCCGTGTCGTTATCTGCCCAGATAAGCAGATAGCCGCCGGCTTCGATGGTCGTTTCTGTCGGGGAACCTGTGGGGATCTCCCACAGCGTGGGATTGGCCAGAATATCTGTCATGTACATACCGCCAATATCAATGGCAATAGGACCGTAGTTGTATATCTCGATCCAGTCGTTGTAGTCGTTCTGCGGATCCTGTATGAATCCATCGTTGTCGGCCATGAACTCATTTATCAGCAGGGTATAGCCGCTTTTTTGCCAGTTCTCACTGAAAATGGCAAAGTCAGCACTATCAACACCGCCGGAGCTGTTAAGATTGGCATTACCGCCCGGATTTGTGAGCCATTGCGCAGCAAAAAGCCTCAGATCCACTATGCCAACAAAACAGTCGCCATCCAGGTCGCCCTGCGGACAGACTGCCATAATTGAGGATACGGAACATGACAAGATCAGCATTAATACGAAGATTGAGCTGCGCATACGGCGCTTGCGTAGGACCCTTTTCATTATTGGGGATATCCTTCCACTTTTTTGAATTAAAAGATATTACCTGGGATTCCCATATAACATTATATATCTTAGCTCAGCTATCCCGATGCATCGGGACTGAGCCTCTTTCCTAATAATATATTAAATCTGTCTCGAAAACTCAAGCTTTCCAAAGTAAATGTTCTACTTAGTTGTTTTTATTTATGCTGGTATAATCGCGAATTACGATGCAATAAACAGTAGTTTTGCAAAAAAAAGTACCGTACCCCGTTTCGTTTACCCAAAAGCAATTATTAGAGCTACCCTTTATTATTAGGTGGGCTCTGACTTAGCTCTTTAAGCCGCTCAGATCCACTTCAAGCCGTTTATTTTCCTTGATGAGTTCATCCATCGTCAGCACAGAGCCCCTGGCAGCAGCTTCACGGCCGAGAATTGTTGCAAGTACCCCGTCAACAGAACGCTGGAGGGTATCGTTTGAATAATTACCTTCAACAACATTGCTATAGAAAGCAGCAATATTGCGTTTGGCCCCGGCCAGATAAAGGTTCTTAACATCTCCTGAACAATGCCCCTTCCCGCCCCGTACATAGGACTTGCCAGAGTAATAGATACAGGCATTAGCACTCTGGCCATAGACATCACAGCGAATTTTACCGTCGGTATTGTTCTTTAGAGCCTGTCCGAAATGATTGTGTACAATCCCGTTTGCATATTTAAAGACTACAGAGCATACATCGCGGCTGTCGCCGTGAGGATTAGCCCGGCAGATTCTTGAAAACCCCGATGCCGCGACAGGTCTTTGCCCGATGGCCCAGATGGCTGCGTCGATAGCATGTATATCGAAGTTGCCGATAAAATCACATCCAAGTGCTATATCATTACACCAGATAAGCCCTTGCAAACGGCTCTCGATATTTTCTGTCTTGGGAGGATCCGGAAAACCGCCGCATACCCCAAAAGTCGCTACCTGGGCAACCGGGCCGATTAGCCCGGTATGGATCGCTTTGGCAACTTTTATATTAGTCGGGTCCGTTGGAATTTGATAATCGACCAAAAATTCCCTTTTATTTTTTATCGACTTGTTGCCCACATCCAAAATCGCAAGGCTACCGGGTACATCAACAGCCACCGGTTTGGCCATATACACATGCAAACCGGCTTCTACCGCCCTTGCGGCATGTTCCGGAAAGAAGTAAGGAGGTGTTTCCAGAGCAACGGCTTCTACGCCGCTATCGATGAGTTTTTTGTATCCCGACAGCGATGAGAAACGCCGGTCGGCACTTACGCCGAGCTTGTCTCCGCATTTATCGGCCACATGCTGAAAATAATCCGCCACAGCATACATCTGGTATCCGCCGTGGTTTTTAAATAAATTTGCGATCCAGCTTCCGCGTCCGCCGCAGCCGATCACACCAAGTTTGATCTTGCGTGTAACCTGGCTATTATCGGCCTGCTGTGCAAAAACATTTGCTGTAGAGGCATACACTGTAGCTGCTCCTGCTGCCTTTAACAGATGCCTGCGCGATAGTTTTTTATTGTTTAACTCACTCATCTTATTGCCCTTTCTTTGGCAATTTTTCATTAATTAACATCACTTTTTTACAAGGATTTATTTGGGAAATCCGGGTTAATTTATGAACCCGTTGTTCACCAGCTGGGCGTTGGGTCGGCGGCCTGCCAGTTTATTACGTCGTTGCCGTAGGCGGTTTTGTTGATTCTGGTGAGGCTGTCACCGGCGCCGTCGGGGGTTTGCGGCCAATCGCCTGCGTCGTTGTAGAC
>SDBT01020275.1_pt1 | contig 10403 bp, 24 predicted proteins | sample 2277101 | NCBI WGS metagenome assembly SDBT01 (sample SAMN10404973, study PRJNA504765) | marine sediment metagenome | isolation source: marine sediment core GS10_PC15, 103 cmbsf | place: Arctic Ocean: Southern Knipovich Ridge | collected 2010
CCGATGAACCGAAAGATGAAATACCCGAGGAGTAACGGGCTGGCGGTTATGGCTCTGGCCGGACTGTTCGTGGCGTTCGTCGCCATCATGCGTGAGGTTGGGAAAAGCTACTTCGTTCCCGACTCCCCGCCGGCGGCGACCCAGCCGAGCGAGCGTGTGGTGATGGAGACAATGGAATGAATCGAACAGGAATTTCCTACTTGGACTTCACTTGCAACGCGGGCGGCTGCGGTTGCTCGATGGGCTGCGTGGAGTGCTGGGTCAAGGCGAAGGTTGCGGCGCGTGTTGGCCAGAACATCGGCTGTGACGACTGCAAGAACTTCCGCGTTCACTTCCACCCCGAACGGCTGGAGAAGTTGATTCGCACCAAGAAACCGTTTGTCGTGGGCATGGACTTCACCTCGGACATCTTCGACCCGCTGCGTATGTTCGACGAGATCGACCAGCGCTACGCCGCTATGGCCTTGTGCCCGCAGCACACCTTCATCGTTCTGACGAAACAGGCGAAGCGGATGCGGGAGTACATCGCCAGCGAGCATCGGGGCGACAACTCAGGGGCGAGGGTTATGGCCTGCCTGATAGCACTTGATATATGCTGCGAGGACATCTGGAAGGATCCGGGCTCGATACTCGGCGAAGATCTCATCATCACCGATGGCAATGGCTTCCGGGATTGGCCCCTCCCCAACGTATTCCACGGCCTGACGGTCCGCACACAGAAGGAGATGGACCCTGACTTCCTCAAGATCCCCGGCAACAAGTGGCTGTCGCTTGAGCCGCTGTGGGGCGAGGTATTCATTGGCCCGGGCTGTGGTGTGGTGCGGAGTAATTACGACCGCTGGGTGCCATCGCACTATCCGCCGCTCCATCGGCTGTCTGGCGTTGTTGTAGGCCACGACAACCGGCGCGGTGTACCTGGGACGGAGACGCTGGACCACATTCGCTCGGTGGTCGAGCAGTGCCGCGCTGCCGGCGTGAAGGTGTACGTCAAGCAGATGTGGATCAACGGTAAGCTCCGCACCAAGTCGGAAGACTTCCCCGAGGACCTGAGACACCGACAACTCCCGTGGAAACTGACGACCAAGCTCAGTGACGAGAAATGCCGGGAGATTGCTGGCGAGGTCATGCTCATCAAGGGCAACCTCCGCCAGTCTCATCACAGGCGGTGCAGGCACGAGATCAAAGCCTGCGACAAGATCCTCGAAATTCTAGGAGCCAAGGATGGTGACTAAGATACTAGCCATAGATCCGGGCAAGGACGGGTTCATCGCTCTTCTCGTGCGCGGGACGCCACAGAGTTTCTGGCCGATGCCCGTCATCAAGCCAGCGAAGGGCAAAGGCAAGCGCCAGTACAACGACGCTGCGATGGCGGCTATCGTGCGAGAGGTCGCCCCGGACATTCTGGTGGTGGAGAAGCAGCAGGCCATGCGGGGGCCGAAAACGAGGAAGCATCCCACGGGGCAGGCGCAAGGTGCGTCCAGCACGTTCTCTACAGGAGTCGGCTTCGGCATCTGGCGCGGCATCGCTGCGGGCATGGGGCTGAGAATCGAGATCCCTCATCCGAAGACCTGGCAGGCCGCCATGCTCCGCGACGTCCCCGGCAAGGACACCAAGGCCAGGAGTATCGTCGCCGCCGGTCGCCGCTTCCCGATGGTGGACCTCAGGAGGACAGACCGTTGCAGTAAGCCTCACAACGGCAAGGCCGACGCCCTCCTGATAGCGGCGTGGGCGCAGGACAAGTTCGGAGCCAGCGATGCCTAAGCGGTCAAGCAAACTGCCCGCGCTGCCCAAGGAGCTCGACACTCCCGAGTTCCGTGAGACTTGGGCGGACTGGATTCAGCACCGCAAGGAGATCAACAAGCCCATGCACTCCGTCCAGGCCAAGAGGCTGCTCAAGAGGCTGGCCAAACTGGGGCCCGAAGTCTCGATCGAGATGATGGACTACACCATGACCCAAGGTTGGCAGGGGCTGCGGATGCCAGACGGGTCCAGCGGGAACGGGGACGCCCTGGACCTGAACGCGATGGTGCGAAAGGCTTCGGAGAAAATCCATGACTGACGAAGACGCCCAGCGCCTGCTCAAGAAGATGCACTCGCTCTGGCCGGACTGGCAGATCAATGACGATCAGGTCGAGGCTTGGCTGAGGGTCTTGCTCGGCCACGAGTACAGCGACGGCTACAAGGCAATCCAATCCCACTACGAGGAGTCCAGGTGGAAGCGCCCCGCGCTGCCCAGGGTGAAGTTCCTGATGCAGGCCGAGGTGAGTCGCAGAGTGAGTCCTGACGAATCGAAAAAGAGCTCTCCAGTCATCGAGTCCGGCGTCTGGGCGCAGTGCGTATCTCATCCTGGAGGCCGGCTGGTGGGCTGGTACGTCCCCATCGTGTGCAGTACGCGCTCCCCGCCGGCGGAGCATTGGCTACTCGACATGGCCGAGAAGATGCGTGATCGCCATGCCGCCCACTATGGCGGCGAATGGATCGTAGTTCGCGGCGCCTCCGTCGGGCAGATGCTAAGCAGGCGCCAGCAACTCAAGAGACAGCACGCGAGGGAGCATCCTGATGTCTAAGCTGACCGACCAACAGAAATACGAACGCCTTGCGTTGAAGATTGACCCGAAGAGGGAGCGGCTACCGGACATTTGGATGCCATGCGCAGACCCAGCGGTCTGCCCTTGCTTCGACCCAAGGACTAATTGCAACGAATGCAACATCGCGGCATTTACTCCCATCGACTTCACCTCCGAGTCCGGCGTCTGGCCGATGTGGGAATGGGCTCAAAAAACATGCGGCACGATGGATGTCGGTAACAGTAACGATAGCCCTGGTCGTCGGCTCTATGACGCGATTACGAGAATTGATGAGTGTTTTCGTCAAATAGGTTTCAACGGCTACACCTCCGCCGACTTCCGCAGAGAGGCGTTCGAGTTGATATTCAATGCGGTGTTTCCGAGTGAAGGAGAGTGAGATGAAGAAGGCGGATATAGCCACCGTGCGCAGGTACAAGGAAACCCGTGATTGGTATCAACGCCAGATTCGTATATGGCAAGACCTCTGCGACCACAAGTATGCCAACCACCGCACAGCCATCCGCGACGGCGTGTGCCGCATCTGCCAGAAAGAGGTGTGAGATGGGACGACTATGGAAGTGGATAACGATCCGTCACCGAGCGTACAAGCTGGGCTGTCGCCTACGAGAGCGGTACCTTGGTCCTAGTGGGCCAGGATGGAACAACACAGCCCGAACATTGATCCGGTTGAATCGGATTAAACACGGCAAGCCTCCATTCCGTTTCGTGGGTAAGTGGCTAGGCGAGGTGCCTGAATTTAAGTCCATCTTGAGACAATACGGCAACCTCCGCCCATCCGCCCCTTCGCTATCGGAGAGCCTTGACGACTTAGTGATGTTGTTGGCGCGATGACCAAAGCAAAGCCACGGACTGAGGGCGAAAGGAAGGTGTGAGATGGATAACAAACGAACATGCTGCTTTATGTCAGACGACCAAGTTGGTTGTGAGAAGCTGGCCGAATGGTCCATTATTCACGGAGCATCACCAGACGATTACACAGAGACTTGCACTGAACACCTTGGGGCGATGATGACAGACGCACCCGAGCACAAGGTATATCCAATCTGAGGGCGAAAGGAAGGTGCTGTGATGGGACGAATGAAATGGCTCAAGTCTCCGGTGCCGTTTTGGGTGGCAATGGTGTACTGGTTTATCCTGTTGCCGCTACTCGCATTGTCGATAGTGGGCCACGCTGTCATGGCTATACTCTGGTGGGTGCGAACATGAATCCCTCCGAATGGATAGACCAATACCTGGAACGCCTGGAGCCGAAGATAGGGCTGCCGGAGAAAGTGATAATTCACATAACCAATCTAGGCCTGGAAGGGCAGTGCATCAAGGAGGGCTGCCTTAGCGTAGGTATTCTGTGGGACTGCAAAGCGGTCTACCCCCACCTTCTAGAGCACCTGCGCAAGAAGCTGTGGGAGGAGATGCAACGGAGGTTCGGATTCATGGGTGTTGCGATGAAGTTCGTCGAAGGCGACGGCTATCACGACATCTATCTCATCAATGAGGACTCGCACAGTGTCCTACGAAAACTCGGCGGCGGCCCCACCTACGAAGAAGCCCTCCTCGCAGCAGGGAAGGCAGTGTTCAAGGAGACTGAAGATGGCTAGAGCAAAGCCCGGGGAGCGTGTTATTGCGATCCGCGATGCCAATGACCAGACTATCTACGTTTTCGGCTACGGCCTTTACGACGGCAACTTTGAGGCACCTACTAGCCCATTTGGTGACTCATGGGAAGAAATGGATACTATCGGCAAAGAGATGGAAGAGCGTGATCCCAACTTCACATACAGGCGGCCTACAAATCCTCGTATTACCCTTGATGGAGGCGCGGGCGTGGTCTGGGGTCAAGAGTGTTGGTGGGGGCCAGAGGGCGATGCCGAGAAGTTCATTGCTGGCAGAGAAGTAGTAATTGTGGCCGTGCCAAGTAGACCCCAACCCAACAAGGGGAAGGAGACTGAAGATGATTGATGAATATACATGCTATTGCCGTAATCCCAAATGCAAGACCGAAGGATTCCAGCCGGGGCACGGCTGGCGGAGGTATCGCTCATCTAGGAAGTGCCCTGGCTGTGGAAAGACCGGCTCACTCAGCGAAAGTGCGGGGAGGGTCATTTCGTCGATAAGAAAGGATCTAATACGAAGCATCGAGGCGTCGGATAGCCGCCAGGCCACAAAGGCCCAACCCAACAAGGAGAAGGACAGTGGCTAAGGAACTAAATCTAGTGAAAGTGGAATCGCATACAGAAATCGACAAGATCAGCCTGTCCTTAATGGAGACCGAAGCAGAAGAACTTATCTCTAGGCTTCGTTCTGCAATCGACCAACAAAAAGAAGCGTCTTGGATGATGAGAATGAACATGGCGGCCATCAAGGTGGGGGTCACAGCAGTCACGTTCTTTATCTACCATAAGCCCAAGGAGCAACCCAATGACCCCTAGTGACCAAGCCGCATTCCTCGCAGCCTGTGTAGCGGAAGGTGTGCCGATGCCGCAAGGAGTGAGCAAGACAGTCGATCACTGGCATCGGTACGGTACTGTCATTGCTCCAGAGGTTGCCTTCGCCCTCATGTCCACGCACCTGTGGGATTTGATCGAGGAGTGGAAGGACAGAGAGCCGCTTGATCGCTACTTGACGTGTAGCAAAGGAGATCAGGGCTGGGTAATAGAAATTGGCGAGTTGAGTTTTGACGATAGTGGATTGAAGGTAGCTATCGAAGCCCCCACCCGCGCCGAAGCTCTGCTAGGGGCATGGCAGAAGATACAGGACAAATGACCGGATTCCAATTGACAAGCCGGGATGCTGCCAGTTACCAAGGAGATCTCCGATGAAGATCCTCCGCGTGATTAGCTGGGTGATGATCTTGTTGATCCCGTTTCTTTTGCTGGTCGTCGCTCTACAGCGGAACACCCTCATGGACTGGGCGGTTGCGGCGATGGTGTTCGGGCTGGCGGGATCTTGTTTGGTGGAGCAGATTGCCAAAGGAAAGGATGGAGAGTGATGGCGCCTTGGATATGCCTCGTTGCGGTTCCCGTGGGTTTCGCCTGTGGCTGGTATGGCTGGTCACTTCACAAGAAATGGTACTACTGGCGACTCCGACGCATCATCAGGCGAAAGGGAGAACTCCTCGCAATCGGGTTCGGGCGATGGGCAAGGGAGAATGGCTATACGGGCTGGTATCCGGGGAAGGGCGGCAAAAAGGGGGCTTGATCGCCCCCACAGAATTCCCTGCGTCAAGCGCCACGCCACCCCTGAGCCACTTTCTTCCCGAAAAGGCCCCTGGGGGCCACTTGGGGGGAACATTGGCTTAGGAAGCCTTGCTTGTTACTCCTCCATCCAGGCCCCGAATTTGCGGATCCAGGGTCTTGCCGCCTTGAGATTGCTCTTGGGGGTGTAGGCTGCTCGGACTTTTCCGGGTGAGTGGCCGGCGAGATCGTCGATGACGGTGGTTGGGGCGCCGACCCCCTCCATGTTGGTGATGAAGAATCGCCTGAAGTCGTGGGGAGTGGCCTTGTGTGGCCGGAGCCAAGTGTTGAGTTGGCTGGTGAGCTTGGCCGGCCCGCCGAGGATGTAGGGCTTGCGGCCAAGGCTTTCGAGCATTTCCAGCGACTCCTGGAGCTTGGCCGTCATGGGGATGTCCCGGCAGTGGATCTTGGTGGTCTCTCGATATTCGGGGATTGAGAGGACGTCGCCGGCGATGCAGTCCCATGTGAGTGATCGGGCCTCTCCGTGCCTGATGCCAGTGTGGGCCAGCAGGACGATGGCGGCCTTCTTCTCCAGAGTGTCCATCGCTCCGATGATCTCGGCGATGTCCTCGGCCTCCTTGAACCTCAAGAGGGCTCGCTTGCCCTTCATGGTGGGGACTCTCCTGATCTCGCCGATGGGGTTGGCGTGGGAGTACCCGTGGTCAACCGCCCAGCCCCACCAGGCGGCGCATGACGACAGCCGGGAGTTGATCGTACCCGGGGCCAGCCCGTCGTGGATCATCGAGTCGCGCCACTGTGCGGGGTAGTAGCGGAAGATCAGGTGCATACACCCAGGGGCGCGGCGCTTGCCGTCGGCCTTGGCCTTGCGCCTGATGAAATCCAAGAGACTCGTGATGTGGGTGATCCTGTTGTTGAGTGTGCTGGGTGCGATGTTGGCCTGACCGTGAGGGCCGATCTCCTGGCACCAGTCGATGTAGAGGTCCAGGCCCTTGGCGAGATTCAGGTACTTCACTTCTGTCCGGCGGGGTTCGCCCTGGAACTCCTTGCGGAGTTGGTAGATGGCGTCGCGGGCGATGGCCTCCCAGCTTCGCAGGCGCGTCTTGCTGGGGTTGGCCTCCGTCCGGCAGATGGCGGACTTGACCTCCATCTCGGTGGCGGGGTCGATGTAGCGCAGCGACAGCGTGATCGTCTTGTCCTTGTTGGTGCGGCGATGGAGGGCGACGGGGATCATTCTCCTATGATCTCTTCCCATCGGGCGGCAACGTCCGCCAGCTTGGCCCGGTGTCTGGCTTCCGCCGCTTCAACCTCATCCCATGCGCCGTGGTCGCGGAGTTGAAACAGTTCTTCGCTGATGAGGTCTGCTATCACCTTGGGCTCCAGGGCGTCTAATTCCCAACTGTCGTAGCCGTGCTCGGCGACGTAGTTATTCGCCCGCGAGTCGGTGAGCTTGGCGGGGTTGGGTGGCGGGGCGTACTGCTCGATCTGGTCCCGGTTGAGAGCGAGTCGCCGCACGTCCACAGTGCTTCCGGCGAACATCGCCAATCGGTCTGCGATGTCTCGCGTCATGTCGACGCCGGAGGGGTCATGGTCGCCGAGGTGGAGTACGATGGGCTGTTGGCCGGCCGCAGCCCACACCCTCATCCGCCGGGCTGCTCGCCACATCGCACTGTCCGAAACGTAGCCCCGGCAGGAGAAGTGCGGCACGTCGAACTCGTTACACACGCCTTCGATGACACCAATGAGGGCGTCTTTCTCGATCCAGACTTCCGGCCGGCACGGCTGGCTATCCCACTTGTCTAGGGCGAACTGCTCGGCGCAAATGGCAAGGAGTTCCTGGGGCGTCTCCCAATGGGAGTTCTCGCGGACGAAGCGCGTGCGGTCCTCAATAGCGTCCCAGTCGATGAGGCCAGCCCGCCGCGCGTCACTGACTATCGAGCCCAGTCGCTTGTACGACCGTTGCGTGTTGGGTAAGCGGTCACGAGCGACGAATTGGTAGTAAAGCTGCCGCAGGGTCAGCGAGAAGCCTTGGGCCGCGTAGTCGGTGATGATGTCGTTTGCTTGGTCAATGATCGCCAAGCTGAGGGCGGTGAAGTTCTTCTCGATGTAGGGAATCAGGGGCATTCTATTGTCCTCACCTTTCATAAGTTAGGGTGATGGGGATCACTCGGTTTCCCTGAGGTGGCGGATTACAACTGCCGCCGATGTCAATGCCTGGATTTTGTGCCCACAGCCAACCTCATCGGGTTTTGATTGCATAATGATTGCAGCTTCCCCGCACACGTCCGACGCATCTTCAAGCCCTTGGTTGTGGCCCAAACTCCAAGCCCTGCGAGCTAGGAATTTACTCCCCTCCTTCGTTCCGCCGTAAACCAACCACCAAGCCTCGAACTCTTCCGAATCTTTCATTGTCCTCTCGCTTTCATAACTGCGTGGACTATCTCGTCGGCGGGGGCTCCGCCGTTGTCGGCCAGGTATCCCACCACCGCATCCTTCGCCTGGGCCTCGGTCAGCCCCAGATCGACAATCACGGAGATGGCGTCAAGGGCCTCCTGGGGCAGATCAAGCACAACAGACTTCCGCCTGGCCTCAGACAGACCGGCCAGCCTAAGAAAGTTGGACATCGACTGGCCCCGGAGCTTGGCCGCCCGCTGAATCGCGGCCTTCTCGTCTGGGGGAAATCGCACTATGACTCCGACTCGCATACTCACTTCTTCCCCTTGTGCCTACACCAACATCGGAAAGCCAGGAAGCCGAACAGGGCGAGCCAAAACACGGATAAGGAGATGCCCCCTGATGACCAGTTACTCATCGCTGGCTCCTTTCTCTCGGGCGTTCGCCTCAATCCTCGCCCTCTCTCCTCGCTCTCCGGCCTCAGCCAGCTTTTGTCCCAGGTCGCGGGCCTGATCGGGCCCTAGAATCATCGTCACTTCCTTGTATTCAGATATTACCCGGAAGAGGACGCAGCACTCCGACCCTTCTGTGAAGACTATCTCCACGTTTTGGCGGCCATAGCGAGACTGCTGCTCTGGGTGGACTTGGTACGCATACTTCGGCGTGTAGTCACATGACCAAACCACCCGTTGCCGCTCGCACCAACTACGCCTCATCTTCTCAGATTTACTCATCACTCGCTCCCTTCTCGGGCGATCTGGCTCAGCGGCGTTATCATGCCCTCGTCCAGAATACCCGCCTGCTCTACGCACACCGAACACCAGTGCTGCTGCGGCCCTTCGCCCTTGGCCCAAGTGGGGCTGTCGTCCGAGAAGTGGCCGCCCCCGATCTTGTCCACCTTCACCGACACTCCGAAGAACAATCGCTCACCTGCCGGCCACGGCTCCCCCTCGACATAGACTGACTCGTGGTAGCATCGCTCACATCTGATCGTTATCGTCTTCATTTTGAGCTCCTTTCTCTCAGGGGACACATCGGACAACTCCAACAGCCTACAGCCTCTCCGCTGCTCGCCACTGGCCCTACCCCTCTCCGTCCCGCAGGCCCACGTTTCCTTGCCTTGGCTACGAGCTTGGCGACGAGTCCTGGTAGAAAAGAGGCGCGCGAACGCCCCATTCTGCGGTTCGGTGTCGGGAAGGTTCTGTGGAGGCTTGGCCCGGCGCACCCGTGAGGGTCAGGTCGGCCTCGCCCAGCCCGCCCACTCGCTTTCCACGTCCGAAAGGTCTGGATCCATGCAGGCAGTCCAGTTCCCGGCCCGGCGTTGCATCGCGGTGGCGGCTCGGTCCAGCATAGATAGCTCTGGCTGGACTCAGAGGGGGTGTGTGAGAAAAAACAGGCCACCGGCTCCGAAGAACCGGCGACCGTGTTATGGTAAAGCTGGTGCCTATTGACGCAATGAGACGCGGACTGTATACCAGCCTTACCATGCCCAGAGGAATTACCCCGAGTCCCCGCCTGCGTCAAGGATATTCTGGAAAAAAGGGTCATTTTCTCGCCTGATATTTGTTCAAGTGGCTCCGTCTCTTGGCCTTACGCTCTTTGCGGGAAGATCCCCGCTTTCTCTTGCTCCCGCTCTTCCTCTTGCCCGTGAAGTGGGCGCAGTTGGTGGCGTGGCCGGACTTCCTGTGCCTGGACATGCCGAGGGTCATTGGGGCATTTCCTTGAGGAAGCACAGTTTGTCGTATTCGATCATAGCCATTGCCCGGCACCACTTCGGCAGGGTTAGAAAGTGGACTCTCTCCCCAAGGTGCTGGTGTCTCTGCCCCGGCCGCGGCGGCAAGAACCTTTCGCCCGCAAGAGATAGCATATCAATCGGTTCTGGCCGATGAACTGTCGTGTCCGGCTCTATGTAATGGCCGGGGTCGGTCATTGACAGGTGCGGGTTGCACCCAGCCATCTTCAGGCCAGTGAAGATCACCGTGTACCTGCCGGGGTTGTGCTCGTCGCCGTATTCGTCCGGTCCCTTGTCGTAACAGCGGATATTTGGTGGCTCTGGCGACATATCCTTCGCTATTGATCGCAGGTAGTCGGCGTCGTCATGGCAGTAGGCCGCCCTGACGGGCTGGCCGACGGAGCGGAAGTCCTCGGCCCGGGCGTCCATCGCCTTAATGGCGGCGGCCAACCCAATGGTGAAGCTGACCCGCTTGATCGCGTCACCAGACACCGGCAGCGT
>SDBT01020276.1_pt1 | contig 10403 bp, 15 predicted proteins | sample 2277101 | NCBI WGS metagenome assembly SDBT01 (sample SAMN10404973, study PRJNA504765) | marine sediment metagenome | isolation source: marine sediment core GS10_PC15, 103 cmbsf | place: Arctic Ocean: Southern Knipovich Ridge | collected 2010
CTCTTGCTCGACGTCCGCCATACCATCTGCGAGCAAGTTGCTGGTGTTTATCAATGCAGTTCCGCGCCCGCCCCATAGCTCATATGCGATGCGCACTCTATCAGCCTGATTCTTCACGCCCTTCAACGACTGACTAATCTTGATGAATGCTGTATCCGGTGTCAGCCCGACAAGATCCTTGGCTGAAACTCCAAGCTGTTTGAAGGCACGCACGCCAATACCAAGGCCCATGGCCGCCTCGGATATAACCTTCGTCATGTTGACGAGGCCCTTTTCGAGGGTCTTGTTTTCGACGCCTGTCAGCTCAGCAGCGAGCCGGAACGCCGCCAGCTTCTCGGTTGCGATGCCCAGCTTGTCGGATGTCTTGGCGAGCGCATCCGACGCCTTCAAGGAATTGCGGACCAGCAACGTGAGGCCGGCGACAGCAGCCCCGCCGAGCACTAGGCCGAACTTCGCTACGCGCCTAGCTGTCGCGCCGATCTTGAGTGCGAAGGTCTCTACAGTCTTCGTAGCCCCCTTCATCTTCTTGTTGAAGGAGTTCGTCAGAGCGGTGAGTTTGATGCTGACTGCACCTACGGTTTTCGCCATGACCTACCCCTGCACCATCGCGCGGCACGTGGCTTCCATCGCTGCTGCCGTCATCTCTTCCGGCTCACCAAACGTCGGGATGCAATCCGCGATCGTCACACCCTTGGCACCTGCAGCCCTCAACACCGCCTGGCAGACCATGCCAGCAGCGAGCATCACAGCGTTGTCGCCTATCGGGACGCGACTGCTGTACTCAGCCCATCCCATGAACTCAGCGTGCGACATGCGCCGCACCTGTGCAACCGTCATCTTCAGGTGACCCGCGAGGAGATGCTCGAAATCCCTGTGCGGGCCATCCGTTAGTTTTTTCCCGACTCTCCGCTATTCAGTTCCGCCGCCGCCACAGCGATCCGCAACTGAACAACCGAAGACAACTTAGATAGACGCTCCTTTGTGAAGACTGGCTTCCAGTCATCGTCAACCGCGGTCAAGAGCGTCATGGCGGTGTCGGCATCCTTGTCGCTCTTTGGCGTCATCTTGCCGTCTTTGCCATCCTCGTAGCATTCCTTCAGGTACGCCTTGTGCTCGTCAACGTCCAACTGCCGCACCCAGATGTATTCGTCGAGAAGCTGTTCGATCTCTTTGTCTATTGCGTCTGCGCGCGCAGCCAATGCGGCGACTTCATCGATTAGAACTTTTGCCTCGTCGTCCTCAGCAAGGACGACTGCCCTTGCACCCTTGTTGGCCGCCGCCACTCTCACGGAATCCCGCTGCTTGCGCAACTCCGCTGCCTTCTCCATGACACCGGGAACCAACTCCGGGACCATGACCTTCTCGCGCTGCAGCCCGTTGGACTTCGTAACATCTTCCGCAGTCAGACAACCCATAAAACCTCCTACGCCGTTACCGGTCCGGCGACGATGATAATGCTGAACGTTTGATCGATCCCGCCAGCGAACTGAACGAGCTTAACGGTTGCGCTCACCGCAGCCATGCCGTCCTTATGGGCGATCGTCATCTCGGAACCGCCGGGGATCGACACGACATCGCCACTCCCACCCCAGATCAGGTATGGAGTCAAGGCTGCTTCATCCACAACGAGATCATCATTCCCAACCGGGTTCACGATCTTGAGGAACTGCACAACCAGCCCATCCATGTCGACCGTTCCGGACGGTCCGTCCGCAAGCGCCGTCAAGTCTAATTCCAGGTCGCCAGATCCGTCGAGCGCAAGATCCTCAGCGATCCACGACTTCGTGACCTTCGGCACAGACGAGGATGCGTTCGATACCGTATCCTCTGAAATTCCCACCGTATACGTGACGATCGGATCTTCTGCGCCAGTGATGTCAAGCGTCTCACTAATCTTGAGCTTTCCGTTGTACGATACACTTACTGCCGCTGCCATGGCTTATTCCTTTCTAGGTCGGGTCCGCGACGGTCCACTTTCCATCACGCTGGATCGTTACAACTGCCGTCATCATGCCCTTGACTTCGATGGCACGCGACATATTCGACACGTATCCATCCCCAGCAAAGACCGCGCCCTTTGAACCTCCAGGAGGAGTCGGGAAGGTCACGGTGATCGTTTCCGCCAGCCGGTTGATCGGAGGCTCAGTGCCAGGAACATACTGGATCGCCATCTCAATCGGCCCGTTCGTCTTTACCCCAGGGAGAGATTCGGCGATCGGTTGCGAGTAACCGTCGATCGCATCCTCCGTCGGTGAGGCCATGTGGGTCGTATCAATGACCTCGCGTTCCTCGCTCATGTCAGTGATCGCGGTCATCGCCGCAGAAAACCCACTGGTCCCAAAAACTACCGTTGTCCCAAAACCAATAGCTGCCATAGCCAATTACTCCTACGCCACAGATTCCAAAGCAGCGATACCGAACTCTTGAGTCACCACGTGTTCGTATTTGTCGCTGCCCTCTTTCTCGATCAAGGAATGCGCACCTTCGTCATTCCTCCAGATCAACTGAACGACGATCCCGCCGAACGTTCCATGCTTGACGTCTAGGGCCTTGCGGACAGCAGTTGCTAACTCCCAGGCGGCTACCGATCCACCTTGCGTGTCCGTATCAATTGCATGGGATTCGATCCACATGCGTGCCTCGATAAGATCCGTCGCGCCACCCATGTGCGGGTCGCCATCCGTGCTCATTCGACCGAACACTATCGCCGGCAGATCTTCATCTTGCGGCGTATTGTCAGGGTTGATGACCGTCGTGATCGCCGTCACGCCAGCGTCGGCCAGGAGGATCTCCGCAATCGCCTTTTCAACCTCTGCCACTTCGTGCCCCCTCTTTGGCCGCCTCACGCAACACGCCGTCGCGGATGGCTTTGGCAATTGCCCGGGCAGACTGTCGGCCACGCATGCGGAACGCTTCGGCGGTGAACGGCTGCGCAGGCATCACGCCGCGGTTGAGCCCCTTACTCGTTTGTCTCGGGACCGTACCAAACTCGAATAGGTGCGCGTGCGCACCTAGTGGCCACAGCGGTCCGACCGAGATATGAAACGCCCCGGTGTAGACCCGTTCACGAACTCCGATAGATCGAAGCAGGTTTCCGGTCCCAACGACGATCGTCCGTTTCCGGAGCTTGCCAGTCTTCTCGCTCACCTCCTGTGTCGTTCGTCTCTGGAGTTTCCGCTTAAGGTTCTTGCGCATCTGCGACCGGATCGGCCGGGCGCCCTTGCGCACAGCCGGCTTGATGATCTTTCGCTGCACGGTGAACGGTAGACGCCGAAGCGACGCGATCAGTTCCTTCTCACCCAACAGGTCCAACTTGACGAGGCTGGTTGCCATTATTCTTCCACCGTTTCCTTCAAGTGAACTTCCATTTCCCGGTTACGTTCATTGACGCTAAGGACAGCCTCGATATTGAACAGTCGCCCGTCGTCCAACTTGTGCAGTCTCCGCGAAGGGCTTAGGTTCGCCGTGTATCGCGCATTCGCCACATGCGTCAATGTCGGTGTCGTCTGTCGAGCAACTTCGGCCTCCTTCCCGCCCATCGGGACGAAGCCAACCCTAATTGTCTCAACGACGCTCCACGTCTTCTTCTTCACGCCGTGTGCATCGCGCGCACCCTTCACCGACTTCTGGATCTCAACTCTGTGAATTAGGGAACCGGCTCGCATCAACGGAACTCCCGGAAGATGTACGGCTCGAATGCGAAATCCAACGTCGCTGGCACCTTCTGTGCACTCGTGCCTATGACCGTCGGCTCACGGTTCTCGAACCGCTGAGCGATCACATAGTTGATTGCGTTCTTCAGACCCTCGGGTACGTCCGCAGCAGCGCCGTATCCCGCGACCCACTTGACCGTAACGGCGCCCATCTGCTCACGGGTCGTCGGCCAATCCGTATTGAAGAATGGCGCAATCCGTCCAGGCTCAGAGTCCAGCTCAACCTGATAGTCCGTGTCCTCTACCAGCGTCTGCGTGTCGCCGTCCGTGTCCACGTAAGACACCGTAGTAACCGACTGGGCCGGAGGGGCCGGAAGTCGAATCACATCCGGGAAGCGATCCATGGTCAGCAGGAGCGTTGCCGTGATGATCTGCCTGTGCGTCGTGAATTCTGCCGACTGACGAGCGCCGATTATCAGCTTCGTGATGTACACGTCTTGAGATGCATCTGCCAGTCCAGGGTGGATGTGCTCCTTTGCTTCCGCAAGCGTCACCGGCTCGACGGCAGGCGCAGCGCTGACCTTGAAGTCGTATTGGATCTCGTGCATCTCAGGCATGCGACGGGCTCACCTGTCTTGCTCGGCCACGCTTGCGCACGGCGCGTTCTTGCGGCGCGCGCATGGCGGTCTCGATCTCTGGCTCTTCCACTGCGAACCCGCGACGGATCATCATGTCCGCCTGTCCGCCTGGCATTTCAATCACGCGACCTTCCTTAATCCACTTCCACGCTTTCACGAATCGAATTCTCATTGCATACCTCTCAACAGCTTCTGATTCTTCGCGTCGGCCATGTCGGCCGTGACCATCATGCGGACCAGGTCAGGGAAGGTCACGGTCGGAGACCAGTTGAGTTTCTTGCAGGCTTTCCTCGCGTCTCCGCACAAATCGTATACATCCAACGGTCGCATATGTTTCTCGTCGTAACTCATCACCTCCGGAGACACGTCGACCAACTTGCACGCGTAGTCGAAGAACTCTGAAACCGAATAGCTGTCGCCTGTGGCAATGACGAAATCCTCTGGCTCGTCTTGCTGGAGCATCAGCCACATCGCGCTAACGTAGTCGCCTGCGTACCCCCAGTCTCGCTTCGCGTCCAGAGTTCCGAGCGTCAACGTCTCTTGGAGTCCACAGGCGATGCGAGTCAATGCTCGCGTGATCTTACGCGTGACAAACGTTTCACCACGCCTCGGTGATTCGTGGTTGAACAGGATGCCGTTGACGGCGAACTTGTCGTAAGCCTCTCGGTACATCTTCGTGATGTTGTGCGCGTAGACCTTGGCGCACGCGTAGGGGCTTCTCGGTGCGTGCGGGGTCGTCTCGATCTGCGGTGCAGGCTGATTCCCAAATATCTCGGAACTGGAGGCGTTGTACACGCGGACATCCTTGCCACGTATAGCTTCCAGGATGTGCAGCGAGCCCAGTGCCACGGTCTGTGCCGTGTACACTGGTATCGCGAAGCTGGTTCGCACGTGAGACTGTGCTGCCAGGTTGTAGATCTCTCCCGGTTCCACGTGGCCAATAATTCTCGCCACGCGCGACGCATCCGTGATATCGCCGTGATGAAGCGTGAGGTTGGGATCGTCAAAGATATGGTCAATACGACCGGTGTTGAAGCTCGACGATCGGCGGATGACTCCATGAACGTCGTACCCCTTCCCGATGAGAAGCTCAGCCAGGTAGGACCCGTCCTGGCCGGTGATGCCGAAGATGAGTGCTCGCTTGTTCATCGGGCACCCCCGTCCGGCGTCGTCTCGCGATCACGCCAAGCACCGACCTCGGTATTCTGAAACTCCATGTCTTTGTTGTATTCGCGAACCATGAGCTGCAAGTGACCCACCCGGCAATCGGGAGCGACGTACACCGTCTTACCTGCGTCCTTCCACTGCTTCCAGAACCAGATATCCGGATCGTGCCTCTGGTCATCCCATCGGCCGGTGGGGCCAGGCTTGCCGACGAACCACGGCTTCTGAACCTGAGACAACGACTCAACGCGCAGCAGCGTGAGGCCGAAGTGCGCCGTGTCCACCTTCAACGGCTTGGCGCCTACCTCGCATCCAGCGAGGCCCTTGATCGTCATCAACGGGTATTCTTTCCCTCGGTGTGCCTGCAACGCCGCGACAGCGTCAATCTGCGGGTTCTGGCCTAGATGGCCGAAGAGACTATCGATGTGTTTCGCCGTAAACATCGTGTCGTAATCAATGCACAACACCCAGTCGAGCTTCTCCTTTACGACGTCCTCAAGCATGTTCTGAAGACACTGACCCCAAAAGGCGCCCGTGAACCGGCGCAGCGGAATACCGAACGGACGGAGCGCGTCGATCACGCAGCCCCAGTTGTCGTTCCACCCAAGACGGGGCAGCGACATGACGGCCGTGATCTTGATGTCTTCTTTGTGGAGCGGGAGAGTCTTCTTGTCGCCTTCCGCCGGCATGACACTTGTTGCGCTGGGCGACACCTCAATGCTTACTACCTGTGCGGGCTTGTAGCCTTCGATGTTCAGGCTGCATTCGTTGGATGCGCAATCTCCGTTCCCGCTCTTCCAGGTGTCCAGACTTGCCGACGGGTCCCTGTTCCGCAGGCCGGCTTGGAACATCAGCCGCCGAAGCTTCTCGTCCGTGAAGACATCATGGTGATAGTCGTCGACGTCACTCTGCCCACCCATCAGATAGGCCGGCGCGTTCGCGTCCCCAAGGTGCGACGCAATCCATTCCAAATCGGGAACGGCAATTCGTATACGCCCCCCAGGCTTGAGTACACGCACCCATTCCGCCAGAACCTTCGGAACACTATCGCGGGAGAAGTGTTCCAAGATATGCGATGCGCGAATCTCATCGACAGAGTTGTCGACATACCCTTCAAGCGGATACGCCTCCGAACCGAGCTTTCGGTCGATCGGAGTGAATCCTTCAATGACCGTGTCACCGGCCCCGATGTTGAGCTTGATACTCATCTTTCGTGTCTCCATCCTACGAAAGCTCCATCCCAAGGCGGGCGACACAGCCGAAGCCGGCCGCCCACCCCGGAGGATGGAGAACCCCAGACCTAGACGATCACGACGTTATCCGCCGTGGTCGCAACCATATCACTCGTCGACGCAGGCAGGTCGCCGCGCCGGGTCAACGTCGAAATCACACCGAGTGTCACGTTGTCGTTGGTGGCCGTCGCCGTCGTCACGGACAGCCTCAGGTATCGCTTGAGCCCCTTCATGTCCACGTGATAGATCAACGCCTTGGCCGTCACGAAGGCTTCGGACGTCCTGTCGGCGACCACGGTAGCGAAGTTGGTCACCTCCGTATCATCGGAAGTCAGCAGGCTGATCGTCGGTCCCACGGCGTTCGTGTTGATCTCAGACGCGAACGCAATCCGGAGCGTCGCATAGGCCGCGCCACGCGTATCCAGGTTCGCCGTCACGGTAGCCGTGTTCGTCATCGACTGCGGAGCAACCAACAGTCGGTCTTCTGCATTGAGTGCAACTTGCATTGGATTGCCCTTCGTTAGGAGGAAGCAGTCTTCAGGGCGACGAGCGGACCCGGGTCCGTGGTGTCACCGAGCTGGTGTACCAGAATATCGAAACGCGTCGTTCCGCGAATGCCGATCTGATCGGACGCAAAGTAGATGTGTTCGCTCATGGCGATCGTTGTTCCGCGACGGTCCCCAAGCGTGGCCGCAAGGCGCATGTCCCCGAACAAAGCAACGATTTCCGACGTCTGCGCCGTCAACGTACTGTTGAGCACCTGCGAGATGACCACCGGAAATCCGAGGAACTGCTTCGGCGAGCCCGCCGCAATGTCTCCGATCGTGTTGCCGCCGGCAGCGTCCATAAGCCGTTGCATTGACGCAGCGAATCCGGCTTTCGAGATAAACCACGCTGCGCCGGTCTCGGCGAACTGGGGAAGCGTTCCGACCACTCCCTCGAAGTCTCCAAGTTTGAGCGTGCTGAACGCGGTATTCCCACTGGCTGCGTCAATCACACCAGCCGTGTGGGTCCCATCGTCGATCTTGACGGTCGCACCAGTCACGCCGTTAAACGCCTTAGTCCCATCACCGTTGAAGCCCGCCAGGTCTTCCTTGTCGGCGAACGCGTAGGCGATCTCCCTGGCGATCTCATCGCCGATGTTCACGAACGCATCCTCACCGAGTTCGTTGGAGAACCGAGACAGCGTGCCCCACTTACGAGCTACAAGCCCGTGTGCGGACCAGCCCATGGTCGACTCAGGGATCGTCTCGCCCTCGCCCATCGCCGTCGCGGTCACACCGCTCGCACGCGAGACGAAGGTTTTCGTGTCGCTCAACATCGGCATGATTTTCGCCCAACGCCGGAAGACACCTCGCTCCTCCTTCAGGTCGATGATGATCTGGTCGATCTCGCCAATAACGAGATAACCTCCGACCGTGTTCACGTCCTCGGCTTGGGCGCGACACTCGATCCCATTCGCTTCACACCATTCTTGGCATGCGCGATCCTGGAACAACGTGGCACCGAAGAACCGTCCGGCTCGATATGCACGCTCCCTTGGAGAGATGTCAGTGTTCCCGAAAAGCCTGCGACATCGTTCCTCTGTGAACGTGCCGAGGCGTCCGGGAGAATGCCGGTGCACCGGGGGGACAGCTATCCGCTTCTCTGAACCCGGCTGCCCGGTCGTCGGCTGGTTCCCGCGAGCCTCCGGTTCCGGCGCAGGCGTGGTCAGATTCGCGCGCGCCTCGGCCAGCTTGGCCGTACGCTTCTGGTCTTCAAGCGTGGATTCGATCTTGGCGGACAGCTCATCGTGCTCGACAAGCCGCTTGTCAACCTCGATCTTCTCTTCGTCTGTGAGGCCTCGCTTCGCCTCTGCGGCCGCATCCTCGATCTTCGTCGAGGCCTCAACGGCCATCTTGCGAGCGAGCCTAAGCTCTTGCAGCGTCATAGTTTACGCTCCTGTACGCCGTGCTCAGGAGCGCAAACAAGAAGCGTGGTCCTTCACACGGACACCATAGATGTCCAGGTGATGAACCACGCTCGCCAAGCTTACGTCTTCATCGTGACCGCGTCCGACCGTTGCCAAGCGTCAGCCGTACGCCGCCTATTCAATTCTCAGAGAAGCCTACGCCGATGCGTTCAGGCTGTCAAGCACCGTTTGAGTCGTGCCGAACGGGACTCTGTGATCGCGCGGTATGCAGCCAATCCGCGCTTCTCGATCTCTATATCGATCTGAGCTTCCCGCTCTTCTCGCCAGTGCTTGACCATCCGCACCGCCACCTTCGTGGACGGGTAGAACGGGAACGTCACCGGCCCCACGTCGTACAGGTCCACCGCGAGCAGTTGACGCTCCACCATCTTGTCGGTGAACGTCTGCGTGTCTCCATTCTTCCGAACGGTGAACGAAAACGAGGCGCCGCGAACGTCGCCGCGCTTGACCGCCTCGATCACGTCGGCCCGAGACTCGGGCGGGCGCACCGTGAACCGGAGGCCCTTGCCGTCCTCTTCGAGCTCCATGGTCCCCGCCTTCTGCCGACCGAGAACAAAGTTCACATCGTGGTTGAACAGCGCGACCACGTCACTCGAGCGCGCCGCCAGCGTCGCCTTAAACGCCCCGGGCCGGATTTTCTCACGGAAGCCACCGTAATCGGGTGACCACTTGTCGAACACCGCGGCGTAGCCCTGGATCTTCGGCCCGTCGCCATCGTCCAGGAGCCGGACCTCGGCCAGGTCCATGTCGATCGAGCGTGTTGCAATATCGTTCATTTCGTTTCTCCTGCGACCAGATCGTCGACGAACATGCCCAATAAATGCACGTTCCACGAAGCCATCTTGGACAGGCCGCCCATGTCATTCCCCGCTTGACGTGCATCGCAATACCGTTCCGCCGTCTTCGCGGACACCTCCACGAATCGCTGGCGTAGATCGGCATTCACGGGCTTCCCGGTCTTGAACAGCCAGAGGGCAGAGCCGCAAGCGTCCACCACTGCCCCGAGCACAGACCGAACGTGCCCGACGTGCCCCGTGTAGAACTTGTCCAACCACTCCGGCGTGTCCTTGCCGGCCTTGTGCGCCCGCGCGAGCTTGTCGGTCTCCACGCGGATGATCCGACCGTACGCATCCTCGAATAGATCCCGGTGGCTCTCAGCCAGCGCAACGAGACGCTCATCGTCTTCGTCCTCGTCTTCATCATCGTCGACGTCCGGTGGTGGGAGCGCTGGCGGCGGTTCCTGCTCATCCGGATCGGCGATGTCTTCCAGCGTTGTGAACTGCGATTGCATCACGTACTCGTCGCCGCCCTCGCCCTCGATCGGGTTCATGGTCTCCAGCGTCCGAACGTCGTTCGCGCTCATCCATCCGTGCGTCCGCGCTATAGCATACGCCTCGTATCGAGTCTTGATGTCCCCGCGGAGCAAGCCCTCGATGCGATTGAGCGAGTATGGCGGTTGGAGAACCCCGCACGTTCGCCGGACCGGGCAGCGGCGACAAGCAATGTGAAGCGCGGCGCTCTTGCTGAGGCGATCCGCAAGGCGCTAAGTGAAGTGCCGGAGACTTTCACGATGCGGGATGTTACCAACTCCATTCGGGTCAGTACCCCGGAGATAATACAGGGCACAGCAGCTTGCTTAATGCTGTATTCAGCGGCGCTAATTACGTCTTGCACCGCAGTAGGCAGGATATCGTACCCCGAATACCAGCCCACGTTTGCATTTTCAGCAAAAGATATTTCTTGC
>SDBT01020277.1_pt1 | contig 10403 bp, 8 predicted proteins | sample 2277101 | NCBI WGS metagenome assembly SDBT01 (sample SAMN10404973, study PRJNA504765) | marine sediment metagenome | isolation source: marine sediment core GS10_PC15, 103 cmbsf | place: Arctic Ocean: Southern Knipovich Ridge | collected 2010
TATTGAAAGTCTTGTAAAAGTAGCTTCAACAATGATGCTGATCCTTTTTTCCTTTGTAAATATTTCCTTAATTTTGATGCGGGAAAGCAGGATCGTGTCCTATAAACCGGCCTTCAAGGCGCCACTGTACCCATATTTACAGATTGCAGGGGTCGCCGTGTATCTTGCGCTGATCATAGAGATGGGAACAGTCCCATTAATTATAACATCAGGGTTTTTTATACTTTCTCTTGTATGGTATCTGCTTTATTCAAAGTCAAGAAGCTCGAAAGACTCGGCGCTTATACATATTGCCGAACGTGTAACCGCCAAAGATATCGAATCTTCAACCCTGAGAGATGAGCTGCGGGAGATCCTTCTTGAGAGAGACGAAATAATCGAAGACAGATTTGACAGTATCATAAAAGGGGCCCGGATAATTGACCTGGATGTAGATCGCGATGTTAAGAGCCTGTTCAATGTATTGTCAAAAGCATTTTCTGAAATTTTTAATATTCCGCCGAAAACAGTTTACGATCTGCTTGAAAAAAGAGAGGCCGAGACGACAACCGTGATACAAACAGGGCTGGCTATGCCCCATATAATAATCGAAGGAAACAGTAAATTCGACATTGTGATCGTCAGATCGAAATCAGGTATTAACTTTTTAATAGATGATCCTCCGGTACATATCGTTTTCGCCCTGGCCGGAACAAAAGATGAGCGGAATTTCCACCTTCAGGCCCTGATGGCGATCGCGCAGATAGTCCAGAACAAGGATTTTACCAACAACTGGATAAAAGTGAGGGGCCCTGAAGATCTTAGAAATTTGATATTACTCGCGCAGAGAGTCCGAAAAGGCGAGGTGTGACGGCGTGTGCATTACCGGTTTTGTAGAAATTGCAAAAAGTCTTGACGCTGTTTCTGTTTTTATATATACTCAATTTTCAAATGAGATGTGACAAGGGTTTACGGCACAGAGAAAATAAAAGAAAGTAGAAAGCTTTCCCCTTTTAATAAAGGTGAAAGCTTTTTTTTGGTGCAATCTACCTTCTATATTTATCTGAATCTGAAGTCCAACAGGGAGGGGGACTGACTGTAGAGATGGACACCGGAAGAGCATTTGAGCTATTGGAAACTTCGGGCGCCCTCCTCAGCGGGCATTTTCTTCTCACCTCGGGAAAACATTCTGAGCGGTACATCCAGTGCGCATTATTGCTTTCCCGTCCCGACCTGGCGCTTGAGTTTACCCGGGATATAGCAGATCATTTTATGCATGAGAACATTGACGTTGTTGCCGCGCCTGCTGTGGGAGGGATTGTCGTCTCCTATGAAGTAGGAAGGCTTCTCGGCAAGAAGGCGGTTTTTCTTGAGCGAGAGAATGGGCTCATGTCCCTGCGAAGAGGATTTGAAATCGAAGAAGGGGAAAATGTACTGATCGTGGAAGACGTCATAACCACAGGCAGCTCGGTCATAGAGGTAGGAGAGGCGATTAAAAATGCCGGCGGGCACGTAGCTGGTTACTCATCACTTGTAAACCGCTCATCCGGCAGATTCAACCCTGACAGGCCTTACTATTTTTCTGTACAAATGGATATCCCGGTTTACAGCCCGGGAGAGTGCCCGTTATGTCAAAAAGGAAAACCATTTGTCAAGCCCGGTTCAAAAGGTTTGAAATGATCTTAGGACCTAAATAACAATTTCCTTGTTTTTTTTTGCGAGGAAATTAATTTAATAAAGAATGCGGCTTGTCCGCATTAGGACCTAAATAACAATTTCCTTGTTTTTTTTTGCAAGGAAATTAATTTAATAAAGAATGCGGCTTGTCCGCATTAGGGTTCAGCACGGTTATTTGATAAACTGTCGGAAACATCCGGCTGTGTTTGAAAAACTGCAACCGGCGCTGTCAATAGAAATCGCGACACAAAAAAATATCGGCGGTGAAAACATGTATTTTAACGGTAAAAGCATTGTTTCGATCAGGGATGTGGACAAGGATATGTTTCAGAAGATAATTGTAACCACGAAAGAAGTTAAAGATGGGAAACACACCGGTTTTCTTGCCGGCAAACTACTGTCAACCCTTTTTTTTGAGCCAAGCACAAGGACCAGACTTTCTTTTGAATCGGCAATGAAATACATGGGGGGCGGCGTCATCGGTTTCACAGGCACCGAGTTCACTTCTGTCAAAAAAGGTGAGACCCTGTCCGATACGATCAAAACCGTCTCGGGCTACTGTGATGTGATCGTGATAAGACACCCTGTGGAAGGGGCGGCACGCCTCGCTTCCGAAGTTTCAGATGTACCGGTAATAAACGCGGGTGACGGCGCGAACCAGCATCCTACCCAGACATTTTTAGACCTGTTCACCATGAACGAGTTTTTTACAGATCTATCCGGAATCAGGGTTGGATTTCTCGGGGACCTGAAGTACGGGCGTACTGTCCATTCACTTGCTTACGCGCTATCTCTTTATAAAACCCCGCTGTGGTTTGTCTCACCCGATCTGCTGAGGATGCCTGGTTACCTGGTCGAAGAGATCAAAGCAAATGGGTCACAGATCCATGAATACAACGAGCTCGATGAGCTTTCAGAACCTCTGGATGTCCTTTATGCGACCCGTATCCAGAAAGAGCGGTTCGGTGATATGCAGGAATATGAAAGGGTTGCAGGAACATACAGGATAACAAAAGAGGTTGTCGGCGCCCTGGGTAAGGACGTAAAGTTGATGCACCCGCTTCCGAGACTTGATGAAATTGCCGGGGAGGTTGATGAGCTGGAAAACGCTATTTATTTCAGGCAGGCGCACAACGGTATACCCGTTAGGCAGGCTGTGCTCGGGCTGGTCCTGGGTGTACTGTAGCAGATTGAAATACTGTACAAAAAATGTATGAGGAGTGTATCACATGAAGGCCTATAAAGTCTACGCCATCAATGACGGCACAGTCATCGATCACATACCCAATGCAAAAGCGTTAAAAGTAATAGACATACTGGGCCTTGAAAATAAAGGGATCCTGACAATCGGGATCGGCTTTTCGAGTGCAAAAATGGGTAAAAAGGATATCATTAAAATAGAAAACAAATATTTGAAGAAGGAAGAAACGGACAAAATATCACTCATTGCTCCCAGCGCAACGATAAATATAATAAAAGGCGGGCAATTAAAGGAGAAGAGAAAAATAGAGCTGCCTGGAGAGTACAAAGGTATCATCAAATGCCTCAACCCGAACTGTATTACATCCGTAAAGGACGTAAAAACAAGGTTCAAGATCGTCGGCAGGTCCCCGCTTGTCCTCAGGTGCCACTACTGTGAGCGGATCATCAAATCCGGAGAAGTCGAGATTCTATGACCGATCGTCCAGCTTTTCTTAAACTCAAAATCAAAAACAGATCTGTTTTAGCGTCCGGTATACTTGGTGTGACAATTTCGTCGCTCAGGAAAGTCCACAGCCGGGGGGCAGCTATTGTTACAACAAAATCGATCGGCCCGGAAAAGCGAAAAGGCCACCCTGCTCCGGTTGTTTACGACTGGGGGGGCGGAATTATCAACGCTGTGGGGCTTTCAAATCCGGGAATAGATGGCTTTGTGTCACGCTGGAAGCAGGCCTTGATCGATTTTCCTGTCATAGTCTCAATATTCGGGAAAACGGTAAAGGACTTCATGATCATCGCGGAAAAGCTCGAGCCTCTAAATTATGATTTTCTGGAGCTCAATATTTCATGCCCCAATGTCAGCGATGAGTTCGGCACACCTTTTTCCTTTTCAGACAAACTTACGCAGGATATTACCAGGCGCGCAAAAACAGTGACGTCGAGACCTGTTATAGTAAAACTGAGCCCCGGTATACCCGACATGGTCAGGATCGCGGTAGCTTCGCAGGAAAGCGGCGCGGATGCAGTCTGTATCGCGAATACGGCGGGCCCTGGAATGGTCATAGACACGAACACCGCTGTTCCTGTGCTGGCAAATAAAACCGGCGGAATATCGGGGCCTGCTGTTCTGCCCCTGACAGTAAAAAATATTTTCGCTGCGTACAAAGAGCTGTCTATCCCGATCATTGGGACCGGAGGAATATCGGACACAAACGGGGCACTGCAGGTGCTAATGGCAGGGGCAAGTCTTTACGGTATCGGGAGCGCTGTTTATTCCGAAGGGCTCGGGATATTTAAGGAAATAGGAAAGGGGGTCCTGGCATTTGCCAGGGAAAATGGGTTTGAGAGCACCCAGGAACTTATAGGGCTGGCACATAAGACCACGAAATTACGCTATTACAGGATACCGGGGTTTGTAAAAAGTCATGCACAGGGAACACGGTATAAAAAGTTTCAAGTCGTCCCGGTGAAAGAGATCCTGGATTTTGATAAAGGGGGAATCAGGACGCTGTTTTTTGAGTCCGGGGGTTTCAGCAGGCCGGAGCCTGGGCAGTTTTTTATGCTCTGGGTGCCCGGGTCGGACCAGAAGCCCTTTTCGGTTTCATTTTTCGATGAGAAAGAGATCGGCTTTTCATTGATGAAAAGGGGTAAATTTTCTGAGGCCGTATTCGGTTTAACCGAAGGCGAGCCGGTGGGCCTTCTGGGGCCCCTTGGCAACGGGTTTGACCTTGAAAGATTTAACAGCTATCTTCTTGCAGGCGGAGGTATAGGAACAGCACCTCTCATATATACAGCTGCCCGGCTTGCGAAGGCCGGAAAAAAGGCCCATTTTATTGCGGGCGGGAAAAGCAGGAGCTCACTGGAATGGATACCTCCTCTCGTAGATAAGCTGAAAATCGGATCTGATATAGAGCTGCTGTACTGCACAGAAGACGGCTCCTTTGGTGAGCCCGGTGTTGTGACGGAGCACTTTCAAAAGGTGATAAAAAAAGCCTGCCCGGAATACGCTCTTGTCTGCGGACCTGAAATATTTATTAAAAATTCCATTGCTATTTTTAAAAAGGGCCGCCTTCAGGGCCAGGCGAGCATTGAAAGGATGATGAAGTGCGGCATAGGTATATGCGGGAGCTGCTGTGTCGACGGTACCGGCGACCGTGTCTGTGTTGAGGGGCCGGTATTTCAGTTCGATTATATTGACAGGCTGACAGAATTCGGTAACTACAAACGCGACGAGAGCGGCAGTGTTCAGCGACTGGATTAATGCTGTTTTAAGGGGTGCTAAAATGGGTTTGCATGCATTGTGCCTGAATAGCACTGGGGGTTCCTGTATATGATGGTGTTAAAGGGCATAAATATACCCGGACTGGGTGGGGAGCGGCTCATAAAGAGAGATGTGATAATTAAAAGCGGTGTGTACTGGGCCGTTTTAGATCCGAGCGATGCCGGCAGTTATGCCGGAATAAAAGTAATACCCTGTGAGGGGTCTGTAATACTCCCGGCGTTTATCGACCCTCATGTTCACGTGCGGGAACCGGGGTTCGATCACAAAGAGGACTGGACAACATGCTCCCGGGCAGCACTTAAAGGGGGAGTTTCGGCGATCATGGATATGCCCAACAACAAGACCCCTGTTGACAATTACCAGGGAGTCAAAGACAAAATAAAGATCGCTATGACAAAGAGTTATGTGGATTTCGGGGTTTATATCGCGCTGACGGACAGCAACGCAGATAAATTATGCGAGCCGGGGATACAGGAATCGGTCTGCGGTGTTAAAATTTACCTGTCAAAGACCACCGGGAATATTAACGTAAGCTCTCCGGCCGCGCTTGTCAAAGTTTTTAACCAGCCGAGACCGGTGCTGGTACACACCGGAGGCCATGACGGGCTGGAAAAGATATTGTACTTTTATAACAAGGCGGCCGGTAAATTTTCCGATCTGCCAATCCTTTACATATGCCATGTCAGTACCGTTTCCGAGATCGACCTGCTGAAAAAATGGAAGAGAAAATATCCTTCCATAATGGCCGAAGTGACCCCTCATCATCTTTTTCTAAACAGGGATGATTATAAAGGCCTCCCGGGTGTTCTTCCTCCGCTGGCCGGCAAGAGGGACGTGGACGCGCTCTGGGAAAGTGTTCGCGACGGAACTGTTGACATCGTGGGAACAGACCACGCGCCGCACACTTGGGCGGAAAAGAAAGGGCAAAACCCGCCGGCAGGTTTCCCGGGGCTTGAAACCGCCTTCCCGCTCCTGCTCACCGCGTGGAAGAACGGTATGTTGACTTTAAGGACTCTTCTCAGGCTGACATCGGGAGCCGCGGGCAGTTTTTTTAAAATATCCGACCGGACCTGTGTCAAGCCCGGTCTGCAGGCTGACTTCGCGGTTTTCCGGGAGGGAAACTTTGTCATAGGTGAGGAAGGGTACGAGACAAAAAGCGGATGGTCGCCGTTTCATGGGGTGATGACGGCATACAAACCCTTTATAACAGCCGTTAGAGGGTTTGCGGCGTATGACAGCGGTTTTTTTTACAAGAACCCGGAAAAAGCGGCACAAATATCCTGAAAAGACCATGTTGTGACCGGCTGGATCGCAAGAGCTGGTATGGAAGAGGCCGAACAAGAAATGAGTCGATATCTGGATCTGCTTCAAAATGAATACGCAAAAAAAAATACCATTCTCTGTTTCGGTATGGACCCGATTGTCGAACGTATGAAGATAGATACTTCAAAAAACCTGGCGGACGAGATAGTGAACTATTTTATACGAATATTCGACGCGATAGCCGGAAAAATATCGGCTGTAAAGCCCAATGCCGCTTTCTACCTCCAGTACGGCATGGATGGTCTTTCCGCTCTTGTTCAGATAATAGCAAAAGTGAAATCCGCAGGCATGCCTGTAATAATAGACGCGAAACTGGGCGATATAGGGAGAACTGCCGCGGCTTACGCCAGGTACATATTTGAATACCTCGGCGGCGATTCCGTAACACTAAACCCGTATCTTGGATACGACTCGCTTGAGCCCTTTTTTAAATATCATGAAAAGGGGTTTTACATCCTCGCTCTTACAAGCAACAGGGGGGCGGCGGACTTTCAGCTCGGGCGTCTCGAAACAGGAGAACACCTTTACGAACATGTGCTCAGAGCTGTATGCGGCTGGAGCGGAAGTGTAAGTTCGTCCGGGGCCGTGATAGGGGCGACACATAACGAGTTCAGAGGCTGCATCGAACTTCTGGGCAGCATAAAATGCTCCGTACCTCTGCTTATACCGGGTGTGGGGGCACAGGGAGGAAGCTACAGTAATATCAAGGAAATACTTGAAGAACTCGAATACAACACCGGTATCGTCCGGATAAATGCTTCCTCATCGATAAGCTATGCTCATGAACAGTTTCAATCTCTTACCGTTGAAGAGGCATCCTCCCGGGCGGTTGAAGAGATGCTTGGATGAAAAGACAGGCAGAAAATATATCAGATAGAATTGAGGTGCTTGTATGACACCACGCGAAAGGGTGATCGCCGCGATTGAAAATAGAAATTCCGACACCGTCCCGTACCAGATAGACCTGACAACAGGATTTACGCAGAAACTCATGGAAAGCACCGGATGCCGGGACCCCGAAGCCTATCTTGGAAACCATCTCTCAAAGGCGAAGTATAAAAAAAATACAAAGCTGGGTTCGGATAAAGAGCTTGACCTTTTTGGTGTTACCTGGCAGAAAGACCCTGCGCACGGAGATGTGGGTATTATCTCTGACCATCCTGTAAAAGAGCCGTCTCTCAGGGATTACAGTTTCCCGCCGGTAAAAAAAGAGTTTGCGCGCGAACTGTGCGGGAGTTTGCTGGCTGATGAGAGGGAAACGTTCCGCATGTTTCTCATCACGATGAACTATTTTGAGCGGGCATGGAGTTTGAGAGGCATGGAGAACATACTTTCGGACATGCTGCTGAACGAAGCTTTTTCCCACGAGCTCTTTGAACGTATCCTGCAGCACCATCTCGAGCTGCTTGACACGGTTCTTGATTACGGGTTTGAGGCAGTCTACATTGGCGATGACTGGGGACAGCAAAGCGGGTTGATAATGGGGCCTCCTTTGTGGAGGAAATACATAAAACCGGGTATGAAACAGATGTTTGATAAAATAAAAAGCAGGGGAAAATACGTGTGCCTCCACAGCTGCGGCGACCTGAGAGAAATAATGTCCGACCTTGTGGACATGGGTCTTGACATTTACAACACTATACAGCCTGAAATCTATGATCTGAAAAAACTGAAAAAGGAATACGGCAGGCACATCACTTTTTACGGCGGCATAAGCACACAGCAGTTTTTGCCTTACGCATCACCCGATGAGGTAAAAGATCACACAAAGGCAGTAAAAAGAATAATGGGGAAAAGCGGGGGGTACATATTTGCTCCTACCCATTCGGTTACGGATGATGTACCGGTTGAAAACGTTCTGGCGATGGTAGATGTCGCGCGTGAAAGCATGAGCCGGTAATCTCGGGAGGGAAAATGAAAACAGCGGTACAGTTCGGTGCGGGTAATATCGGCCGCGGGTTTATGGGGCAGCTTTTATTTGAATCCGGTTATAAAACAGTTTTTGTTGAGGCAAAAAAAGAGCTGGTGGAGCAGTTAAACAAAAGAAAGTGCTACCCGCTGCGGATACTTGACGCGTACAGTCAAAAAGCAATAGAGCTTAAAATTGAAAATATCGAGGCTTTGAATGTAAGCGAAACCGGGGCTGTTGCGGATGCAATATCCAGGGCGGATGTTATGAGCACCGCGGTGGGTTTGAAAAACTTTGATCCTGTTTCAGCCGTGATAGCTGAAGGTGTAAAAAAGAGGTGTAAAACGAATCCTTCACCTGTGGATATTTACCTGTGTGAAAACGCCCTGAACGCTTCGGACATACTCAGACCAAAGGTTTTGGAAAAGCTGGACCCCGTGGTCGGAAAGTGGGCCCAAGACAATATAGGTTTTGTGGGCACTGTCGTGGCGCGTATGGTGCCCGAAGCAGCCAGCCGTTCAGGCATCGAGGACCCTTTGCTGGTTGTTGCTGATTCCTACCACAGGCTCGCTTATGACCAAAAAGCTGTTAGAGGTGCGGTCCCCGGGATAGAAGGTATTTACCCGGCCGGGAATTTCAAGGCTGCAGTGGAAATAAAACTGTTTGTCTACAATCTTGGGCACGCGGCTCTTGCCTATCTGGGATCGCTGAAGGGTTATTCCTATATCCACGAAACTATAAAAGACAGTGAATGTTTTTCGGTGTTCGACCGGGCCCTGGAAGAGACTTCATCAGCGCTGTTAAAACAGTATCCGGAAGACTTTGACTTTCTGGACCAGAAAGAGGTAAGGGAGGACATCAGATTACGGTACGGTAACCCAATGATAATGGATACTGTCCATCGGGTAGGGAGGGACCCGATCCGCAAGCTCGGGCCCGAGGACAGGCTTATCGGAAGCGCCAAACTATGTATCTCCCAGGGAATATTTCCGGAAAACATTGCCCGCATATGCGCCGCAGCCCTGTGCTGCAACTTTCAACAGGACCCTGACGCAGTCAAGCTTCAGGAAATGATAAAAACCCGCGGTGTTGAGGTAGTGCTCGAGCAGGTCTCAAAAATAGATCCCGGGGGTGCCCTCTGTAAAAAAATTCTTTATTTTTATCACAAATTACGGAAATAAAACAGTGTCACTCAAATAATATATTTATTACTATATAACCTTGATAATTGTTTTATCGTGAGAAGAAAATCGGTATGGAAATGCTATTCGAAAACATATTTTTCAATTTTTTCGCGATGGCTGCAGCGTTCGTGTTTCTTTTTAAAAGCGCCAGTTTTTTTGTGGATAGCTCGGTCGGGATCGCCGAGACTCTCCGTCTGCCTAAAATGATCGTCGGGATCGTGCTTGTCGGTTTCGCGACCACCGCCCCCGAGATCGCTGTCTCTGTGCAGTCCGCCTATCTCGGATACCCGGAATTAGCTTTTGGGAACGCAATAGGCTCTGTCATATGCGATGACGGGGTTGCCCTGGCTCTGGCAGCAATTGTGGCTCCAATCGCTATTTCAATAGACAAAAAAATATTGAGAACGGCAGGGTTGTTTCTCGTTTTCATCGATATACTGGCCTACGTTTTGTCTCTCAACGGAAAAATCAGCCGAATGGAAGGCTCGGTGCTTGTCGGGCTGTTGATTGGTTATATAATATTTGTTATATACAATGAGAAAAGAAAAAGATCGATTCCTGACAGCGGCGAGCTCATTAATAAAGAAACTGAGGATTTACCTGAATATAAGCTCAAAAAGTATATAATGCTCTTTATAGCGGGCCTTGCCGGCGTTATCATTACAAGCAGGGTCGTAGTATGGTCGGCCGTGAATATAGCTGAATTCTATAATGTGCCGGAAATAATCATCGGGCTGACCATTGTAGCCATAGGCACTTCTCTTCCTGAGATAAGCACCGCTGTCACTGCCGCTTTAAAAGGTGAGGGTGAAATAGCCGTTGGTGATATTGTGGGTGCTGATATATTGAA
>SDBT01020278.1_pt1 | contig 10403 bp, 7 predicted proteins | sample 2277101 | NCBI WGS metagenome assembly SDBT01 (sample SAMN10404973, study PRJNA504765) | marine sediment metagenome | isolation source: marine sediment core GS10_PC15, 103 cmbsf | place: Arctic Ocean: Southern Knipovich Ridge | collected 2010
TCTATGGATCTGTCTATAATAATTCCGGTTTATAACGAAAGCGATAAAATAAAAGAAGATATAAAGGCGGCATCTTCCTTTTTAGCCGAAAACAAGTTAACCGGTGAGATTATTGTTGTAGATGACGGAAGCGACGACGGAACCGCTGCTGCCGCAATATCTGCCGGTAGTTTCCCTGATTGTACAGTTAAAGTTATTGACAATAAAGAGCACAGGGGAAAAGGTTTTGCGGTTCGAACCGGAGTGGGGGGGTCCTTGGGATCTTTTGTTATGTTTGTCGATAGCGGCCTTTGTATCCCTTATAATTATATTTTACCCGGCCTGCAATTACTTAACAAGGCTGTTTGTGATATTGCCCACGGTTCCAGAAAACTTCCTGAAAGTAAAATAATAATTCCCCTGGCCTGGAAAAGAAGATTTTTCGCAAGATTATTTCGCTGGTTTGTGTCCTATTGGCTGAAAGTTGATCCGGAGCTAACCGATACCCAATGCGGCTTTAAAATATATCGGGGGGAGGCGGCCAGAGAATTGTATGGTGAATGTAAAATCGATGGTTTTATGTTTGATATCGAAATCATTTTGCGAGCAGCAAAACATGGATATCGAATTGAAGAGTTCCCGATCCGATGGCGGGTCGATCCTGATAGTCGTTTATCGTTTAAAAAAAGCGCCGGGGGGGTATTAGCTGAACTTTACAAAATAAGAAAAGAATTAGTCCCATAATCCGAATTTGAAAAGTTCACGCTTTTTGTTTTTTCCGAACTCAGGATCTGCAATAAGCGCTTTTACATTCCGATATATTGAGCAATAGTTTTTTATTTCCTTACGGGACATAACCATAAATGCCGTGGATAGAGCATCACAAAGAGCTGCCCCCGGCCCGATTGTCCAGGTTGCTATTTTATCCTTTAAAGGTTGAGCCGTTCCCGGATTTATAATATGTCCCCCTTTTTGGTGGAGACCTGAGCCGCTCATGGCCTGATTTGAGAGATAAATATGCTCCAGTGTATCTTTTGATTCTCCTGGATTGCTTATAGTAAGGGGCCAGCCTATAGAATCCGGCGGGGCTCCTAAGGCATAAACAGAACTTGCACCACCATGGATCAGTGCGGTTTTTATCCCCCAATCCCCAAGTAGTTTTACCATTTGATCAACAGCATATCCTTTACCAACACCGCCCAAATCCAGCTTCATATTATCTTTCATCACCTGAACGGTAAAATTTTTTCGGTCCATTTTTAACAGGGACATACCGGTTCTTTCCAGGGCATAATTTAATTCCTGTTTTGATGGTTTTTGTAAACTTTTGGTTTTTTTGCACCAACAGTCATATAAAGAGCCTACAGTAATGTCGAATGCCCCGCCGGTGTTTTTACAGATTTGAGCGCATTGCTGCAGACATTGGAATGTGGCCGGACCGACACGGGTGGAGCTATTGGCTTGAAGACTGTTTATTTTGGAAATATCGCTGTTTTCTATAAATCTGCTAAGCTCCAGTTCGAGTAAATCCAGCTTTTTAAAGGCTGCCTGGGCTGCCTGTCCCCCATAGGCCTTGTCTTCATTCAAAATGAAAATCTCAAATACAGTTGCCATGGCATTGTGGGTAAATTTATGGGTTTTTGACTTTATATCTTGTGACATCACTCTATTATTTCATTCACTCTTTAATCTTTCTTCTCTGTTTCACTAACCCTGACAATTCAGCGAAGCTCCTACATCCTCTCCACAGCTCTGTCTGCACCATCGCTCAACCTTCCACTACTCCAACTTTTTTTTCTTTAATCTTTAATCTTGGCTGCCCGAGGAGCTTTATGGCGGGATTCTTTAATCTTGTTTTCCAACATTCCATCTTTCCACTATTCCACTATTCCACTATTCCTTCTTTTTTTTTCGCGCCTTTTCGCGTCTTTCGCGGTTGCCATTACTCTTGAGTTGAACGCCATAAATCGTTCTGAATATAACCCCGGATCTCTATCCCCGGCCTCAGTTCTTTATATGAATCAAAAAGAGGGATATAAAGAGATCGTTCACCCGGAGGCGGTAGTTCATACAATTTTCTAATCAGTCTGTTTTCCAGGTCGGGAGAAACGATTATAATTGGAGCAGAAGGCACATCCTCGTCAACTTTGTTCCACCAGCCGACATTGTTAAACGAACGCAGGTACCAGGGTAGCGGCCAATAATCGGCACCGGGAACAATTACCTGAATATACAGATCATATTTATCAGGATGTGAATCAGCGATTTTTTCCATTTGACCGGCAATTTCCAAAACATCCGGTCCGGGATGGGAGTAGGTATAAGGATTTTGAGGATCCGAACAATATTTGAAGTTCAACTGGTAGCTCTGCCAGCCCAGATGAATAAAACCCAAAATAATAATCGGAATAAATATTAATCGATAGATATATTTATTTTGTGATTGTATAACTTTGATAAAACCGATCCCGGCTGTTAAAATCATACTGAAATAAAAGCTAAGCATACTCCAGGGTGTTTTATAGGGAATTGCACAATATATTACTGTAATAATAATGGTATAAAAAGCGATAAACCGGGCTAAATTAATATCGTATTCCTGGTTTTGTTTGGCAAAAAAAACACTAATTATTCCGATTGCTGCGAATATTATAATTATTCCTTCACTCCAGATAGTCCCGCCGGCGTTTTTAGAATAGATCAGCAGATTAAAATAATAATAGAACGGATGAATATGAAAACCGATTTGACCAGCTCTATGAAAGTAGGTTTTATAGGTTAACAGTGAATCAAGTATCCCTTTTGGATTGGAAAAAAATGATGAATAAAACAGTGCGGAAATTACTATTGCTGATAATATTGCAAAAATTATTTGCCACAATTTAAATCTGGCCAAAAACTCCTTTATCCTGACGGTTTTCTTTTGCCCCTTTTGTTTTATATATGTGAATGTAAGGGCAAGAAAAATTGAACCAAATGTTATAACCGACGTTTCTTTGTTGGCAAACATCAGCCCTGCAAAAATCCCGGCCAGGCCAGCCCATCTGAAATTTTGAGTTTGAAGATAACGGTAACCAAAAACAATTACTGCGAAGCTAAAACAAACTAACAACATTTCCTGAATATAATAACGGCTGTAAAAAATCATTGCCGGTGAGAGTGCAGCAAATAAAGCCGAAATTGACACGGCTTTTAAGCCAAGTCCCCCGGATAAGAAAAAAAACAATCCGATTATCAGTATGCCAAAAAATGCCGGTACAATTCGGAGTGTGGTTTCGTTGATGTTTTTGATAGTTTTGGCAGAGCCGATCCAGGCTGGGATTAATGTAAAATAGTTAAGTGTGGGACCATGATATTCAACCGGATCATATTTGTAATCGTTATTCTCCAGTAGTGCACCGAACTTTATGCCGTGAACCGCTTCATCGGTATGCATAGGGCGGCGGCTTAAATCGGGGAGACGAAAAGCTGCCGCCAGAAAAATAACTGCTAAAAAGGCGAAAAATTTAGAGTTAAGTTTCAATTTACTGTTTGCCGTAAACTTCCACTTCGGTATAATGGTTCAAGTCGTTGTTATTATTTCCATTGCTGTAAAGGCGAACATAACGGGCTCTGAATCCCTTTGCATCGATCAATCTGCCTTCCGATGTTTCTACATAATGGAGATCATTGCCGACCCCCTGGCCGGCAGAGTTATCGTGGTCATTATTGTAGAGAGTCCGAACATTTTTGATAAAATCAGGATCATCAGCAACCTGAACTATAAAGTCAAAATAAATCCGTGGTTGTTTATGGAAGTGCCAAACCAAAATTGCATAGATGCTTTGATCCTTTTCCAGGTCGATGGTAATGTGCTGTAAAAACGGACCTAATTCAACGTAACTTCCTTCGGAAGCTTCTTTATCGCTGTCGGTAATAAATTCAATTTCACCGATTATCGGCTCATCATCGGTACTGGCAACCGACTTTTCCAGAGCGATGTTTTTAGTCCCATCCGGTACCAAAAATGGTGGCCGTGGTTTGCCGAGGGGTTTTTCTAAATTGGGAACCTTCATATTCTGGGGTGTGCCGATAAACATCGGTTTTGGCAACTTTAAATCGAGCGGGACTAATTTTGTCTCTGCGGTTTGTTGTGCGTTAGCCGGAGCTGGAGTAAAAAAATATAAAATCCCTGTAATCGTTACCAATAAAATTGATTTTTTATAGTACATCTTTTTCTCCCGGGCGGATTATAAACTATTTTATTACCGGTTTAAATATATTGATAAAATTAATAGAGTTCAAGAGAGAATTGACGATGGACGATGGAGCTGGACGATGAAAAATTGTAGCTGAAAAATAGCGATCAGCTTTCAGTAGTCAGCGGTCAGCGAAAGACAGTCGGCAGTCAACAGTCGGCAGTTGTCAGTCGCCAGCATCCAATTTTCCACCATTCCAGCTTTCCATCACTCCATTACTCCAACTTTCCATTATTCCAACTTTTTTTCTTTAATCTTTAATCTTTAATCTTGTTTTCCACCACTCCATCACTCCATTACTCCAGTTTATTTAATAACACAGAACTGTGAAACCCGACCACAATAACTAACAGCAATGCACTATACCGGTGTATTTGCTGTAAAGTGTTTTGTCCCCCGGTTCCGAAATAATTAAACATGCTAAAAACGACTGATAATATTAACAGCAGTGACAACACAACTGTCAGCCAAAACCCTAGTTTTAAAAAAGTTAAAGATTTTTCCCCATTTTTTATATCACTTGAACTCTCCTTTTTAAAAATCTGTTTTAAACTGATATAATCTTTTTGATTAAATTCATGTGTGTGTGCCCAAAGTATACTAAGCGCTGCGCTGCTCAGTGCAAAAACAGGGGCGATTGTCACGTGTATGATCAATAAAAAACCGGAAATCGGTTTTCCCAGAATAATGGGCTGAAAAAAAGCTGAGGCGGCTAAAACAGTAACGCAGAACAGAAAAATTAAATAGAGTAAAATTCTTATAAACCGAAAAAATCCGGTTGATTGTTTTCTATAACTTAAAAACTGATTTAACATTTCCCTGATTTTAGGGGTTAAATCAGTTATAAAATTTTTATTCGATCGCAAACTGAAAAAAATCCGGCCGATAAATATTACCAAAATTAGAAGTCCGGTAACTTGGAACATATTAATTAAATTTCCTTATTTTTTTTTGGAGAGACTTTTTAGCAGACAATCCAAACCTTTTAATGTATACAATAATAAGATCATGGTAATCACGATAGCTGATATAATTATCACAAATTTTAACCAGGGTCGAAAGAAGAAAAAAATAGCAAAAATCCTGGGAAAAATGTTATCCAGCTTGTTAAAAGTATTCATTGAAACCAAAGATTGGGGTTGGGAAATCAGCGGTGTTGGAACGGTCACCTTACCAAAGTAAAATGGTGAAGAGAAACTATGACAGTCATCACAGCCCCGGACTCCGAGAGATTGGGCTGCCGGCCGGACATCATGAGCAAATGCCCAGGAATAGGGTTCTGCCTCCTGGTGTGTTTCGGACTGTATGGTTCCTGAATCTGATCGCCTTAAAACTTTGCCCCCGGTAACATATACCGGTTTTTTGCTTTCCGGATTTTTGTAATAAAGCGAATCTAAGACTACCCCAATCAGACTATCGGTAAATTCCGGCCAGGTTCCCAGTCGGATTCTGGCAAAATTAGTGCTGTCAGTCAGGGTATCGCTCACTAAAATTTTGGTTAAAATCGGACCGATAGTTTGGGGAGAAATTGGCAGCAAGCTATCTCCCTTTGAGTAAGCCCAGTATGAAGGCCAGAGCAGTTTATGGGGTTCAATCCGGCCGTTTTTATTTTTTACAAAAACCGGAAACTGGAGATAGGGCAGGGCTTGGTTTGATTTGTAACCGGTGTGTGTCCCCAGGCTATGAGCCATTGATGTTTTTATCAGGGATCTGTTTTGGTCCGGCCAGGGACCCGAATGACAGGCTGTGCAGGAAAGTTTTTCCAGGTGTAATGGAGGTAAACCTTTATGTGCCGGTTGGGGAGCGCCAAACTTGCCTCTGTTTGGTATCGACGGGTTTTCCTCGCCTGAATGACAACCTTTACAGGTTAATGAGGTTAAAACGGATTTTTCTCCTTCATAACCCCTGTTCATCGAATGATTAATATTGTTGCGATGGCAATCGACACAGTTTATTCCGGCTGTTATATGAACATCTTCATCCACTTCAAGCTGTTCCCGATCCTTTCCGGAGAGGACTGTTGTCGAATGACAAAAATAACATCTTTCATTGGGGATCTTTCGAACAAGGTCAAAAAACACTTTTCCTTTACTGTTGAATTTTGATCTGTCATATTCCACTGTTGGCGGAATATTGCGGGGGCTATCGGGATCGATTCCATAATATATATCAAAATTATCCGGCATATTTTTAGCAGCTCCATACACGGAAGCAAATCCACTTGCTCCTGTGATTGCCCAGCGAAAGTTTTGCCTGTTAATCTGCTTACCATATTCAGCCTGATCCTGAGCCGGATTTTTGCTGTGGCAGCTTAGACAATTGATTTCCAATTTTCCGGAAACCATTCGCCGGAACAACAATTCCAGCGGATCAGAAAGTTCGTCTTCGCCGGCACCGCCTCCCGGCATATGGCGGCCGAATTTCAGCGCAAATCCCCATGAGGTTAAGCCGATGGATTTCGGGAAAAATGTGCCGGGCCAACCGCGGTATGATAAGGGGATTTGTGTTGCGGTCAACGGATCGACTAATATCCACGGTTCTCCGGGACGGCCGGAATTTTTTTCCGGATTTAGTGCATTAAAATGCCAGCCGCCACTTATCTTTTTATAATCATGGCATTCAATGCAGGTCTGTTTTGTAGAGAAGGGCATCACCGGATGGTCGTCCAATCTGATAACCGAACCTTCCTCGTCATAAAGGTTCAGCAGATGAACCGGGGTGGACCGGTTACCGTCGGTTTGGTCACCCAGTTTTGGTTCTTGAGCATAACATGGGATCGTAAAGAGGATAAAAAAATAAACCGGCCAGAGTCGTTTGAATTGAGATATTTTTTTCACATAAAATCCCGATAATTAGATCAAATATCAAAAATTAAAAATAAAAATTACAGATCAAAATGTAAAAATTTTCAATCATTGAAAGTTAAGATACTACTTAAAATACAACTTGATTTTTGCTGATTTATAGTTGGTTTAAGTCAGAAATCTATACAAAATTATCTTAAGGATCCTGCCCCTTCTAGTAATAGCCGGGCAGATGGAGCTATTGCAGTCCTTTTTGATTGATGCTTGCCCGCCATCTTTTAGGCGGGATTTGTCATTTTGCTATTTGCTATTTGATTTTTAATTTAATCCCACAAAGTTGCATATTCGAATAACAGTATTATTAACCACTAATATTACTTAAACCTCAAATTCGTCAGCTTTAAATAGAATCTTTTTCCCGGCTTCAACCGCCTGGTTTACTTTCAAGACAGTGACTGCGGTTTCGTATCCGATTTCAGGCGGACAATTTAATTCGTTTTTACCACGAATTGTGCTAAAAAAATTTTCCAGGTGTGGTTTGTGGTAAGGATCATTAAATACAACCGGCAGTTTATGTTGCGGTGGGGCAATTGTTTCCCTGACATCAAGAACTGCCCCTGTTTCGGCCAGGGTTTTTTCCTCTTCCGGTGCTTTTAAATAGCCCATCTCAACCCATTTACTCCAATCCGGCGCGGTTGGTTCACGGTAAATTCCGTCCCTGCCGGCAGATTCTGAAATCTGTAAGGTGCCCTGGTCTCCCAAAAAATTTTCAAAATACCCTTCGCTGCTGTTGGTTGTTAATGTCTGGTAGAAGGCTCTTACGGTGCCATGACTTGTGCCGAATTCGAAAATTGCTAAAACCGTATCGTACCATTCGTGGGTTTTTTTATCGTAATAATCGGTGCCGCCGCTGGCAAAAACCGATCTGGGCCGGGCATCTAAAAACCAGTTAAAAATATCGATCTGATGTGATCCAAGATCTACAATCGGGCCGCCGCCCAATTTGCGATACCAGCGCCAATTTCGAAATTGACCCATGGATCTGAAACCATATTTCCTTAAAGTAGCAGGAGGGATGGCATATTTTTTTGGCCATCCTAAGTCGGGTTGAACCGATCTGTTCCATTGGCCGTTTATTGATGTAATGGTTCCTAAAATTTCAGCATCTTTTATCAGCTTATCATAGCAGTGTAAATATCTTGGATTACTGCGGCGCTGATGCCCTATTTGCAACAATTTCCCGGTTTTCCTGGCCGCCAGGACCATCCTTTTTGCGTCTTCCAGATTATTGGACATCTCTTTTTCGCAATAAACATGTAGTCCGGCATTTAAACAGTCTATTGTATGCCGGGCATGCCAGAAATCCGGTGAAGCTATAATGACGGCATCCAGCTCTTTTTCGGTGTCCAGCATTTCGCGATAGTTTTCGTAGGCGTTTAATTCGTGTCCGTATTTTTTTAATAACCGGTAAGCGCGTCTTTGGTTGTAATCTTTCCAGATATCACATACTGCTTTGAAGCGTATATTTTCTATTTTCAGCATGGCGTTCATCAAAACCTGTCCCTGTGCGCCGGTCCCGATCAAGGCGATATTCAGATCGTCCGATCCTTTTACTTTCTGCTGGCCTTTTACCATAGGTGAGATAAGCATACTCGCTCCTACAGCTGCCGAAGTGCGTAAAAAATTTCGGCGGTTTATGTTTTGTCTGGTTTTTTGAGAAATCATTTTTTAACCTTTTATCTTTTAATCTTTTTTCGCGTCTTTTTGCGCTTTTCGCGGTTTCATTATCTTTTCACAGCTTCTTTATTTTGATATTTCGGTACCAGATTGGTTGTCCATGGTCCTGGAAACCGATATGGCCGGATTTGGGCATATCTTTCATTGCTGTTCTGAACTTATTCCGGGTTCCGTCGGGATTTTTGCGAGGTTCGGTCCATAAATTGAGGTCCATGTCGATAATTTGTTCTCCGTTAAAGACGACGTAAATTTTATTGGCTTTGCAGGTAATTGTAAAATGATTCCATTGTCCTGTTTCAAATACCATGTCTTTAGCGGGGGCCATACAGTCGTAGATTGCACCGCATGAACCATATTTAGTTCCGTCGGTTGATTGATGAATTTGGACTTCAATAGATGACTGGACAAATTTGGCTATATCACCGGCACGTAAAAACACACCGCTATTGGTATCTTTTTCCAGTTTAAACTCCAGATCAAGAATAAAATCGCCATATTTATTTTTTGTCCAGATATAACTTCCACCGTTCAAAGCTAAAACTCCATTATTAATTGTCCAGGTTCCGGGCTTGAAGGTTGCGTTGCTCAGATCTTTGGCAAAAAGGTCTTGCCATCCGGACGGTTTTAGTTCGCTGCCAATCCGGTTAAAATATTCAACACAGCTGCGTATTTCCGGCACTGAGTTATCCCAATTGTATTCATATTCGATGGAAAAGATTCCTTTAAAATTTTGTCGATTTAGTTCAGACAATAGGGCCTTCACGTCCGCTTTGCCGGTTCCCCATGGTACGTCATGGGCTTCTTTGCTGTCAAACTGGTTGAGATCTTTAAAATGTAAACTTATTATTCTACCTTCCAGTTTTTTTAAAGCTTCTAGGGGGTTTATGCCTGAGCGCATCCAGTGACCGATATCACTGCATGACCCGATGCGCGGGCTCCTGCCTTTGACCACCTCCAGCACCTTATCCGGATTCCAGTAATACGATGGTTTTGGATGATTATGGAGGGCCAGATTTATCCCGTATTCCCGGCACAACGCTTCAATCATATCCAGTAATTCTTCTTTTGGTTCGGATACGATAGTTTCAATCCCCATATCTTTGGCAAAATCAAAAATTTTTCGACATTGGGTTTCGTTTTCCGACAATCCAACAGTCCCATAATTAACCAGCTTTATCCCTGAATCTGCCAGTTTTTGTTTTATTTCTTTCCGTTTTTCAGGGGATAAGGAGAAATCCATTTTTAAATCCGGATTATCCGGACTTAACCTTTGCCTGGGATATGCATCAATCCAATTTAATCCTAAAGAGGCGGTTTTTTCTATGGCTTCATAAAATGTAAACTTGCGAAAGGAGAAGGCATGAGTTCCGATTCTCCAACCGTCATAAGCATCTGTCACCGGGTGATCGGTTACCGGAAGTTTCTGAGCATATGTTGAAAAAGTTCCCAACATGATAGTTCCGAGCAGAAAAAGTCCTGAAAACAGCTTTTTTCTTTTCATTTGAATTTTCCTTATTGCATTGCGTTTTATTACGCCCCTTCAGTTATTCCGATAAAAGTCAAGGGCTTTTTTTTGGCCCATGTTATGCCAAAAAAAATATTTTTAAAGTTTAATTTTATTATTATATTTAATTACCCCAAAGAA
>SDBT01020279.1_pt1 | contig 10402 bp, 17 predicted proteins | sample 2277101 | NCBI WGS metagenome assembly SDBT01 (sample SAMN10404973, study PRJNA504765) | marine sediment metagenome | isolation source: marine sediment core GS10_PC15, 103 cmbsf | place: Arctic Ocean: Southern Knipovich Ridge | collected 2010
AGATTCTCTTTCGAGCCTCAATATATCCCAGCTTCTCTCCGTCCCATAAAGAATATTCGGGAATGGCGCCCTTGCCCATAGGATATCTATGAGCCCAGGTAGAATTCCATCCTGTCTTCGCCCAGTCCCAATACTCTTCATTGGGCTCTCCGTCTTCATCGACATGCTGCTTGTAAACCTTAGAAAACTGCCAAGAATTCTCAAAATTCTTAGACTCCAGCCCATCATAAAGTTTGACGGGACCTAGGTAAAATGGACTAAGATCTTTCCACCCACTTGATCGGGATGTGGTATCAACCGCAAAAGCTCCTTTGGGAATCTTGGAATTATAACTGGTAACATATAATGTCATTCAATGGGCCTGTAATAATATGGGAATGGTGCTTTGGAATAAAGATCGGCATCTACTTTTTGAAGCATACTTGATCCCTCAACCTGCTTTACCCATTCCTTAGGTATACCTTCCAGCCCATAGCGAGTACCAGCCAGGGCACCAACAATGGCAGCTCGGCTGTCAGTATCTCCACCAATCAAAACGGCAGAGGCTACAGCGTCTTTGAAGTTATCATAACGCAGGAAACAATAAACGGCCGAAGCTAATGTCTCATGAGCCGTTCCGCTTGTACCAAGAGAAATAGCATCGACAAAGGTGGTTGACTTATCTCGCGCCATGTCAAGAGCTTCTTTACATAGCCGCGTAATATGATCATACTCGAACCAACCAGGAGTACCATCACTATTAGGTCCCAACTCACACATTGCCTCAACCCTCTTGAAAGGATCGTTGCAATGGAGCATATCAGCTATCAACCTACACAGGAAGATGCTGGAGTCACGAGCATCGGCATGGTCATGAGTGATGGTAGCATCCTCAGCTGCCGCTCTAATCATATCCTCTTCGGCCTTGTAGTAGAACAGGCCAAGAGGGGCACAGCGCATCACTGTACCGCATCCGCAGAAGTTCCCTGGGCCATGCAGACTGTCCGTAGGTAGTTCCTCTACAGACTTGCTGATTCGCTTGAAGGACGGCTTAGGGCGTCCTACATGCTTCTGTCCGGATTCTTTGGGGGATATTCCCCTCATCAAATTATGAATTGAGCGTTCGGTGCGAATACCAATGCCACGCAGATCCCTGGATTCTACCCAGCCAATATACTTCTTCGCAACATCATCAACATCAAACTCTTCTTTATCAATGAGGGAGCTAGAAATACATAGGGCCATCTTGGTATCATCGGTCCATTGGCCCTTATCAAGGTTCCACATGCCTTCAAAGCCATAGGTGCTACCAATTAGGTCACCTTTCCATCCGCTCTTGATGATCTGGTCTGATGTGGAGAATTCAAATGGTTGGCCAAGCGCATCGCCTATTGCCAAACCTAAAACTGTTGCCGGAGTACGGTTATAGATATACGTCATAATACATTATATATCTCCGATATCTATAACAGGAACACCATAGATTCTAGGCGCAGGTTCAATCGCCTTCATTATCAAGGTTTTCCTCTTATTTAGAGATGGTGTGTCAATTGTCCGATGAGTACCATCGGACATAATGACATGCATTATTCCATTTTCCAGCCAAAACTTGTCTGCTACGCCTTCTGGTGCTTCATCATCTATCATAATATTCTCAACAATATGCCGAACTAGAATTCCATTGCGGCTGATACTTATTGAAATCGGATACAAAGCTATTCATAAGATCCATACTAAATGGAATCTCATGCTTCTCGGCAAACTTAGCAACTTCTTTCAAAGCTTTTTTCTCAACTTCGGAGGGGTTCTCTTCCCGCTCTTCCCAAGACATATGGTTGCGATCTTCCCACTTCCCCGAGATCTTCTCTGCTACCAGCTCTTCCGGTGTATCGGTTTTGAACCCGAAAACGTACCAACTTTCTTCTCTCATGATCTACACCCTACCCTTTAAGGTATTTGCTTTCTCTTGCAGCTCTTCGGCAATTGCCATATAAACATCAGACACTGCCTCAGTTACATCACCGTACACGGGAAGTGGCTCGCCATCAATGGCGTTCAAAGGTCCTTTGTTTCTCTGGCGATACTTAAACGCGAATTCCTGAAGAGCATAAATGGCCGCGCTATTGCGCCTCCCCTCTTCAGCCTTCATACGCCTAATGCGGCACCTCTTTTCCAGTAAGCCTTTGGTAATCATCCCAGCAAAGAATAAAATACCGGCTTTTCCAAACAATGAATTCATATAGTTATCTTCCTTTTAAAGCTCATAAAAACAATAAACGCAATAATTTCATATAACTTTAGACCCTCGACTAAGGAATAGACAAGTTGAAAAGATTATCATATTTACTGTGTTTTGTATTATCAATTGTAATCAGCGTAGGATGCTGTGGACACTCTCAATTATCAGGACACCCAGAACCAGACCTAATTAGCCACCTTCAGAACTCAACTGTATCTCTAGTTCTTGAACATCCAATTTTTGGACTACAGACCTATTGTAGTGGAGTTTGGATAAATGGCAAGAATATTGTGACGGCAAGACATTGTGTTGATGACGGCCATGGAAACGTGGAAGTTGGCGAAATCATTAAGTATACCGTCTATGCGGACAGCAATACCTATGTGGCCAAGGTGTCCCACTTTACCAAGAATTCCGATATTGCAATCTTAACATCGGTAAATGATGTTGACCATAGCATCGCCCGCCTATCTAGCGGTACCGTACCAGTGGGGCTCAATGTACATATTATCGGTCACCCAGTAGGACTTCAATGGACCTACATCACCGGAGTAGTATCAGCCATCCGAGACATAAAGCCTTCCTTTGTCAAAAGAAAATTCAAAACCATCCACATAGCTTCATTAGTTATGAGGGGTAATTCGGGAGGTGGAGCCTTCGATAATAACGGCACCCTTTTAGGAGTGGCATCCTTTATGATTACAGATAGACGAATGCCATCGCCTGGGATGTCCTTCTTCGTTCATAGAGATGTTTTGATCGATCTCCTTAATGAAAAGAAGATCAAATACTATCGCCCTTGATGATAGCGGATGTTGCTTGGAATCAGCCGATCGCAGTTCATATCATTCAACACCTGTAACAACATACCTGCTGCCTCATCGGGCAATTCATATCCCGTTGATTGATCTATCTCAATAAGAGCAGCTGGTATCTCGTCCTCACTAGGTACAATCATCAACCCAGCGAAATCATCATCAATTCCAAAACCTATCAGGCCACGGTCTGATACATTGTCATTATACGTAACAGGGATATAGGCTGAGTTAATCTTCAGAACTACCTGTTCATCTGAAAGAAGCACATCCAATAGTTTGTTCTCCAGCACTTCCGTGCTATAGAATTTCAACACAAAACAGTTGGTCTCCATTAAAGACTGAACATCTTCGGGATCCATCCAATCAATCACAGGCTTGGGTTTTGGTTCTTCTACTGCTGGCTTTTCCGGTTCAACCTCAACAATTGGAGCTACACTAGGCCTCATTACACCAGTTTCTGTACAGCTTGTGCACGAAAGTAAAAAGCAACCAGCCAAATAAAACAATCTATTCATCCCTTAATCCTCATTTTCTGAACAACCAATTCGTCGAAACGCAAAGGTACGAGTTTGAACTGTACCCACTTAGACAGTGGTGTAAAGCTTCTTAACCAATTTTTTGCCAGGGTCTTAGGCGAGCTGTCTCTTTTCTTATAATCACCCTTTATAAGAACTTTCTTGCGAATGCGCATCGCATTGATATGAATCTCATCCAATCTTGAATGAAGTTTAACACCGGGAATAGGCTCGCCATTAGCATCTAAAATAGGTTCATAAACCTTTCGACAAGTATACAATGGATTATATCCATTAAGAGTATCTTGATATGAATCAAGCAATTCAACTCTGGCAGCATCTACATCTGAAGGCATGAAGCCCCAAGCCCGCCCACAAAGTGGGCGCCTTGACCATGTTTTACTCATGATGAGTTGCTGTGACTTACGCACAGCGTTGAGATAGTTCACATGGAATACTACGCTAAAGTCAGCCTTCTCATCCCAGTTGTTTTTGTAACCGGCAATAGATAGGAAGGTAGCTCTAGGGTCAACACGAGAGAATACATCAATACAAAAATCTTTGAATAGGGTCATGGCATTAATGTAACCATGCGCTCTATAGTGTCAAGACCTATTCAGGAGCAAGCCACATGGGGCGGATGTCCCGCTGGCCAGGGGCAGCGGGAGCCATCGGTGTGGTGCCCTTTGCAGCGGGGTGGTACGGCACTATAGGCCCCACGCCTGATGGTACCATCAGGCCATATTATAGTTATTGGCTTGTCATTACGCTGAGCATATCTGATAGTGGCCCATGTACCGGAGCGCATTACTTCCTCATAGCCTGCGGGACATGCAATTAATTCGTCCCCATCGTCAACTATCTTTTTGTTTCTTACCAAGGGATGCTCAGGTTTAGCAACTATTTCTCCACCTTTAGAAAAGGCTCTTTGATTCTCTATATCACAGGGACGTATTCTAATCTCTAGATCGTTAGACATAGCTAATACATGAGCATCAGCATCGGCTCCTATACAATCACCATGTACTAGGGTTACTTTATCTGCATTAGATTTGTGAGATTGAATCGTCTCAATGAATGTATCTATCTGATATTTCGTCATACCAGATCTAGTGCCAGTAAAACTCAGCACCACTTCGTCTATGTAAGTCTCTGTTTTCACTTCACTATTCATAAACTAGTCCAAATTTCGCATAATAACTACTAGCGTAGTTATTGATCTGTATAGTAGTAGATCTAATAGATCTTAAAAGACTCCCGACCCAGATCAGATCGGATCACCATATATCCAAACTCGTATGTCGTGTAAGTGGTTTTTAGTAACTCTTTATTATTTTTCTTTTGGAACATCGATTTTGTCCAACATAGCAGTCAAAATAGCTACCGGATCATAGAAACCAGATTCCTTGTTTCCGATAAGATTAGGTTCTCTAGTACAATCAGTAGTGATAATTCGAACTGCGGTTTTGGGATTGCCAGAGCCTGCAATTGTAGTTTGAGTCCATCCCCTTTTAGGATTTGGGCTTTTTGGTACACCAAGACGTTTTGCCAACTTGTCCAGTTTAGACATCATGATATTTCTCCATTAGTAAAGATCCGGTCTTCTTTAAATACTCTGTACCATATGGGGAGCCCGGCTCCAACATCAGGTGCATGAACTCGCGCAAATCATCTTCTAGCCTACAGGAAGCAATGCCTAGGGCTATTGCAGCCACCGAGTCTGTATCGCCTCCCCACTCAATGGTTTGGCGCAATACTTCTTTGAGGGTTTTGCAATAGGTAACTAATTGAAACACAGCAAGTGCGGTATTAATTCCCACCTCCGGTCCTTGAACTCGGCCATCCCAGGAATTAAAAACGTCTTCTATGACACCAAGCTCCATTACTTCGCGTATAGTGGGCTTCATATTATCAAACAAGAACTCTCGTAGGTTTGTGTAGTTCGCTTTCATAGGAGCATATAAAAAGAAGTGAGACATCAAGGCAACGGCTTGAGAACCGAACAAGCCACCCGGGGTATCGTGGGTCAGCTTACATTGCAATGTTGCTGCTGCTAATACTTCCTCAGGCGTTTTTAGAACACCAAAAGGTACCGACCTCATGGCCCCACCGTTCTTATTGCTAGAGGGGTCGATATTAATGATAAACTCTTTACCAGTCTTGGTAGTTTCCAAGAATCTTTGGAAGCCTCTCGAATAAGCGTCGCGAGGGTCTCTGTGGAATACTTGGACCCACTTATTGGCAAATTGAATTGACCTAAATGAATCGTTCTCAATTAGTACCTCAGCATTAGCAGCGGACATTTGAGTGTCATCGCTGTAAACTCCCGGCCTAATGCCATGAGTTGGGTGCTTAAGGTATTTCTCGAATCTCAATGCTTTAGCTCGAAGTTCATCGTCTCGTGGAGATTTGATGTATTCAGTGGCTAAACAATAAGCATCGCCTATTGCTATGTAATATAGCATATCTGAGTTAGGATAAATCATGCTGCCTCTCCTATGTCTGTTGTCTTTTTCTTTTTCTTTTTTTCTTCTTCTGGGGCCGCCTGGATTCCGGCAATCTTTTTCATTCGTTCTATCCCGGCACAGATATCATCTATGGGTAATACCTTTTTGCGAATAGCCAGTTCTTTAATGTATGAGTGAGCCAGGCCATCCGCCAGTTCTGTGAGCCTATCAAGATCTTCGTCCGTATATTCTGCCCCTATTGAGTCCATGTATGTTACTAATAGAAGCCTAACATCTTCTTTGCTGGGCGCCTCAAAGTCGATGATCTCATCAATCCTGCCGGGCCTCAACAATGCGCTACCAAGTTTCTTTTCATCATTGGCTGTCAGCATAATAACTACTTCGGGGAATTTGCTCTTGATTTCCGTCATCATCGTTAAGATGGTTGACATATGTTCGCCCAGCGAAGCAATACGATCAAAGTCATCAAAGATGATGACCTGGGGTTTCAATGAAACAATAAAGGGCCCGATGCTATTAAGTACGCAACCTAATTCTTGAGAATCAAATCTAAGAATTCGGTTACAAATCTTATTGGCGAATCTAAAAGCGAATGTTGATTTGCCTGTTCCTGGCCTTCCAATTAAGCAATAGGTTCTGGAAATTCCCAGTTTAAGAAATGCTTGTTGTTGAGCAACTACTGTGTTAAGCTTATCATCGCTTTTGCCCAGGAGAGGATCAGCATTAAATTCAATAGTAGAAAGTTTAATGGTTTTCTTGCGTTCAATGGGATCAAACTCATATGATACATGGATAGTACCATCATACTTATCCCACATTCCTTCAATGACCTTATCGAGGGTTTCTTCGTCTTTAACAAAGAACTCATCGGAAACCCATGGCGTTCCACCCCAGTTGTGCTCTACGAAATTTAGCTCAGCACCGCCAGACTCGGCTTTAATAAGAGTAGCGTAATCATCAACCGTATCTCTGGTTACGTTGAATTCATTTTTTAATTCGGTTTGAAAGAACAGATCTTTCATGATCTGACTATTCATCCGCTTGGCTTTCAATTTAATGATTGCCTTTTTTAAGCCATCGTCTTTAAAGAACTTCAGCCTGAATGAATCAGCAATAGCAATACACTTGACATACTTTTTAAATGCTGTGTCTTCCTTAGTAGGAAGCTTCTCGATAATATCAGTGGCGAATTTAGTTGTCTTAACTATCTGATCAATAATTTTTTCAGTTTCCATACTGGAATGATAACAGTATGGACAAAAACGTCAAGCATATCTTGTACTTAATTGGCATCGGCAGTTTTTGCTTCCACAAATCTGCACTGCAAATCATGTTCGGCAATAAGGAATTGGTCATTGCCAACATCAATTACCGCTACGCTATCGTATAGTACCACATCGCCCGGTTGGACGGCAACCTTTTTTAGGACGATTTTGTTATCATGGGTTCCACACACCTCACCGGTTCCTACCGCAAGCACTTCCCCCTTGAGGAACCGCTCGTGCACATTGTCAGGTACAAGGATGCCACCAGGCGTCTCCTTGATTTTTACAGTTTCAATTAATACTTTGTTGCCCAATGGTTCAATTTTTTTCATGATACCTTATCTAGATAAATACGACCGCAAGCCGTACATTTTGGAGCGTCCCTAAACGAACCCTCAGTTACCTCAGGGTTATATACCACAAACTCCGGCTCTTCTTTTAATTTGATTTTGTCTTCGGCCCTTTTCTTGAACCACTTGATTAGTTTAGGAGGGACCCTCCATATAAAAATTGACCCCAAAAGTACTGGCAATCCCACTGGCCACAAACTAATACAACAAATAGTAATAGTCAACTTCTCGCCCGTAATAGGCTCATCATAAATGATACTAAAAAGCCGAGCAAGGAATCCAGTTATAAATGCACCAATTATGTATATTATTAATCCCATATCATCTCTTCTGTAGATAATGCAGGTAATTAAACATGCACATAACAAATACTATTCCTACTAGGATTCCGAGTAGAATATAATACTGCTGGCTCACAATCGAGTAGAGACCAACAACCAGCAGAATGCCATAAAAGAGGAATTCAAATACAATCATAATGTAGCTTTCTTTGACGTTACCATCTCAAGCTCTGCGTGGCTAACAAGAGTAATGAATCCACAAATCGCAATTAGAATGAAATCGCCATAGTAAAATCCAGCGAAGGTACCTAAGGCCGAGCAGCCCCAAGAAACATATACGGCAATCTTGGTAGCCATTACCCTATTCATGAACATAGCAAAGATTGCTCTGAATATCCTGCCACCATCCATAGGGAATGCGGGTATCATGTTGAATATGCCTATGCCCAGGTTGTACCAAAAGAATACATTGAGAATTATTGGTAGATAAAGCAGGTCTCCACTAGACACATTGGCAAAAAAATAGCCACGCATGAAGTCAACTCCCATTAAAAAGCCAACCAACATAGTTGTTAAGGCCATTAGGAAATTGGAAGCCGGGCCCGCTATCGCCACAAAAAATTCATTCAGCGGCTTCATGTTTTTAAGGCTGACTATCTCAGCCATACCTCCAAGGGCCCAGAGAGTTACCTTGTTTGGAGTTCTGTACCCGAGATGTTCGGCCATCTTAATATGGGCCATCTCATGTATGAAGATGATTGCATACAGCGTTACAGTTAAGATGCCACCAACGATGACTCCCTTAATCGGATCTGTAAAGAGTTGAATGTTTTGATAAATGAGCAGAGCAGCTAGAACAAGCACGCTCCAATGAAACTTAACTTTCGTGTTTCCAATTTGCATATGTCTTTCTCTTTGGAGCGGATGATGGGGAACGATCCCACAACCTTCTGATTGGCAACCAAATGCTCTGCCTATTGAGCTACATCCGCGTTAGACCAAACCTAAATCTGGTCAGGTACTAAGAAAAGACTTTCTAGTACCCTGAGCGACCTGGGGGATTTGAACCCCCACTAAAAGCTTGGAAGGCTTTTGTGCTACCGTTACACCAAGATCGCATTTGTTTGGTTGTTATACCCAACCACGCTCTTTTCTTTGAGCGTTCACTTTTCTTTTCCATTCCTTACATGATTCGCATTTACATTTGTTTTGTGTGTACATGGTGTACCCACCATGTTTTGCTCTTTCCCATTCACCGGCCAGCTTTGATTTCAAAACATGACACGCTTCACACAACACTTGGCATTTAGCCAACTCTTCATCTCTTCTAGTTTTTGTCCAAGACCATATATTGTGGCTGACTTTTTGTTTGGCATCTATATGATCTATTTCTAGATTTTCTTTGGAGCCACACCCTATACAGGCTTGGTTAACAAACCAATTTGCACGCCGTTTTGCTATCCATTTGCGCTGATATTCTCTTTGCTTTATAGGATCTTTATATGGCATTTGAGCTAGTGACGGGATTCAAACCCAGCAGCAACGGCCATACCAAGGTCGCTCCATTCTCAGATGGACCCACTAGCTTGTGGTAAAGTATATATCCAAATATTACTTATGTTCGGCGAATTTGTTTAAGATAAATTGCTTTACATCTTCGGGGGTTATGGCCTCTTTATTGAAAAACTTCTGCTGATGCAATTCCCCGGTGTCTTCATTGTCAACCGTCAATGTTTTGCCATCTTCCCAAACGGCCCATGGATTGAGTACTTTAACCATCCAACGATAGTTATGTCCCTCAACAACAATTGCTCTGCTTTTCTTTTTTGGTAATGCCATGATGTTCTTTTCTGTAAAGTTGGTGGAATCAAAGAGATTTGAACTCTTAACCTCCCAAAGACCTCGTTGGGCTTTTAATGGGTGCTCTGCCGTTCGAGCTATGATCCCAGAATCAATATACCACCTTATGCCCCTTTTGTCAACTGTTTCCTGAACACCACGGTATCTTTAGCCACTCTTTTATATGTGAATCCCGTTCTGTCACAGAGGTAATCTAAAGACCTACCTGTGAAGAAGAACAAATGAAGTGGCGAAAAGGCTACTTTGTAATCATAGCAGGGCGTCTGATGGATCATATATCCCTCTTCTTTCAGATGTTTTTTCATCCGTAGAAATTCCTCAACCGGATCTTGGAGATGCTCCAATACATTTCTAGAGAAGATCCCATCAAACAATGGAAGGTCCTCTATATTGCGTGCAATTCTATTGCCATCTCCCATGATCGGATCGTAGCCATATATATTCCATCCTCGTCTAGCCAGACGCTTATTACATTTGGACCAAATACCAGCACCAAAATTTAAGTAAGCTTTATCTTTGGTAGGACGAAATCTTTGAAATAGTTTCAGATCTCTGTGGGTTTGATCTGGTTCGCTATGGAGCCTATAGTAATTTTTATAAAGCTTGCTAATCTCGTTATGGCTAAAC
>SDBT01020280.1_pt1 | contig 10402 bp, 7 predicted proteins | sample 2277101 | NCBI WGS metagenome assembly SDBT01 (sample SAMN10404973, study PRJNA504765) | marine sediment metagenome | isolation source: marine sediment core GS10_PC15, 103 cmbsf | place: Arctic Ocean: Southern Knipovich Ridge | collected 2010
TGGCAATGGAGGATGGACTCGATGATAATATTCGAGCCATGATCAATGCGATAACCAAAAGCAATGAACACCAGTTTGGCAGGTACCGGGAGAAGTTTAGAAACGGTTGATAGTTTATCGACGAATAATTAACAACGAGAGCCGAACAATGAATGAATCTATTCAAAATACGAAATTACGAACCGCCGTTATCGGCGCAGGCAAAATGGGGGCTATACATGCAAAGGTCTATAACCAATTGCCGGAGAGCGACCTTGTTGCTGTGGTCGATATTGATCCCGGCAAAGCTCAGCGTCTGGCCGACCAGTATCACTGTCTGGCCACGACTGATTGCGCAGAAATCCTGGACAAGGTCGATGCCGTAACAATCGCGACTCCAACGGTGACGCATCTGAATTTGGCGAAAATCTTCATCAAAAATAAAATCGCGGTGCTGATCGAAAAACCGCTGGCGGCCAATGTCAGAGAAGGCAGGAAGATAGTCGCCCTTGCGAAAAAGAACGGTAGCGTAGTAGCGGTGGGTCATTCCGAGCGATGTAATCCGGTTGTTCAGGCAATGAAAAGACTTGATATCCAACCGAAGTTTATCGAGGCCAACCGTATCAGTCCATATCCGTTCCGCTCGACCGACGTCGGGGTAGTGCTGGACGTTATGATCCACGACATAGATATTATCCTGTCCCTGGCGGCAAGTAAAATCAAGAGAGTGGACGCCGTCGGTGTCAACGTTGTTGAAGACAGGGAAGACATCTGCAATGCAAGGATCGTTTTCGAGAACGGCTGCATCGCAAATATTACCGCTTCGAGACTTGCTCTTAAAACCGAAAGAAAGGTCAGGGTCTTCAGCCGGAAAGCGTATCTGAGCGTGAATTATCTCAGAAAGAGCGGGATTATTATTAAAGCCGATCCAAATATTAACGTTCTCAAGTGGATAAAAGGGCATAAAGAATCCGGGGATTTTGATCTGACTTCGGTAAATTGGCCGGATTTGCTGCACATCGAGCAGCTTAACATCGATGATAAGGAACCCATCCGTCTGGAGCAGGAGGCTTTTCTGCAGGCCGTTACCGATAGAGCATGCACACCTGAAGTCAGTGCCCAGGAGGGACTGGCCGCACTGGAATGTGCGCAGAAGATTCTGGCCTCGATCAGGAAGCACAAGTGGAAGGAAAAAATCGGCGATAGTACGTAGCGAACGGCTTGTGAAGTAACTAAAACCGTGCGATTGTAAAATTTTTCTTTTGAGAGAGATATATGATGAATAGAAAATCATGGTTCTATGGATTGTTGACGGTTGTTGTTTTGGCCTTTGGCTGCAGTAAGAAAACGAACCAAGCGGAGGGCGACAAAAAAATAGCAAACTTGGAAAGGAATATTGTGAAGTCACAAAGCAACGTTGTGAAGCTGGAAACAAGCATGGGAAATATCGTCATCGAGCTTAATGAGCAGGCGAGCCCTGTTACGGTTAAGAATTTCCTCGGATATGTCGAGGCAGGATTTTATGCTGGGGTGATTTTTCACAGGGTCATCCCGGGCTTCATGATCCAGGGGGGCGGTTTCACAGAGAAGATGGCCAAAAAAGAAACGCGCGATCCGATCGTCAATGAAGCCAGGGACGGCCTGAGCAACGAGCGAGGCACCATCGCGATGGCCCGAACCAACGATCCCAACAGCGCAACGGCCCAGTTTTTCATCAATCACGGTGACAATGATTCTCTGAACTACATTGATGACAACAAGGCGGGATATGCCGTGTTTGGCAAAGTCACCGAGGGAATGGACGTTGTGGATGCCATCGCATCGGTAGAAACAACTACACGGAACGGCATGGACGATGTTCCCGTCGAACCTGTAACAATACAATCTGCAAAAGTTGTTCCGGAATAAACCGGTTATTTCGATATACTTTGGCTCTCTGTAGGGGGCGGTTCGTGAATCCCTCCTACGGTTGTTCAACGGAGCGGGTCCGCTCAGGCAGGCGGCCCTTCATCACAGCAAAAGCCCTTTGGCTTCCGCCAGGAAGTAAAACAGAGTCGATCGCGGATCGGCTGCCGGCTTACTTGTCGCTATTTGTCATTTTTTCTGTAACGAAAACTTACTTTCGTGCCTCTTTAATATTGAGCAGTCAAATTTGCACGAGACGAAATTTGAAAGGGAAGAATCATGGCAAAAATCTCAAAAAGCATTTTAGTGTTGGTTGTGGTGACGCTCTGCATCGTGCTGCCGGCCGGCCGTTCCATTGGACCGACCGCAGAAGCACAGGCAAAAATTGAAGACCCGTACCAGGACGTAGGTGTTCTGGTCGAGGCATTCGTCGTTGAGGTCGATCTCTCATCGCTATACAAGCAGGGAGTCAGTCCCATCGGCCAAAAGCCCGATTCCGTGTCAGTGGAAAATATCCTCAAATGCCTGGACGCCAGGGACATAGCACAGGTCACAACGGGTATAAAAGTAGCAATTCTCTCAGGTCAACGCGGGGAGGCCAAAATTACAGAGACTATTTACGTAGAGCGACAAGTAGCTGTTCCAAGCGGCAGAAAAGTGTCCGGTGCTGTACGTTATGCTAATTATGATATTGGCAAGACGTTCAGAGCCACGGTTTCTGTCCGCCCCAGCGGTGAAATACTTGCGAGTTTTGACTTCAGCGAAAGTACATACCGGAACATTACCTCCACCGATGAAACTCCACCTAACACCGTGAGCAGGGAATGGTCGGGAACGGTAAATCTCCATGCCGGCCGGCCCGCCATCGCCGGTGCGACGCAGAATGATGAGACTGCCGTTTTTCTGATTCTCTGTGCCGACATAATGGGCAGGTAGAACTCGTTCAGGTCTTTAGCTTCAACCGGCTAACTGCCTGGTGGGCAAGTCGGGTTGGCTCCGGCAGGCGATACCTCACGGCACAGTCAAGAACGACTCTGACTGCATCTTCCAGCAGGCACTTGTGACCCACCGAGACAAAGACCGGCTTAACGTTTGTGCGTGTCCTAACAACCGCTCCAATTGTCTCGGGTTGGGTGTTCTGCTTTCCCTTTTCATCTTTCAACAGGCAGTAGGCCCCCTTTTTGAGCGGGGGCTCTTCATACGTTCCGGTCAGCCGGCTTTTTGCACAGCCAATGGTCGGCTTATCGAAAAACAGGCCGAGATGGGCCGCCAGGCCAAGTCGGCGGGGATGCGCAATGCCCTGGCCATCGATGATAAACACATCCGGCTGATTTTGCAGTTTCTCGACCGCAGCTATACAAACGGGAGCCTCCCGAAAAGAAAGCAAACCCGGTATATAGGGAAAAGCGACCTTTCGCGAAGCACTTACAGTTTCCACAAGCTCAAATTGAGGTGGCCGTAAAATAACTACCACAGCTAAGATTCTCTCGCCGTCCTTGCTGAAAGCACAATCAATCCCGGCGAGAAGTTTCGGGCTTTTCTTTAAGCGTGTAAACTCCACTTTGCAGGCCAGGTCGGCCTGCACCTCTCTTGCCCTTGAATAAGACAAATTCCAGCTATGTAACTTTTCCATTATAAATTGTTGAGTATTGGTTTTTTACCGGACGAAAAGCATTTTACCTTTTCGATGTGTTGTGCTACAATGATCAATTTGTGTTAATGTCGACTTTTTGCAATATTGTTACTGAGGTCAGTAAAGAAGTAAAATGGCCGGAAAAGCTGAAAAAGCAATTAGAATTACAGGTGCCTCTGAGCACAATCTCAAAAATATCAGTCTGAGCATTCCGCGCGATAAGCTGGTTGTCATTACCGGCATCAGCGGCTCGGGAAAAAGCTCGCTCGCGTTCGATACGATTTATGCCGAAGGCCGCAGGAAATATGTCGAGTCGCTGAGCACCTACGCCAGGCAGTTTCTCGAACAGATGCAGAAGCCGTCCGTCTCCGACATCACGGGTCTGCCGCCGACGATTGCCATCGAGCAGCGAGGCGCCAGTCACAATCCCCGCTCGACCGTAGCTACCACCACTGAGATTTATGACTACTTCAGAGTGCTTTTTGCCCGTGCTGGCAAACCCCACTGCTGGGTATGCGGCAAAGAAATCACAAGTCAGCACTCTTCGCAAATCGTCGAGTCCATTCTTTCCCGGCCGGAGGGTACGAAAATCCAGATATGTGCCCCGCTGGCTCGAGGTAAAAAAGGCGAGCATAAGGATATTTTCTCCCATATACAGCAAGAAGGATTCGTACGTGTCCGTGTGGATGGCATGATTTACGATATACGAAACGTACCGGCCCTGAATAAGAACAAAAAGCACAATATCGCAGCAGTAGTTGATCGGCTGATCCTCAAGGATGCGATTCGCATCCGGCTGGCCGATTCGGTAGAGACAGCGCTGAAACTGGCTGACGGCGTACTTCTCGCGTTAGTGCAGGAATCTAATGCGGACAAAAAAAATGGCGGTGACGGAAAATGGAAGGAAACGATCTATAGCGAGAAATTCGCCTGCCCAAAGCATCCGCAGGCAAGCCTCGAGGAATTATCGCCCCGGCTGTTCAGCTTCAATAGTCCCTATGGCGCCTGCAAAAGCTGCGACGGCCTTGGGACCATTCTCGAGTTTGACCCCGACCTGATTGTCCCGGACAAAAGCGTCTCGCTGGAAACCGGCGCTATCGACGCCTGGCGTAAAGGCGGAAAGAGAATGAATATCTTCTACAACAGACTGGTCAAACGATTCTGCAGGAAGATGGGTATCAGCAAGTCAATACCACTCAAGCAAATACCGGAAAAATACAGGACGATTCTGATGTATGGGACTACCCTTGCCGACGAGAAAAAATACGGTGTGTCGTTTGAAGGAGTGATTCCAAATCTTAAGCGGCGCTGGGAAAACACAACAAGTGAATATGTAAAGACAAGATTGACCAGCTACCTGTCACGGCACCCCTGCCGGAGTTGTGAGGGCGCAAGGCTTAGGCCCGAGGCGATCGCTGTGACTATCGGGGGCAAAAGTATCAATCAACTGACCGCTCTTACCATCGAAAAAGCACAAACTTTCTTCAAGAAGCTGAAATTAGACGAGGAACAGTCACTGATTGCCGCTGCGGTGTTAAAGGAGATAAAAGCACGGCTTAAATTTATGTTCGACGTCGGCCTCGGGTACCTGACTCTGGATCGGATGAGCAGCACCCTTGCCGGCGGAGAAGCCCAGCGAATCCGCCTGGCTACGCAGGTCGGAAGCGGGCTGGTCGGGGTCTGCTACGTGCTCGATGAACCGACAATAGGCCTGCACAAGCGAGACAACGACCGATTGCTGGGAATCCTGCAGCGGCTTACCCGGTTAGGAAATACGGTAATCGTGGTCGAGCACGACGAGGATATCATCAGAAGCGCCGACCATATAATCGATATCGGCCCGGCCGCCGGTGCACATGGTGGCGAACTCGTCGTACAGGGCAGCCTCAGTGACATTACCGACTGTGAAAATTCACTGACGGGCGATTACCTGAGCGGCAAAAAAAGTATCGCACTTCCGGCAAACAGAAGACGTTACAATCTGAGAAAATGTATCGAGGTAAAAACAGCGGCCGAAAACAACTTAAAGGATATCGATGTCAAGTTTCCGCTCGGTGCCTTTACATGCGTCACGGGTGTCTCCGGCTCCGGCAAGAGCACTTTGGTCACCGAGATTCTGCTCAAAGCCCTGAAACGCCGGCTCTATCAGTCTCGCGAGAAATCCGGCAAGCACAAAACCCTTCTTGGCACATCGCAGATTGACAAAGTGATAGAAATCGACCAATCACCTATCGGAAAGACCCCGAGGAGCAACCCGGCAACATATACCGGGGCCTTCGACGTGATAAGAAAACTGTTCAGCATGACACGGGAGGCGAAAATAAGGGGCTATATGCCGGGCCGCTTCAGCTTTAATGTCAAGGGCGGACGCTGTGAATATTGTAAGGGACAGGGAACAAAAAAGATAGAGATGCACTTTCTGCCCGATGTTTATATCACCTGCCAGAGTTGTAAGGGCAAAAGATATAATCCTGAAACCCTCACAGTGACATACAAAGGTAAAAATATCGCTGATGTGCTTGATATGAGGATTGAAAAGGCACTGGATTTTTTTGCGAACTTTCCGACTATCGTTCGGATCCTGCGGACGTTGGCCGACGTCGGGATGGGCTACATGCAGCTCGGCCAGGCCTCGACAACGCTCTCCGGCGGCGAAGCCCAGCGCGTCAAACTCTCCGCTGAATTAGGCAAGGCGGCAACCGGGCACACCCTGTATCTGCTCGACGAACCGACTACGGGACTGCACTTTGCCGATATTCATAACCTTTTGAATGTGCTTCAGCGGCTGACAGATTGCGGCAATACTGTTGTCGTCATCGAGCATAACCTTGACGTAATCAAGATGGCGGATTATATAATAGACCTCGGCCCCGAAGGCGGCGAGGCCGGGGGCAGAGTGGTCGCCACAGGAACGCCTGAGCAAATTGTCAAAAACAACAAAAGCTATACAGCCAAATTCCTGAAAGAGAAACTCCTTAAGAGTAAACGATGAGGCGAACGATAAAATGTGGGAATTCCGATTGCGTAATATTGCGGATTTGAAACGATTAAGCAATCGCCTCGGCGTTAACGTCCAAGCGATTGAGGACGTTTCGATTTTGACCGAACCTGTGCAGGTTGGAGAACTGGTAATACCGAACTCGCTTGCCGTACATCCGATGGAAGGCTGCGACGGCGATTCCCAGGGCCGTCCGGGGAAACTTACGCTCCGGCGGTACGAAAGATTTGCCGCAGGTGGCGCGGGATTGATCTGGGCGGAAGCCACGGCTGTCGTCCCCGAAGGCCGGGCAAACCCGAGACAATTATGGCTTCACGAGAAGAACAAGGAGTGTTTTGCCGCAATGGTCAAAATGATGCGGCAGGCTGCCTCCAGGAGCATGGGGCCGGGTCATCAGCCCATTATTGTGCTGCAGTTGACCCATTCGGGTCGGTATAGCAAGCCGGAAGGTACGGTACATCCAATCATCGCTCAGCGCGATCCATACCGCGATCCTCTGGCCCCCCAGCTAAAGCCCGATCCAAATAGAGAAAGCAGTATACCGGACGACTGGCCCCTTGTGACGGATGAATATCTCGATAAGCTCCAGGATGCTTATGTCGAGGCGGCAAGAATTGCCTTCGAAGTCGGATTTGACGCCGTCGATGTAAAGTCCTGCCACGGATACCTGATCAACGAACTCTTCGGCTGCCGTGACAGGAAAGGAAAGTACGGCGGCTCATTTGAGAACCGAACCAGGTTTCCGCTGGAAGTTATCGATAAGATTCATCAGGAACTCGGCAAAAATGCTGTCGTTGCGATGCGTCTTGGAATTTATGATGCGATTCCTTATCCGTACGGCTGGGCTGTCGATAAGGACGATTACACCAAACCGGACTTGACCGAACCAAAGAAGCTAATCGGGCTCCTGCGGCAGCGAGGCCTCGGGCTCATCAATGTCACGATAGCGAATCCGTATTACAATCCTCACGTGGGCAGGCCCTTCAATGAAACGATTGTGGGCGGATACGAGGAGCCGGAACATCCGCTGGTGGGTGTCAACAGGCTCGTCGACCTGACGGGCGAGATTCAGAAGCAATTCCCTGATATTGCCATGCTCGGCACGGGTTATAGCTGGCTAAGAACTCTTTTTGCGAATGTTGCAGCGGCAAACAAAACCAACGGACTGACCACGCTGGTCGGTGCAGGGCGTATGGCCTTTGCATACCCCGATTTTGCAAAAGACATTATCGCAGACGGCCGAATGTACCCGGAGAAAGTGTGTGTAAGCTGCAGCGCCTGCACGCAAATCATGCGCGACACCGGGATGACGGGCTGTGTCGTTCGGGACAACGAAGTTTACGGGCCCATTTTCGAGCATGGCCGAATGAGTGACAGGGACAATCTTGTCCGGCTCGGATCAGCCTGCCGCAAGTGCCAGGAACCGACATGCCAGTTGGGCTGCCCCGCCGGCGTGGATATCCCGAAATTCATCAACCAGTTTTTGGATGGCGAAGAAAAGGCTGCTTACGAAACACTCAGAGAAGCAAATATATTTCCGGAAGTCTGTGCATGGCTGTGCCCGGTCGAGCAGCAGTGCGAAGGTCACTGTCTGCAGAGCTTTATCGGCGACGGGCCTCTGCCGATTGCCGAGATACAAAGGTATCTGGCCGAGCAGGCCAATAAGAACGGCTGGTCAAAACTGCGGATGCCTAAAGAGAGCACTGGAAAGAAAGTCGCTATTATCGGCGCCGGCCCGGCAGGTCTGTCCTGTGCGGCAAAACTCCTTGAAGCGGGGCATACGGTGACAATCTTTGACGCGAGTACCGAATTCGGTGGAATGATAGCATCGGTCATCCCAACCGACAGACAGAGCAATTCGCTCATCAACGAGATCGCAGCGATTTTCGCCGACGTGCCGAAAGAGCGGATGATTTTACATCTGGGCAAAGAATTGAATGCCGATTTCAATCTGGATAACATAATCGAGGAGGGATTTGATGCCGTCTTTATCGGGATGGGCCTGCCGAACTCCGTCAGCATCGGGGGCAAAAATGGGAACATCGACGGTCTGTGGAAAGCGATGGACTTTCTTTCGGCAGCCAGAAAGCCGAGTACGCTGAACCTCAAAGGCCAAACAGTAGCGGCGATAGGCGGCGGCAACACAGCGATGGATGTCGCAACCACCGCCAAGAGACTCGGCGCCAAGGACGTTTATGTGATCTATCGCCGGTCGTTCAAGGAGATGCCCGCATGGAGCGCCGAGCGAGATCAAGCGATCAACGAAGGCGTACATTTTCTGATATTGACTCAGCCGGTCGGCTTTAATTCAACTAATGGGAAATTGACAGGGATTAAGGTTTGCCCGACAAAACTGGGCGAGCCGGACAAGAGCGGACGCCGCAAACCCGAAACGGTCGAGTCGAGCGCTTACGTGCTTGATATGGATATCGTCGTCGAAGCAATAGGCCAGGAGCCGATCGAGAACATTGGCGAAATTCTGCCGGGCATCGAATTAAAAGCCGGTCTTATCCGGACAAACGAAGGGACACTGGCGACATCCAGGCCCGGAATTTATGCCGGCGGCGACTTTGTCAGGGGAGCATCGACGGTCGTTGCCGCCGTGGCGGATGGATTGGCTGCCGCGAATGAAATGATTGAATTTTTGGGACAATAGAAACAAGAGAGGATTTTTAAAATGGCAGAACGACCCGTAGCAATTGTCACAGGAGCAAGCCGCGGTATTGGAAAAGGCGTCGCGAAAGAATTAGCTTCGCTGGGTTACGACCTGGTAGTAAACTACTTCGACTTTACTGCCGAAGGCAAACCGGATGAATCCAAAGCCATGCAGACGCAGAAGGAAATTAAGGACCTCGGCGCAGAGTGCGAAATTTTGAGAGGTGACATCAGCAGCTCCGAGGATCGTAACAGCCTGGTTGCTCTGGCAAAGTCCAGGTTCAATCGATGTGATATGTTAGTAAACAATGCTGGAGTCGCGCCTTCGAAACGAATGGACCTTCTCGATGCAACTGAGGAAAGTTTCGATAGAGTCATGGGAATCAACCTCAAAGGCCCATATTTCTTGACCCAGCAGGTGGCAAACTGGATGATCGAACAGAAAAAGACGCATCCTGAGCATGCGTACCGAATCGTAAGCACAGGCTCAATCTCGGCATACACCAGCTCGCCGGCACGCGGTGAGTATTGCGTGAGCAAGGCGGGAATCTCAATGATGACCAAACTTTACGCGGACAGATTAGCCGAATACGGTATCGGGGTATTCGAAATCAGTCCCGGCATTATTGCAACTGATATGACCAGCGTTGTCAAAGACAAGTACGACAAGCTGATCGCAGAAGGCCTGACTCCGATTAAACGATGGGGCCTGCCGGAAGATATCGCAAAAGCGGTTGGAGCCATCGCAGAAGGCAGGCTCGATTTTTCAACCGGCCAGGTCATCAACGTCGATGGCGGATTTCATTTAAGAAGACTTTAGGGAGTGACAATGAACATTAAAAGTACACTCGAAACGCTGTTAAGAGACGGTTTTATCCTCGTCTTCAACCAGGACAAGCTCGATGTTGTGAAGACCGCCGAGGCTCTGGTCGAGGCAGGCATCAATAATATGGAAGTCACCTGCCGGATCAAGCAGCCTCTTGAGAAAATGTCCCGGCTACGTAAGGAGCTGCCAGATTTTGCAACGGGCTCGGCAAGTCTGATCGACTCGCCGCAAATGCTTGAGCTTTATAACAAGGCCCATCCGAAGGATCCGCTGCCATCCGTGACCCAGGTTGTGGATGCCGGTGCGTGCTATCTTGTCTCGGCGATCAATTTTAGTGACGCCGGCTTCGAGAAATTTGCCGGCCGGATTCCCATGATACCGGGATGCGGCAGCGCTACTGAAATCG
>SDBT01020281.1_pt1 | contig 10402 bp, 18 predicted proteins | sample 2277101 | NCBI WGS metagenome assembly SDBT01 (sample SAMN10404973, study PRJNA504765) | marine sediment metagenome | isolation source: marine sediment core GS10_PC15, 103 cmbsf | place: Arctic Ocean: Southern Knipovich Ridge | collected 2010
TAGTCAATTTTTAGAAATTGATTCCACCACCAGTAAACTACCAACCAAATTGTAACTAATTTCCCATTAGAAATAGTTTTTAAAACTGTTTTTCCAAATTTATCTTTTCTTTTTGTTAACTTTCTCAAAGTATCACCTACATTTACATTTACTAAGGCGAATTTTTTCATTAATAACTCTGCCTGTGTTCCTTTCCCTGAACCAGAACGTCCTAAAAGAATAATATTAAGAGATTTCATATTCGCGCATTATTAATTGAGCTTCTATTGTGTCCATGGTTTCTATAGCTACACTTACCATAATTAAAATTGAAGTGCCTCCAATAGCAAAAGTAGTAACGCCAGTAGTCTGCTGCATAATTATTGGAAGAATAGCGATCATACCTAAAAACATAGCCCCAAAAAAAGTAACCTTATAACTGGTATTAACAAGATATTGTGAAGTTATTTTGCCAGGCCGATAACCAGGAACAAAACCGCCTCTTTTTTGTAAATTTTCAGCAATAGTTTCAGGATTAAAAGTAATAGTTGTATAAAAAAAGGTGAATAAAACAACCAAACCAAAATAACAAGCAAGATAAATTAAGGATTGCTGATTAAATCCTTGTAAAAAGAGAGCTATTTTAAGCATAAATGGACTTTGTGAACTTACTAAAAACTGACTAATCATTTGAGGAAACATTAAAATAGAAAGAGCGAAAATAATAGGAATTACGCCAGCTTGATTGATTTTCAATGGTAAATATGTAGAAGCGCCTCCATAAATTTTTGTTCCACGCACTTGCTTTGCATAACTCACAGGAATCCTTCTTTCACCTCTTGAAATAAATACCACCCCTACAACCATCAAAAGCGCGATAGCAAAAAACGCTATCATATTAGGAATCCCCGTTGGATCTGTGCTTATTATCGTTTGCATAATTTCACGTGGAAAGCCTATAACAATACCTGTAAAAATTATTAAAGAAATTCCATTTCCCAATTTTTGTTCTGTTATCAATTCACCAATCCACATCAAAAATACTGAAGCCGTAGTAACTATAATAATATTTCTTATCAAATCAATAGGGTTAACAAAAACAATAACTCCCTGCCTGCTTAATAAACTCAAAAAGCCAAATCCCTGCAAAGCAGCTAAAGGAATCGTCAATAAACGGGAATATTGCATAAATTTTGCTCTTTCTTTATCAGTGCCTTCGTTGAGCATTTCTTTTAAGGCAGGAAAAACCATCGTAAGAAGCTGCATTATAATAGAAGCTGTAATAAAAGGTCCAACACCAAGTAAGGCAATTGAAATATTTTTAAAAGCGCCTCCTGTAAAAACGTTAAAAAGCCCAAATATCTGATTAGAGCTGAGGAAAACCTGTAATTGCTCTCTGTCAACATTAGGCAATGGAATGGTAGCCATTATCCGAAAAACCACCAAAAGTAGTAAAATTATAAATACTTTTTTTCTTAAATCAGGCGTTCGTAATAGAGCTAAAAGATTTTTGAACATATAAAATTTATTTAATTTTAAAATCTATTTTTCCTCCGGCTTTTATAATTACCTCCTTTACTTTTTCAGAAGCTAAGCAATCTTTAATAATATATTTTTTGGATAAAGGTATTGCGCTTAAAATTTTAATTGGACGAATTTCACCTTTTATTCTTTTTATCAAACCTGCTTTCTTTAATTTATTAAGATTAATAACACCACCCTCAGGAAAAACTTTTACTATATCAACAAGTTTTATGGCTAAAGATTTCTTTTTAAAACTATGAAAAGACACTCCGCGTCTTTTAGGAAATTTTAATATCATCTCTCTTATTTGAGGTTTTATCTTTGATCCTGCCCGGGATTTCTGGCCTTTTATTCCTCGTCCAGAATAAGTCCCCCTCTTACCGCCTCTGCCAACTTTTCTTTTCTTTGATGATTGATTACTTGGTCTTATCTGATGAATTTGCATAATTCTTTGTTTGTTGTTTTTTATCCGTCGATTTTTCTTCGTTAGATTTCTCTTTACTGACAAAACCCTTTAATTTAGAAAGAGCAAGAATAGTCACTCTAGCATTATTAATAGCATTACTACTGGAACTTAAAATTTTAGCATTAGCATTTGGGACATTAGCTAATTTTAATACAGTTCGCACTGCTCCACCAGCTCTTATTCCTCTTCCTTTTTTGGCTGGTTTTATGATTACTCTTGAAGCTTTATATTTCGCTTTTACTTCGTGTGGAATTGTTTCATTAATAATTGGAACGATAATAAGATTCTTTTTTGCATCATTATTTGCCTTCTGAATCGCCTGAGCTACATCTTTTCCTTTGCTTACACCGACGCCAACTTGATGCTTGGATTTATTACCAATTACCAATGTAGCTCGAAAACTTAAACGTTTTCCTCCTGCTACTACTCGAGTTACACGCGCAATATCTAAAAGACTCTCTTCAAATTCGCTTTTATTTACTCTCGATTTCCTGTTAAAAGCCATAATAATTTAAAAATTAAAACTGTAATCCATATTTTCTAGCTTCATCAGCTAAAGTTTTTACACGACCATGATATTTAAATCCACCTCTATCAAAAACCACTTTCTTTATCTTTTTCTCTTTTGCTTTTTCAGCTATTAATTGGCCAACTTTTTGTGCTAAATCGGTTTTTTTATCTTTTTTTGAATCCTTAATCTCTAAATCAGAAGCAAAAACAAGCGTGCGTCCTTTTTTATCATCAATAATCTGGGCATAAATATGTTTATTGGATTTAAAAATACAAAGACGGGGCCTATCTTTTATTCCATGAATCTTTGCCCTTACTCTTCTATGCCTTTTTTCTCTTTGCTCTTTTTTACTGTTCTTATTCATTTACTCTTTTAATTAATTTAAGCAGTAGTTGCTACCTTTTTACCCGCTTTTAGTAAAACTTTTTCCCCAACATAACGAATACCTTTTCCTTTATAAGGTTCCACGGGTCTTTGAAACTTTATTAGCGCGGCAAACTGTCCAACTTTTTCTTTTGAAATACCATTAATAGTGATTATATTTTTTTCCACTTTTGCATCTATTCCTTCGGGAACAGAAAGTATAATTGGATGACTATATCCTAATTTAAGATTCAAATTAGCTCCATCTATATCCGCGCGATAGCCTACTCCATTAATCTCCAATTGTTTTTCAAATCCTTTATCTACCCCGATTATAAGATTATTAATTAATGCTCTTGAAGTCCCCCATTGAGCAAAAGTATCTTTTTTTTGCTCCAAAGGAATAACTGATAAAACATTGTCTTTAATATTAATTTTAAAACCGTTTTTGATAATTAGAAAATTTTCACCCTTAGGACCTTTGGCTTTTAATTTGTTTTCTTCCAATGCCACTTCAACTGAATCTGGAATATTAATTTCTTTTTTACCTATACGAGACATAATATATAAATTACCATATTTCTAATAAAATCTCTCCACCGACATTTAATCTTTTGGCTTCTTCATCAGAAAGAATTCCTTTTGGAGTTGATAGAACTTTTATCCCTAAACCTTGTTTAAAAAACCAAATATCTTTTGCATGGACATATACGCGCCTTGAAGGCTTAGATACTCTCTTTAGTTCAGAAATCTTTGGGGTTTTCTCTTCATCATATTTTAGTATTATTTCAATAAACTTTTTATTTTTTTTGTTTGTTTTATCTAACCCCTTAATATAACTATTTTTTGATAAAACATTTAAAATCTCCCATTTTATTTTTGAATAAGGAAAAACGACAGTTTCTTTTTTTACTGCCTGCGCATTACGTATTCTTGTTAACATATCTGCTATAGGATCGGTCATGAGATATAAATTGCTATTTGTTTGTTATTATTTGTTGCTTACCAGCTTGCCTTTTTTACTCCAGGTATTTTTCCTTCTGAAGCTAACTCCCTAAAACATATACGGCAAAGGCCAAAGTCTCTCATATAACCTTTTTTTCTTCCACAACGCCAACAACGTCGCACTATTCGTGAAGAGTATTTGGGTTTCTTTTTAGATCTTGCTATTACTGATTTTTTTGCCATAAAGGAAAATCTAATAGTTTATATAATTTTATTGACTGCTCTCTATTTTTTGTGTTTGTAACAAAAGTAATTTCTAAACCAAATGATGGAATATTTTGTATACTTTCTGTTTCTGGAAAAACATTAGATTCTTTAATACCATAATTTAAATTTCCAGTCTCGTCAATATTTTTTAAGGGAATCCCCCAAAAATCTCTAATTCTTGGAATAGTCAAACTGACAAATTTATAAATAAAATCCTCCATCCTCTTGCCTCTTAAAGTAACTTTTAAACCAATTGGCATTCCTTCTCTTGTTTTAAAACTTGCAATAGATTTTTTTGCTAACCTAACAGATGGTTTTTGACCGGTAATCACTGCTAAAGCATCTGAAATTCTTTTAACCAATTCCTTGTTATTTTTAGAACTAGCAGTTAGTCGACCTATACCTATATTAACCACTGCCTTCATAATTCTTGGTACTCTAAAATCATTATCAATATGAAATTCTTTCTTCATTTTAGGAATGACTATCTTTTTTAGTTGTTCTTTATATAGAAATTTCACAAATATTGTTAATAAAACTTAAGAAATTTTTGAACCGCATTTTTTACAAATTCTGTATTTAGCGTCATTATCTTTAACATAACCAATTCTCGTGGGTCGTTTACAATTAGGACAGATTAACATAACATTAGCTCTAAAAACAGACCTGGGAACTGAAATCATTTGCCCTTTTTCACCTGCTTTTTTGGCTTTTTGAATTTTCTTGATTAAATTTAAGGCCTCAACAACCACCTTGTCATCTTTTGGCAAAGCCTTTATCACTTTACCAGTCTTTCCTTTATCTTTACCTTTTTTCATTAAAACTGTATCGCCCTTTTTAATATTCATAAATATAAATTATACTAGCTCTGGGGCTAAACCTGCTATTTTACTATACCCCCTTTCTTTTATTTCGCGTGGCACAGGACCAAAAATACGATTGCCCAAAGGTTCTTTTTTATCATTAATAAGAACAGCAGCATTTTCATTAAAACGAATATAACTTCCGTCTTTTCTCCTAAAAGCCTTCTTCTGACGCACGATTATGGCTTTTACTACTGCTTTTTTCTTCACTTCTCTACGAGGCTCAGCTATTTGAACAGAAGCAACAATAATATCGCCAATCTCAGCATATCTTCTTTTCGTTCCGCCTAATACTCGAAAACAACGGATTACTTTCGCACCACTATTATCAATTACTTTTAATATTGTCTGCGGTTGAATCATCTTCTTTCTTATTATTTGTTTTTTGTTCTTTATGTTTGACTTTCCATCTTTTCTCTTTAGATAGAGGCTTTGTCTCTTCAATCATTACTTTATCGCCTACATGACACTCATTCTTCTCATCATGAACTTTAAAACGCTTGGTAATTTTATAGTGCCTCTTGTATTTTGGATGTATTTTCAATCTGGAAACCTGAACTACGACAGTTTTATCCATTTTGTCTGATATAACTTCTCCTCTTAATATTCTTTTTTGTTTCACTGTTTGACGAATTATTTGTTTTTTCATATTAGAGTTGATTTTCAGATTTTTCATTTAAAATAGTTAAAATTCTCGCAATGTTTTTTTTTAAAACACGAATGGTACGTACGTTTTTAACTTTTCCGCTAGCCAAATTAAACCTCAATTCCCGTAATTTCTTTTGAGATTCAGATAGTAATTGATTTAATTCCTCCTCGGGTTTTAATCGTAATTCTTTTGTTTCCACCATAGTTTTATTTTCGAAGGTTGTTATATTGAAACTTACTAGTTTTAATTAAACGTTCTTGAGCGATAGCGAAAGGTTATTATATTAAAACTTACTAGTTTTAATTCAACGTTCTTGAGTGAAACGAAAGGTTGTTATTTTCTAACAATTGAGGTTTTAATTGGTAATTTTGAATTAGCTAAACGAAAAGCTTCTTTCACTTTTTCATAAGAAATTCCATCTAATTCAAAAAGAATTCTTCCGGGTCTTACTGGAAAGACATAATGATCCACAGAACCTTTTCCTTTACCCATTTTAGTTTCTGCCGCTTTTTTAGTAACAGGTTTATCAGGGAATATTCTCATCCAGATTTTTCCTTCTTTTCGCAAAGAACGGGCTATTGCCCGATAAGCTGACTCAATCTGTTGGGATGTTAACCAGGATTCTTCCATGGCTTTTAATCCAAAACTACCAAAAGAAAGTTCAACTCCCCTATTTTCTACTTGGCGAAATCTCCTTCGACCTTTATGCATTTTTCTATGTTTTACTTTCTTTGGTAATAACATAACAGTATAAAACTTTTAATGACTTAATTCAGAATCATGAAACTTTTCTCCTTTATAAATCCATACTTTTATTCCTATTGTCCCATAAGTACAACGCGCCTCAGTAAAACCATAATCAATGTCTGCTCTGATAGTTGATAAAGGTAATTTTCCTTCTTTTAACCATTCATTACGGGCAATCTCTGTTCCGTCTAATCTGCCTGAAAGCATAATTTTCACACCCAAAACCTCTTTACGCTGTATTACTTTGGTTATATATTGCTTTAGGATTCTTCTATATGGCATTCTTTTTTCTATATCTTCGGCAATGCTTTGGGCCACAATCTCTCCAGATATTTCCGGATGTTTAACTTCTTCAATTGAAATATTAATACGCGATTTAGCCTTTAATAACTTTGCTAATCCTTTTTGAAGTTCTTCTATGCCTTTACCTTGGCGACCAATTAATAATCCAGGACGAGCAGTTTTAATAATAATCTTAACATCACCGGCTTTTCTTTCAATATCCACACTTTCTATCCTGCATGTTTTGGCTTTTTTATAAATAAATTCACGAATTTTATAATCCTGTTCCAATAATTTTGGGAATTCTTTTAAATTAAACCAACGGGAATGCCATCCCTTATTAATACCTAGCCTAAAAGATTTTGGATTAATTTTTTGACCCATATTAATATTTAAATTGCTTTACGACGAAATATCTTTTGTTTTTGAGCAGATCTCTTTATTATTTTTTCTTCTTTTTTGAACTTTGGTTTTTTTACAAAAGTGGAACTTTTTACTTGAACTTTTTTCGCTTCTATCTCTTTCTTATGTTTAACATCTTTAGTTTCTTTTTTTATTTTAGTTTCCTTTTCTTTTATTTCCTTTAAAGTAAGAAAGATATGCGAGGTTCTTTTTCTTATTGGAGAAGCTGCTCCACGCGCTCTAGGGCGCCATTTCTTTAAAGCCGGTCCTTCATCAACTCTAATAGCCCTAACAAAAAGATTATCTTTATCTAAATTAAAATTATGTTCAGCATTAGCCATAGCAGATTTTAATAATTTTAACAAAGGCTTGCTGCTTTTCTTAGAAATATGAAGCAGATTAGCTTCTGCACTTTTAACAGATAACCCTTTTATTAAATTTGTAAGTAATCGAACTTTCCGAGGGCTAATTCTTAAATATTTTAAAGAGGCTTTAACTTCCATAATTTATTCTACTAAATATTACTTCTCTTTTTCACTTTGCGGAGACGCTGATGTCTTTTCTGAAACTCTTGCTTTTGCTTCCAGTTCTTTTTGCATTCTTCCACCGTGTTTAAAAAACTTTCTTGTCATAGAGAATTCTCCCAAATGATGCCCGACCATTTCTTCTCTTGTTTCCACCTCTATAAAATCTTTACCATTATGTACGGCAAAAACAAAACCAACCATTTCTGGTGTAATTATTGAATCTCTAGACCAAGTTTTAATAGGCGTTTTATCTCCTATCTTTATTTTGGAGAGTTTCTTTAATAATTTTGGATGGACATATGGGCCTTTTTTTAGTGAACGAGACATAATATTATTTTTTACGTTTTTTCTTTCGTTTTTTTATAATAAACTTATTAGAGTATTTTTTCTTCTTTCTTGTTTTTACGCCACCAGTAACTTTACCATAAATGCTTTTTGGCCTTTTTGTTCCCCTTTGTGTCTTTCCTTCTCCGCCGCCATATGGATGATCTACAGGATTCATTGCCGTTCCTCTTACTTTTGGCCTTCTCCCCATATGGCGCGCCCTACCTGCTTTTCCAATGTTTACCATTCCATGCTCAACATTAGAAAGTTGCCCAATTGACGCATAGCAAACATCCAATATCTTTCTTATCTCTGATGAAGGCATTTTAAGATGAGTATATTTTCCATCTTGAGTTATAACTTGCGCAGATGACCCTGCCGATTTAGCCAGTTTTCCTCCTGCACCCACTTTTATTTCTATATTATGCACCAAACTTCCGACTGAAATATTTTTTAATTGTGATCTATTTCCTTTTTTAAAAGGCGTTTTTTCATCACAAATAATTTTATCCCCAACTTTCAAATTATGTGGAGATAGAATATAACGCCAATCACCATCTTGGTAAGATACTAATGAGATAAATGTAGAGCGGTAAGGATCATATTCTATGGTCTTTATTATTCCCGGGACTCCTTTTTTTTGCTCATCAAAAACAATCTCTCTATACAATTTCTTATTGCCGCCACCTTTATGCCGAACTGTTATTCTTCCTTTAGATCTCCCAACGCTTCTTTTTTTGGAAGAAGTCAATTTTTTAAAAGGCTTTTCGCTAGTTAAAACTGAATAATCAGAAACAGTATAATGACGACGAGATGGTGTTGTTGGTTTATATCTTTTTATCATATTCCTAATTCTATTTTTTGGCCTTTCTTTATGGTAACTATCATTTTTTTACTCTTTCTGAAATAACTTTTTTTCTGTCTCCATTTTTTAGGCTTAACATGAGTATTTATTACATTAATCTTGGTTACCTCTACATTATAAATATTTTCTAAAAGTTTTTTTATTTCGTTTTTTGTCGCTCTAGGGCTAACTTTAAAAATATATTTATTTTCTTGCTCTCTTAAAATAGTAGATTTTTCACTCAAATAAGGATTAATCAACAATGCCGAAGAGGCTCCTTCTAAAACAACCTTCCCTTTTGTTTCAACTTTCTTTTCCCCTACTACTGGTTTTTTGACTTTCTTTTTCTCAATCTTTTTTTCTTCAACTTTCTTTTTCTCAACCTTTTTTTCTTCGACTTTCTTTTTTTTAAAAATATTTAAAATACCCATAAATTTATCTACTTTATCTACTTATTCTCTAATATAGAAACCTGTTTGCTTCGCTTCAGAACCTTGTTTTTCATTTTATTCAAAATTGGCAAAATATTTTTTGATATCACCAAATATTTATTATTTAATATTTCTATCAAATCAATGTTCTCAGCATTCATAATTTTAACATAAGATAAATTTTTTGTACTTTTCTTTAATATATCATTTTTTGAGTCAATTAAAAACAAAACTTTTGGAAATTTCTTTTCTATTTTTAAAAGGCTTTTAAAAAATTTATCCATCTGACTCGTTTTCTGTTCTTTTAAATTAATATCCTCAATTATTTTAATCTCCCCATCTCTGAACTTCTGGGAAAGAACCATTCTAATAGCACTCTGTCTTATCTTTTTATTTATCTTCTTTTTCAAATTTCTTTCTTTTGCTCTCGGACCAAATGTTACCCCACCTCCTTTCCATATAGGAGAACGAATAGAGCCATGCCTAGCTCTTCCTGTTCCTTTTTGTCTCCATGGCTTTTTTCCTCCACCTCTAACTTCTGATCTGTCTTTACTAAAAGCTAATGGTTTTCGTCGATTACTTAAAAGGCTTGTATAAACCTGATGAATAAGATTATTATTAATCTTCTTACCAAAAATATCCTCTGATAACTCAATCTTTTTCAATTCCTCCCCTTTAAAATTATAAATCGGCGCTTTCATAATTTTTTATCCAATAACTTTTATTAATGAACCTCTCCTGCCAGGAATAGCTCCTTTTAAATAAAGAAGGTCCTTTTCTAAATCAACTTTTATAACTTCTATCTTTTTTAACGTCAACTGATCCTGACCCATTCTGCCCGCCATTTTTTTACCCTTTACTACACGATGAAGCCCAGTAGATCCAATTGATCCAGGAGCTCTCAATCTGTCTTTTGTTCCATGGCTTGCAGGAGAACCTCTAAATCCATGCCTTTTAACTACACCCTGAAAACCTTTTCCTTTGCTTTTCCCTATAACCATTACCTTATCTCCTTCTTTGAAAATATCTACCTTGATTTCGTCACCAATTTTGTAATCAGAAACCTTTCCATGAATTTCTGCTAGCCAAGAAAACTTTCCTAAGTCTTTTAAATGTCCAGTTAAAGCTTTTGTTTGATTTCTTTTATGCCCATAACCAATCTGAATAGCTTCATAACCATCTTTATCTTCGGTTTTTATTTGTGTAATTTTAACAGGACCAGCCTCTAAAATAGTTACTGGAATAACTTTTTCTTCGCTATCAAAAACCTGCGACATT
>SDBT01020282.1_pt1 | contig 10402 bp, 15 predicted proteins | sample 2277101 | NCBI WGS metagenome assembly SDBT01 (sample SAMN10404973, study PRJNA504765) | marine sediment metagenome | isolation source: marine sediment core GS10_PC15, 103 cmbsf | place: Arctic Ocean: Southern Knipovich Ridge | collected 2010
ATTATATAGTAACAAACGACAAACCAAGGAGGGGGGTAACGGGTCCGTCGTGAAAAGCCAAAAAATTAACACTTCTTTTTCCCGGCCAGGTCAGTCGGGTCATTAGACAGTTAGTTTTATTTGGGGAACCAAAAGCAGTATAGGGGTAGGAGGTAAGAGCCAAAAAAATAACATTATAATTTTAGCTTTTCTCTTGACTTCTGTTTTTCCGATACGTAATATACTGATAGAGAGTGCCGGAAGTGTTCCGGCGCCGTCGAAGGTTCTTTTCACAAGGAGTATGGAAAATGGGTAGAGGAATGACACCAGCGCAAGTAGCCGACAAGCAGATTAAAAACTTGTCGGCATCGACGGAGTTCATAACGATGGGTGTGAACGCCGTCACGGAATCGCCGATGGAAAAGGCGGCACAGAACCTGGACAAGGCGGCGAAAAACTACACCGAGGCAATCACCAGCGGAAAGACCGGCGATCGGCTCCGTGCCGTAACGCTGGGAATGTGGAAGGAAAAGACCCTGGCCAAGGTGGACCGTGTCGCTTCCGGGGCAGGGGAAGCGAGGGGGAAGATCGTGGACTTCCACACCCAACGGGCGGCTCACCAGGAAACGATCAATGCTGAACTGGCAAAGATTCCCACCAAAACCGCCGCCGACATGGAGCGGCGTATGCTGGCTCAGATGAAGGCCATGCGCAACTTCCGCTTTGTCCCCGGTCGCTGACCCAAGTCGAATTAGGGAGTCATATATTTTATACATGAAAGTGAAACGATTTTAGGCAACTTTTTTTACAAGGATAATTTATCATGTTGAAACGTGTAGGTATGGTCCAGAAATCGATCGGAACGGCTACGCTGTCCCTGACAATGGAAGCGGGTCAGTCGTGCCGGGTTCGGGATATTTTCTGGCATGACCCTGACAATGCCGCCGAGGATTTGAAGGTAAAGGTTGACCGTAAAACCTTGCTTCATTTCAGCGTTCCGGCAACCTGGCATTTGCTCTCAAGCAATCACCAGGGAACTATCGGTTCCATGATGGAGGAGTTCAAGAAATTCGGGCTGTTTCCGGAAATCCCCGTGGCTGAAGGCCAGGTCTTAACCATAACGGGAGCGACGGCTAACGACTTCCTGGAGTTGGTCTATGACCTATACGAAGCGGGGGATATTAAGTCCACCGACTTTAACGGAACCGACTCCGCCGATTATAGGATGTTCCAGGTTATTTCCAACTCGATCGCCCCGACCGAAACGGGAGATGAACCCCTTGACGCTTCCGACCTGGACCCTGTCTTTATCGACTTCCCCGCTGACAAGGTGGTGCCGCCGAATACCCGGATATTGCTCCGGGGGTTGTTCGGCTCTCCCGTGTCCAAAGGTGACGGGGCAAACCAGGATCAGTATTCCTCTCATATCAAGTTTCTCAAAGACAGAGAGGATATTTTCGACAAAGACCTGACCGGGTTCCTGTACCGGGGCGACGTTTCCCACACAGCGGCTTCTACGATTTATGCCGCCGACGCTTCCAGGCTGGATAAGCCTATCGCCTTGAACCCGGCAAGGGTGATCGTCTTCGACGATCCCATTGTCTTTGAGGCAGGGGCGGAATTGAATGTATTGGCAACCATCGTCGAAACGACCGGCGCAGCCGACATAGCAATCGGCGGAATCAAGTTGGGAATGATACTGGACATTCACCGGGTCTGACCAGTTCGGTAACGTCGCAAGTGAAAACCTTTTGTTAGGAGAGAGATAAAATGTTTCGGACAATCGATAAAGACGTTACAGCGGGGGCAGGCCTGGAAGTGGTAGTGGAAGCTATCGCCGGGGTGTCCGGCAAGCACCGTCGTATCGTTTCAGTGCAACAGGAAAAGGTAGCTTCGGTTATCTTGAGGTGTTACGTCGATCAGGACCGTATCGTGGACGTAGCATCGGAGATCGAGGCTTTGAGTGACGTGCCGATTCCCGTCGATTATCCCCTGGCCGAGGGTCAGTCCTTCCGGGTGGGGTTTTTAAACCAGACGGGGGGCGGCATCACTCAACATATTATGATTGTCGTCGAGGAGACCTGATAGGGTCCCTATTGAGGAGATTATGATATGAAAACACAGAAGATAGGACGACCGATTCCAATTAAGTCTTTGGACTTGGAGCCGGTCACACCGGACGCTTTGTCTATCGTCGGGGACTTCCAAAGGGTTGCAAGTTTGCTCTTGGGGTTTACCGGCGATGCCTTGGTTCCGGTTGCAGTTTCAGCGGCGGGGCTGGTGTCGGTTGCCGATTCCGTCCTGGCCACTGCCCTGGCAACCGTCAATACTAACTTGGGAATTATCAACACGACCTTGGGGACAACCCTGGGGGGAAAGCTGGACACACTTCACACCGATATCGATACTACTTTGTCGGGGCAGCTTGAAACTAACAGAGTTTTGTTGGTAAGCATAGATGCACGTCTGAGTTTTATACAAACCGATATCGGGGCGATAGCATTAATTGCTGCTGACGTGTATCAGGCCCTTCCCGGTTATATCAAGACCCATGAAACAGCTTAAGGGAGTTATGTCATGGAAACGTGTTCGTTAGTATTACGGTTGACGGTGTCGGATATTTATCTGGCCGATGTAAGTTTCATCAAGAAAGGGGTTGAAGCGTTGTTGAAGAATAACGATTTCAAGGCCAAGTCAACCCTGGCAACCGTGATCAATACCGTGGAAGATTTCAAGTCGCAAGCAAGGGAGTCGAAAGATCATGGAACCGAAAAACCCGATAACGTCGAACCCTGACGACCCGACCAAAACACTTAGAGAGGTTTTGTTTCGACGCTTGAAGGAAATTGCCGGGCGGGGTGCCCAAGGTCAAGTCCTTAAAACCCCCGTCTCTGAGATCGGCGTAGACCTTGACCCGACGACTCCCGGACTGCTACGGGTCAGCAGTCTGATAAGCCGGGCATGGTCTACGCTGTGGGGCTGGACCGGGGCAAACCTGATTCGACTCCGAGCCAGCACCCAGGGACACCTGGTTACGACTCCGGCGATAGGGCAAGCGTCCACTACTCATATAGGGACCGACACTTTAAACGGGACTAACTGGATTGTGATTGACCTGGGAGTGAAAGTCAATTGGGTTCTGGTTTATTGTATTGGAGCTTACATGGAGCTGGAAGTCTCTCACGATAACGTAACTTATCAACACCGACGTATATCGATTTGGGGAACAATGGGTGCCGGTAGTGAACTGCATCGTTATGAGGGTTATTTGAATTGTCGATACGTGCGAGTTCGAGGCGTTGACGTTCTGGCTACCTCTACTTTTACCGTGATCGGTGAACAGTTTATTTGAATCTTTTTTAGGGGAACATGCTATGAAACGCACTGTAGTGTTCTTGTTTGACTTCCTTATTATCATGTGCCTGGTCGTGGCCTTTACATCGACCGGGTGCATACCGACCGACCCTGACACGACCAGGATAATAGGAGCCGACGGTCGGGTTTTATATGAACCCCCCGGCCAGGTTGCCTATATTCAAACCTTGCCGTCAACGGGTCTGGAAAACCTTGACTATGCTATCGGAACCCTGGTGGCGACAATTTACGCCGGGCTGGGAATATGGATACGGAAAGTTAAGGTCAACAACGATACAGTTGCCAAAGATTTTGACAAGAGGTTGACAGCGGTCGAATTACACGAAGGAAAATAGGGGAATGGTGTCGATGCCTATTACTATCGACCAGCTTCGGGGTTTTGTCGCTTCCTCGAATGTACATCTTGAAGACCTGGCTTTCGGTGCCGACGGTGCTTTCTGGTCTTTTGAAGCGGGTGATTATGACGGGGTGATAGCAAACCTCGTCATAGTTGCTTGGGCTTTCATGGGATATACCATTGACTTGCATAATTGGATTAGTTCCCTGTTGGATTATCTTGAAGATAGAGACCCCGGAGATATACAACCCATGACCGATCAACAGATATATGATGCCTGGCTGCGGGCTGCTGTCAGTCCGGCACCTCCACAAGAGGAGACCTGATAATGGTCGATGTTATCACGCCCGTTTTAACCCAAATGCAATTATGGAACGGTCTATTCGTTCAAGCCGGGGCAAAGGCGGGGATAGAGGCTGCAACCAGTATAGGTGGAACCGCTAAAGACATCTGGAAAGGGGTGCAAGGGATAGGAGACTTCCTGAAGGGAATCAACATTGATAATCTTCTGGAATCGTTTGCTGAACGGGGTGTGCCACGGGAAATTATTGAACGTTTGAAGACTGAGCTTTCAGGGGCACGGGGAGATATCCCCATCCTATCTCATATAATGGGATTGCTCCAAATGATTATGCTGGGAGCAATCGCCGTCGGTAATTACGGTGAAGGTCTCAAGGCATCATTGTCTACTATTTCCAATTCGATATTCCTACCTTCTATGGGAAACTTCGACGACTTACTAATAGCTCAATGGAGGGGAACCCCACCGGGGGAAACCGACGAACTATTCAAAGCCCTGGGTTACGGTCCGCAGTGGCGGCAGATTATGGAACAGGGACGGCGGGGCGAATTGAACGTTGAACAGATTATGGAATTATCCCATCGACTTGACCTTGACCGTGAGGGTCGAAGTGAATTGTTAAAACGTGTAGGCTGGAACGATTCCCAGACCCGAATTTTAATGGAGGGGTTATCTTATTCTTTCCTGGCACCGGGAGAATTGCTTGAAGCTTATCGCCGGGGTGTGCTTACTACGTTGACCATCGACGGCCAGGGGCAGGATATGGCTCAGCGTTACTATTTGGATCATAAAGACCCCGACAAGTTACTTGACCGTTATCTGCGGGGGCTGCGTTACGCCCCCTATGAACGGGCAATCATAAAAGAGATAGGCAAGCCCCTGCTTGATTCCCGAACGGCGATTGAAGGACACTTCCGAAAAACCCCCAAGTTAGGAGATATAACCGAACGTCTCAAGCGGCACGGGTTCGACGACGACCAGGCTGCTATTATTCTTGACGCCTCTCACCAGTTGCTCCGGGAACTGGATATAACAACCCTGCTCTGGAGAGGAATCATCAAGGCACCGGAGGCCAAGAAACGGTTATCGTTCCTGGGTTATAAAGATGCCGATCAGGACCTGTTCTTGCAATCCCGTAAGCTCCTGCTAACACCCTCTGATCTAATTCGTGCTGCGGTCAAGGAGGCCTTCAATCCGGAGATAATAAAAGAATTTGGTCTATTCGAAGAACTTCCCCCGGATGCTATCGAATATGCTAAGAAGATAGGTTATGATCTGCCGGAGTTCAAGTTGTTGTGGGGATCGCACTGGGATTTACCTTCACCGGGCCAGGGGTTTGCATTATTCCACCGGGACGTGATAAAGAAGCCGCAACTGGAATTATTATTGAAAGCTCTTGACGTGATGCCGTTCTGGCGGGGAAAGCTGATTGAACTTTCCTATAATCTTATTCCGAGACGTGTTCTGGGTAGGCTTGTAAACCGGGGATTGCAGGATGAAGATCAAATATATGAACGCTTTAAAAAATTGGGTTATAGCCCTGCCGACGCTCTGTTAATGGCCCGCAACACCATAGTTGCCCGTGACAACCGGCTGATAAATCTTACCGTTTCCGAGATATCAAACGCCCTCCGGCGGGGACATATCACTATAAACGAGGCGTCGGCATTCCTGACACGGTTGAAGGTATGGGACCCCAAAGCCTCTTATATCATAGCAGAAGCGGAACGAAAACGATTATTCGATGGTCGAACTCAAACCCTGGATACTGATAAGGAAACAGCAGACCAGGCCCGACAACTGACAAAGGGGGAGCTGCTCAAGGGGTTTCGAGCCGGGCTGTTGTCCAGGACTGAAACCACTACGGGCATCATCGAGATCGGCTACTCTCCGGAAGCTACCGCCTGGCTGCTGGACTATGAAGACTTACGAAAGCTCCTAGACACCCGAGAGCATACAGCCGACCAGATCGGCAAGCTCTACCAGGCCCGCCTGATATCTCCTGAAAACGCCCTGACCAGGCTCACAGAGGCCGGGTTTATTCCCAAGGAGTCTAAGGGTTATATAGACGCCTGGACGCTTGACAGGACCGTAAGCGAAGCTCTGGCAGGGGTCACAGACCGACTCCCGACACGGGGGGACCTGAAGAAATGGTATGTCAATGGAATTATCAGCGGGGAACGCTGGATATCCTTCATGTCAAAGCTCGGTTACAACGATGAACTGACTTACTATTATTTTCTTGAAATCGAAGATAAATTAGAGGAGTGAAATCATGTCCGAATACCGAGAGAGGTTAGAGAAATTAGTCCAGGCGGCGGAAAAAACAGTCAAGCGAAGTCGAACACTGCAAAAGATAGATGCCGATGAAAAACGTCGAGAGCGAGAGGAGCTTGCCGCCGCTCAAGAGAGTGTCCAGGGGGACACGGAACCGTCAGGGTGAACCCGGCCCCGGTCATAGATTCTTTTCAGATGCTTAATGACCGGAGTTAATATGACCTGGCTTGTCTTACCGATTCCGATTGCCCCCCGCAATCCTTGCCATTGAAACTGTTTAAAGGTGTTGTCGTCTATCTGCACGGCATTCCTGGCAACCCCTTTTGTTTTGCGGGTCTTATCGGTGCGATAATCCTTGGGTGCGAATACCTCGAACCTCTTAAGCACTTCTTTGACTTTGAGCTTCCCAAGCTTCCGAGGGTCGATATATCTTTCAAGCCTTTTAAATCCAGAAGAGTTGACAAACAGGCTATCAGTATCACAGTAAAAAACATTCTTTCGACCGGCGGCGTTTATCAATTTCCAGAGGTACATTCTGGCACCGCTGGTTATGTGGGAAGCTACGGCGGGGAAACTATTAAACGATTCCTTGGAGTCTGTTACTCGCCAACGTTGACCCGCTATCACTATCACCCTGTACCATTCCCCGGTTAGACCGTCAAGCAACTTGTGGACGCCGTCCGGGGTGTCGGAGTGACAGGGTTCCTGTTCCCATATTTCGGCACGCTGTCCAAATTTCCCATACAAGCTGTTCATTAAATACTTGACCATTTTCTGATATATATCATTCCCTTGCCTTTTATATTTCAATCGTAATTGGTACATATACTTAACGTAGGAATTGAAAATAATGTCCTGGTCGTATTGAGCAAAGTCGGCAACCCTCTTGACGTAGTCTCTCTCTATTGCATATTTCAATTCCGGTGTAGTCAAAACCGCCTCAAACCGCCCCGTGGGATAAATCAGCTTACCATAATGAACCAGGGGAAAAGCAGGTTCCGGAGTGTCAATCAGGACACGGGCAATCAAGGCATACCGTTTGATTGCCCGTTCTAATCGGGCAAGGGTTCCCTGGTAGACGTAATTGACCAGTTTAATAGGGACGGGCATCTTCGACATTATCCAGGGGTAAAGAGAATTAACGTCAAGGCTCCATATCCTACGTGCCGAAACTACTCCTATATGGAAGCATTCAACCCGTCCCCCATGATATGAATCTCTTTCAATCTTCGTGGCGTATTTATTGGCATGAATATAAATAGGTGTGTCCATAAATCTGTGTCGAAACGCCGTAAAAGCCTGGCTTGATCGGGTCACTGAAAAACACCCCAGGTCATTAGCCTCGATAAACTCCCTCCAGAACGTTATGACCTTATCCAGTATCTCCACGTCCCGGCGGCAATGTCTACGTAATTGAGTATCGGTACAGTTATAAAAGTCTACCTCTACCTTCGGGAGTTTCAACATTTTTCCCCAAGTATCCAAAGACCCGTCTAAATAGTTCATAGCATCGAGGCAAAGGATTGAATGCCTATCTTTTACCCACTGAATTATTTTAGCTCCCTGACCGATGTAAATACGGGTCAGTTCGTATCCCATTTTCGCCAGCACTGTAAAGGCATCCACCAAACGCAGATCATAACCGACATTATACCCCAATAGGATTAAGCGTCGGTCGGACTCGGATTGATTTATTACCCGGCTCCAAAAATCACGGGGACGCTTATAATCAAACCAGGTCTTAAGAGGTAGGTTTCGACCGTAACCGTCCCGGCGATAAAGCCCGACCCCCAAACGCAAGGTATGAACCTGGGAACCGTCCTTCCTGACTTTAATACGTGCCTCTGTATCGAATAAAACCCAGTTCCGAGGAGTGTGACTTGTCTTATTCGGCTTAAGCTTGTGAAAAAATGTTCCCACCGGACAACTCTCCTATTCGCTCCGATACGCTCCGCTAAATCCCATAGTTTCCCAATTCACTTCACCGGCATCAAACTTGTCCACGTTAGCTTCATAAAAAGCATCCAACACTTCACGGGGAGATAATTCATTATCATGGGTCATTCTGAAAGTCCTCAAGGCAAAATCATCTTCGCCATATGGAATTACCATAACCTGAACTTCGTAAAGATAGGACCGGGAAAGGTGCTGGGGGTGTTCCGGCATCATCACCTCCGGGATGACGGTATGGACGGGGAGTTCCCGTTGATCAACTAACAAGCGGCTCGATTCCCTGGCAGGCTGATTTATCTGTCCCAAAGCCTCGTTACTTATATGTCCCCCGTAACGCCTGAAGATATTTCCAACTTCCAAGTTGGTGGGTATAGGGAGTTGATAACTCACAGCCGTTTGCAGAATGTCCCGAAGCAAAGCTCGCCGAGCCGTCGCAGTAATAGCCCCTGCTATCTGACCATAAAACATCGTGCGAACCAAACCAGCTAGACTTCGAATTGCCATTTTGTTTACTTAAGCTCCATTAGTAAGTCGTCAAGCTGTTTGATACATTCCTGGAGACCGTCGGCATACTTAATAACCATCAGGACGCTATGGGCAAAACCGGGATGACTCAGTTCATATTCAACGTGTATCGGTACCAACTGCTGCTGTACCCGAATGCTGGCTGTCACAGCATGTTTAATATTTCGCCTCGCCTCACTCAAAATTGAAGGTGACATATCGACTCCCTCTCATATCAGTAAAAGAAAAGGGGAAGCTCTCAAACCCACGTTCAAAAACCTCCCCTGGTTAAAGTACAGGATAGCCCGTCAAGGCCGTCAATCGTCCTCTGTGACGACCTTTGTGGCCTTGATGAGCAAAGCCTCGATTAAAACCTTGGTGACGCTCTTAGCGGCTGTCAGAAGCTTTGGGAACCCCGTCACAGGCTCGACCTCGTAAGTCGTGCCCGTATCGCCTTTTTTCCCGTGCCGGGTGACGACCAGGGTCTTACCCTTCAACCGCTTCCAGTCATCTTTGAGGGTGCGGTATAGGCGGCTCCCGACCACCCAGACCGACAAACCCAACTCAGTCAGGACGGGGAAGCAAGCCCGGCTACGCCTCACCCCCTGGTACACGTCCTGCCTGACTTCCGGCTCCCCCACCATAACCAACGCCACCTGATCGTTGTCCTTGCGAAGATCAATGAAGATGCCCCGCAACTCTTTGTCACATTCCTTGAATCCCATAACTTGACTCCCTTGCTCTGTGTCCCCCGTGGAACGGGTTAAAAAAAAGACCAGGCTACTAATCGGCCTGGTCACTGACGGGTTGCCCGTGGCAGTCCTGGCAGACCGCCCTATGTGGTATGTTGTTGACGAAATGGATATTACATATTACCCGGTTGCATGCCGGACAAACTCCCATATCTTTGACAAGGTGTGGTGTAGAACAGAAAGCGCAAAGCCACTTTTCCTCACTGTCGATTCGTACAGCTTCCCGAAGCTGGTCAAAAACATTATGAGAGATTTCTTTGACGGGGTCCGGCTCCGGGGTTTTAGAAGTGTCCGGGGCCTCTTGGAAGTCTGTGTGTTGACTTTCACCACTGGCCGGGTCGGGTTCGTCACCTTCGGCAGACTCCGCTTCGGCCTGGCCAACTCCCTCCGTTTGAACCAAGGTCCGGGCTTGGTCAACAGACATTCCGAAACGGGCAAACAACCCCATGATGTTCACAGAAAGCTTGACGAGGGTTTCCACCTCTCCCCTGCCAAGTACAACGGTACCGTAACCATCCCCATCGTCGGGGTCATCACACCGTAGCACTAAAACCCGGAAGTGATCGTCAATCTGACTTACCATCTCCAGGACGTGTGCCAATTCCAACTCTCGAAGTCTGTCCAGAATACTCATACGACTACTCCCTTCATAAAAAAAAGGAAAGGGCAAGCTGGGAGCCAGTGACGTCGAGAGGGGGTGACGTCAAGGCGGGAAGGTTTAATATTTGCTTGCCCTTCCCGTGTGCGTTCGTAGTTAGTCAAAGTGATTTCCAATTTACTGACCCCTGATATTAAACCTATGTAAAGAATATCGTCACTCCCGACACACGTCAAGAGGAAAATATATTTTATTGTAAAATAATTTTACCCTCTAAGGGGCTGGTTTTTCCAAGAGGGTTTAGGGCACGGCCACCAGAATCACGT
>SDBT01020283.1_pt1 | contig 10402 bp, 7 predicted proteins | sample 2277101 | NCBI WGS metagenome assembly SDBT01 (sample SAMN10404973, study PRJNA504765) | marine sediment metagenome | isolation source: marine sediment core GS10_PC15, 103 cmbsf | place: Arctic Ocean: Southern Knipovich Ridge | collected 2010
ATTCAGTTTAATTCTTCTGAGGCGATTACCGGTGGTGGAAAAATTGAGAACGAAACCAGACTTGATGTTAACCAGGTAAATTTGATAATAACAATAACTGATAATGGAATTGGAATCGAAAAAGAGAATTTAACTAAAATTTTTGATCCGTTTTTTACGACAAAAGAAAATATTGAAAATCCAAATAGCGGATTAGGCCTGTCTGTAAGTTGGGGAATTATTGAACAACATGGTGGTAAAATTGAAGTAGAGTCGAAGTTAGGACAGGGTACGACATTTCGTATACTATTGCCTGTTGAAAGCGAATAAGTAGCTATCCATTTTCGCAGAAATAACTGCGAAAATGGGTAAACGTGGAAACGCGGAAACGAGTAGATGCGAAAAAGAAAATCACAACAAAAGTGCATCATCAACACTGTTGATGCACTTCAAAGATCGACAATAAACTGTCGATGTTGATCCCAAAGCGCCTAGGAACAAAAGTTCTATGACAAAATGGGGTGTAAAGTTAAAGAACTTGTTTATTGAATTATTGATTTTTGATTTATAAGTAGATCGGAGGTCTTTATGGCAACTACTGTGAATATTCTGATTGTTGATGATGAGGAGGTAGTTTTACGGGGTATTAAAAAGTTATTAAAACCGGATGAGGATTATATTTATCATCTTGATATGGTAAAAAGTGCAGTTGATGGTCTGCATTACATGCGTCAAAGTCGCTATGACGTTATTGTTACTGATCTGATGATGCCGGGGATGGATGGTTTGCAATTCCTCAAACGGATCATAGCGGTTGATCCTGAAGCCCGGGTGGTAATGATTACCGGATATGCAACCTTAGAGACTGCCATGGAAGCCCAGGAAAAAGGTGCGTTTGGTTATATTGCCAAGCCATATACCAACAATGAGTTCCGTGCCATAATTCGGAGAGCCTTGAGTTTTAGTGGTTAAAGTAACTATTCAGCCTCGAGGTAAGGGTGAATGGCCATTTTCCTTTACGGATAGACCAATAATTGATGTGAAAATGGAATAATAGTAAATGGGGTATGCGTAAATGCGAAAAACAAAAATGAGGTAATGTTTTCCAGCTTAATTAATTTCAGTACGGCAACTTGTGAGATACCTATAGATGAGAAAGGAGCAAGCGATGAATGGAAATGGTGATAAGAGTGAAATTGCTGATCTGCTTGTAGTGGGCGGTGGCATTGCCGGTATTACGGCAGCCGTTGAGGCGGCAGAATTGGGCAAAAAGGTCGTAATAGTTGAAAAAAACCCATACCTGGGAGGACGGGTATTACAAATGAACCGCTATTTCCCAAAATTGTGCCCTCCTACCTGCGGCTTAGAAATTAATTTTAGGCGGATTAAACAAAGTAGCAATATACGAACATTCACTTTAGCCGGGATCAAAGAAATATCCGGCGAGCCAGGTAGGTATCAGGTAAAAATTGAATTAAAACCCCGATACATAAATTCCAGGTGTACTGCTTGTAAAGAGTGTGAAGCAGTTTGTCCTGTTTCCCGAAAAGATGATTTCAATTACCAAATGAAAGAGACCAAAGCGATTTTTTTACCGAATTTAATGGCTTTTCCGATGAAATATGTAATCGATATGGATGTTTGTCAGGGGGAAAAATGTAATAAATGTCTTGAGGCGTGTCCTTATGATGCAATAAATTTAACAATGGAACCGGAAACTATTTCTGTGACCGTGCTATCAATTTTGATGGCTACCGGATGGAGTCCTTCTGATGCCGCAAAATTAGAAAATTTGGGTTTTAGTCAATATCCTGACGTTATCACAAATGTGATGATGGAACGACTGGCGGCTGAAGATGGCCCTACGGAGGGCAAAATATTGCGAAGGTCAGATAATAAACCTATCAACTCTATCGCCTTTGTTCAATGTGCCGGTTCCCGTGATGAAAATCATCTGCCATATTGTTCTTCGGTTTGTTGTACAGCCTCATTAAAACAGACCAGTTATGTGCGGGAGTTATACCCGGATGCTGATATCTACATTTTTTATATTGATATTCGCACGCCGGGAAGACTTGAAGATGTTTATCTCGAGGTGCAGCAAGATGACAAGGTTCATTTTTTCCGTGGCAAGGTGGCCAAAATCACGGAAAATCCTGGAAATAAAAAGTTGATGGTCACTGCAGAGGATACAATTACAGGTGTCCTGATAAACCGGGAGGTCGACATGGTAGTGTTGGCTGTGGGATTGGTGCCTAACACTGTGGAAAATAATTTAAGCATCGATTTAATCAAAGATGAGCATGGCTTCCTGATTCCGGATAATCAAAAATCTATTATTGGAATAGGAACCACAGTTCGTCCAATGGAAGTGTCAGGGGTGAATCAAGACGCTACCGGTGCGGTATTAAAATCTATTCAAGTGAGGTGATAAAATGTCAGATAATACAAAAATCGGTGTTTTTCTCTGTTCAGGTTGTGACATTGGTAAATGTTTGGAAATAGATAAATTATCCGAATTGGCAACCGGAGAAGATAATGTAACCTCCTGCAAGCAACATGAGTTTCTTTGCAATGAAGAGGGTGTTAAACTAATTCAGGATAATATAAAAAATGAAGGCTTAAAAAAGATTGTTATTGCCGCCTGTTCCCCACGGTTCAATACCGATGTCTTTAATTTTGATCCTGCAATAATGCTCGAACGGGTTAGTCTCAGAGAGCATGTTGTATGGAGTCAAAAGCCAAACGACGAGGACACCCAGATGATGGCGGAAGATTATCTCAAAATGGCAATAGCTAAAATAAATACCGGAGATCTCCCGGAACCGTTTATAAGCGAAGTTGACAAAACGATTCTCGTTGTTGGTGGCGGTTTTACCGGTTTGAATGCAGCCCTGAGTGGTGCAAAAGCCGGTTATAAGGTCGTAATTGTAGAAAAAGAGAAACAGCTGGGCGGTTGGGTGAATAAGTACAAAAAAGTCTTTCCAAAAAAACCACCTTATCTAACTCCTGAGGATTCGGGAATCGAAGAACTGATCAAAAATGTAAAAGGTGAAAAAAATATTACCGTCCATACATCTGCTACGCTGGAAAAAACTTCAGGACAACCGGGCCAGTTTCAGCTATCTATATCAAATGGCAATGGTGGGATTAAACTGAAAGTAGGGGCGATCGTTCAAGCTACCGGCTGGAAACCTTATGAAGCGGATAAGATCTCCCATTTAGGATTCGGCCAATTCAAAAATGTTATAACTAACCTAATGTTTGAAGAGATGGTCTTAGCAGATAAAATCGTCCGGCCGTCAGATGATAAACCGCCGGCAAGTATTGTTTTTGTGCAGTGTGCCGGTTCCCGGGATCCTGATCATCTGCAATATTGTTCCGGTGTATGCTGTCGTGTTTCACTAAAACAGGCTCTTTATGTCAGGGATAAATATCCCGATGCAAAGATTTATTTGCTTTACAAAGACTTGAGATCGCCTGCGCAGTTTGAACTATTTTATGCAGAAGTTCAAAAGGACCCTAATATTTTTTTTACCAAAGGTGAAGTTGTTGGGGTAAAAGAAAGTACCCGGGATAACCTTATTGTAGAGGATGATGATACACTGTTAGGAGATAAAATTCAGATAGAAGCCGACATGGTAGTGCTGGCTACCGGAATGGTGCCCACCACCCTGGTTGAAGAATCAAAAAACAATAAAACGTCAGAGGAAGCTAAACAGACTGAAAATGGTAAAAAGGCGGCTGAATCTGCAGAAGCAGGGGCAAAAATTTTAAATTTAACCTACCGCCAGGGTACGGATCTGCCGACTTTAAAATACGGTTTTCCGGATTCGCACTATATCTGTTTCCCTTATGAGACGAGGCGGACCGGGATTTACGCAGCCGGTTGTGTTCGCGCACCCATGGATATGGCAACTTCCGGTAATGATGCTAACGGTGCAATGTTGAAGGCGATACAAGCAGTGGAAAGTATCAGTGCCGGGAAAGCTGTTCATCCTCGCTCGGGAGATGAAACTTATCCTGAATTTTTCATGCAGCGCTGCACCCAATGTAAACGCTGCACCGAAGAGTGTCCGTTTGGAACATTGGACGAGGATGATAAAGGAACGCCTTTGGAAAATCCCAATCGATGCCGGCGCTGTGGTATCTGCCTTGGTTCCTGTCCTGAACGTATTGTATCGTTTAAAAATTATTCAATTAAAAATATTTCTCAAATGATAAAATCGTTAGAGATTCCGGACGAACTGGACGAAAAACCGAGGGTTCTCGCCTTTATGTGTGAAAATGATGCTTATCCGGCTCTCGATATAGTCGGCATGAAAAGATTGAAATATAGTCCGTTTGTCCGGATTATTCCTGTTCGATGTCTGGGTTCGGTGAATTCGGTGTGGATAGCTGATGCTATGTCTAAAGGTTATGACGGAGTGTTGATGATCGGTTGCCATCATGGTGATAATTACCAATGCCATTACATTCACGGCAGTGAATTGGCTAATACCCGGATGGAGAATGTTAAGGATAAATTAAAACAATTAGCTTTGGAAGAGGAACGGGTGGAGATTCATGAAATTGCTATGTCTGACTATAACAAACTTCCACAAATTTTTAATCATTTTATGGAAGTGATCGAAGATATAGGCATGAATCCGTTTAAAGGATTCTGATTATGAGATATTAATTTGGTTAAATCCGAACGCGTCCTATTGCTGCAATCAAATAGAAAATAGTAAATACAAAAAAATGTAAAAATCCCGGCATAGACCGCATCGGGCAGGCAAAGATCAAAATGCCCGCCAAAAAGAAGGTCGGGCAGGCACATGACAAATTAAAAATCAAAATGACCAACAATACAACAAAAGTGGTCATTCCGCAGGGATCTTGTTAGTTATATACAGGAATTATCATTTTCATGAAAGTAGTGATTAAACAGCATAAAGTGACCCCATGAAAGAATCTGAAAAAAAATGGAGTTGCCCTTATTGTCAGGAAAATCATGTTCGCCGTCATGGGACTACTCCAAAGGGTTCAGTTCGGTTTCGATGCTTGAATTGTAGTAAAACATGGACACATCAGGACAATCCCAGGGAAAAACCGGATAGTGACGTTTTGGCTTCAATATACTTCCAGGGGCTCTCATACCGGCAGCTTAGAACAATTTACCATATGTCGCCGATGAGGATTAACTATAGGATACGTAACTTTTTACATAATTGTCCTTCATGGGAAAAGTATCTGGACTTGTGTGTTAAAGAGCAGAAATATAAAGTGATTAATCTATACGGGATAACGTTACAGGCCAGTCGAAAAAAAACCGGTGGTTATAATCTCTATATCGCCTTGGCAGTTGATGCGATGGCTACGATGGTTATTGGTTTTGAAATCGGACAGGGCGAAACGGAAGCGATGTGGAAAAAGCTGCTTGTCCGTCTGAAGGTCAGGGGAGTAACCAAAGCCCGATTTCTGTTTAATATTTCAAATTCCAATATCAGAAAATCCGTACAGGAGATTAATCCCCAATCTTCTGTAAAAGATTTTTCATTTAGATTTGTCTACGATCGCCGGCTCGAGGAGAGACTGGATACACCAAGAGGTGTCGAAGATATAATGGACAATACTATTATAAATATTTTATCCCCATTTGATTTTTTTTCAGATGGATATCTGGCAATATTTAAAGATCCCAGGATGAAAAATGTACTACTAAAAGAAAGGGAACAGGTATTACAGAGATTGCTGGTAAGAATTCAGAGTCTCAGTACTACCCGTCTTGAAGGCTTGATTTCAGCCTTGGAGAAAAGATTCAGAGCCTTTCGTTTCCTGAAAGAAGACCCATGGCCGATAATCAATGGTTGGATCGCATGGTATATGGTCCAGAATCTGGAAATCGGTTATAGTAGACTATCATTATACTTGCAAAAACCATCCATTACTTCTTTTAAGCAGTTTTCACTTTGCCAAATTCCTCAAGAACAAGTAATCGACAGCCCGGATCGGTTGGTCCGTTTTGTTGTCGAAATTGCAACAAGACGGTTACAGTTGCCTCTGTTTTAGTGGCGATATTAAAATATTCTGTTTGTAATTGTGTATTGTTTTAATGATTCTTATTGCATCTATTTCCTAACAGAGATAACTTTTTTATGCCATTCACAAACCTATTTCATGTGGAAAGCAAATAAAAATATGAGGATATTCAAATGACAAAAACAAAATTAATCAAACCCCACGGCGGCCAGGATCTTATGTCGCTTTTACTAAGCGGCCGGGATCTCAGAGCTGAATTAGAAAAGGCAAAAACGTTACCGAAAGTAACAATTCAATCACGCGAAGTTGGCGATTTAATCATGATGGGTATTGGTGCATTCACTCCACTAACCGGTTTTATGGGCCACGAAGATTGGAAAAGTGTCTGTTCCGATATGAAGATGACCGATGGTCTGTTTTGGCCTATTCCCGTTACCCTGTCGGCCAGTGAAAACACAGCCAGTTCAATTTCCTTAAATTCAGAGGTGACTTTAGTCAATAGTGAAACCGATGAAATTATGGCGACAATGAAAGTGACGGAAAAATACCGGATTGACAAAAAGTTTGAGTGTGAAAACGTCTTTACCACCGACGATCCGGAACATCCGGGAGTGAAGATGGTTTTGGAGCAGGAAGACTGGAATCTGGCCGGTCCGGTAAAAGTTTTATCAGAGAGCACATTTCCCGAGGAGTTTAAAGGATTATACCAGCGCCCTGCTGAAAGTCGGAAAATGTTCTCTGATCGAGGTTGGAAGACCATCGCGGCTCTCCAGCTTCGGAACCCGATGCACAGGTCCCATGAATTTTTAGCTAAAATAGCCCTGGAAGTATCCGACGGTTTATATATCCATCAGTTAGTCGGAAAATTAAAACCCGGGGACATTCCTGCTGATGTCCGGGTGAAATGTATTAACTCTCTGGTGGAAAATTATTTTATAAAAGAATCGGTTATTATGGGTGGTTATCCGTTGGATATGAGATATGCCGGACCACGTGAAGCTTTGCTCCATGCAGTATTCCGTCAAAACTTTGGTTGTACCCACCTGATTGTTGGTAGAGATCATGCCGGTGTTGGTGATTATTATGGACCCTTTGATGCTCAGAATATCTTTCATGAACTATGGGAAGGCGCCTTATTCTTAAAACCGCTGCCGATCGACTGGACTTTCTGGTGTTTTAAATGTGGCGGCATGGCTTCAATGAAAACCTGTCCCCATGGGAAAGATGACCGGCTATTTTTGAGTGGAACTGCACTTCGTAAAGCGTTATCTGAAGCCGGCGACGTTCCCGATGAATTCAGCAGGCCGGAAATATTAGTTATTCTGCGTGAGTATTACGCCGGTTTGAAAGATAAAGTTGAAATTAAAATGCACGGTCATGCTAAAGGGGAAACAAAGTAAGGTAAAGTTCAAAAAGAAACAGTAGTTATTTCCATCGTTCAAGTCTAAGTGAATTAAATTAACCAAACTCCACAAGGAGGGAAACTATGCCAAGTTTTGTAATTCCAGACAAATGTGACGGGTGTAAAGCTCTTGACAAAACAGCCTGCCAGTATATCTGTCCCAATGACCTTATGGTACTGGATTCAGATACCGCGAAGGCCTACAATTGTGAGCCGGAAATGTGCTGGGAGTGTTATAATTGTGTTAAGATCTGTCCGACACAAGCAGTTGAAGTACGTGGTTATGCTGATTTTGTTCCCCTGGGCGCCACGGTAACTCCTATGCGAAGTACAGATAGTATTCTATGGACTGTAAAATTTCGCAACGGAAGTCTAAAACGTTTTAAATTCCCAATCCGCACCACGCCTGAGGGCGAAGCAGAGCCGGATGGTGGATTCCCCATGCATGAAGATATCAAAAGTCAGGCTTTGTATGGTGAGCCAAAAGCATTAGGCCTGCCTGAGGTTTCTAAATTTGAACAATAACCAATAATAAGGAGAACAAATCATGGCAAATTTCGAAACAGTAGAAGTGACCACTGATCTTCTCATTGTTGGTGGTGGTATGGCCGCCTGTGGCGCTGCTGTGGAAGCTGCTTATTGGGCCAAAAAGAAAGGCTTAAAAGTAACCCTTGTAGATAAAGCAGCAGTAGATCGCAGTGGAGCTGTAGCAATGGGATTATCGGCGATAAATCAATATGTCGGTTTAAGAGATGGTGAAAACAGTGTCAAAGATTATGTAAATTATGTCCGCAACGATTTGATGGGTATAACCAGGGAAGATTTGGTTTTTGATATTGCCCGTCATGTGGATTCCTCAGTTCATCTATTTGAAAAATGGGGATTGCCAATTTGGAAAGATGAGAAGGGTGCTTATGTACATGAAGGTCGTTGGCAGCTTATGATCAATGGTGAATCTTATAAAGTGATAGTAGCAGAAGCAGCTAAAAATGCTCTGGGAATGGATAATATTTACGAACGTATTTTTATTGTCGGTCCGATAATGGATGGCGATCGTTGTTTAGGTGCGGTTGGATTCAGTGTTCGTGAGAATAAATTTTATGTATTTAAAGCCAAAGCCACATTAGTTGCAATGGGCGGCGCTGTTCATGTATTCAAACCCCGTTCGTCAGGAGAAGGTTTAGGGCGAGCCTGGTACCCGCCGTGGAATGCCGGTTCTTCTGCCTATTTTACTCTTAAAGCCGGCGCGGAGATGACTTGTCAGGAAGTACGGTTCATACCGGTACGTTTTAAGGATGCCTACGGTCCGGTCGGCGCCTGGTTTTTATTATTCAAAGCCCGTGCTACTAATGGATTAGGCGAAGCTTATATGCAAACCCGTGCCGATGAGCTGGAAAACTGGAAGCCTTACGGAAAGGTAAAACCGGTTCCCGCAAACCTGCGTAACTGGCTGATGATGTTGGATGTCCGTGACGGCAAAGGTCCTATTTACATGCGGACGGAAGAAGCAATCAACAAAATAGCCTCTGCAGAACCCGATGAGAAATCTGCAAAGAAAAAACTGAAAGAATTGGAATCTGAAGCTTGGGAAGATTTTTTAGATATGACCATTTCCCAGGCAATATTGTGGGCGGCAACCAACACACAACCGGAAGAAAAAGCATCGGAAATCGCAGCTGCCGAGCCCTATTTTATCGGCTCCCACTCCGGCGCATCAGGTGCCTGGATAAGCGGTCCGGAAGATGTTGCTCCTAAGGAATATTTCTGGGGATATTCTTATATGTCCACCATCAAAGGTCTGTTCTGTGCCGGTGATGCATCAGGCGCCTCAAGCCATAAGTTTTCGTCCGGTTCCCATGCAGAAGGAAGAATTGCGGGAAAATCCGCGATCCAGTTTGTCCTCGATAATTCAGGTGATATTAATATTGATAATAATATGATTACGGAAATAAAAAATGAGATTTTGAAACCACTGGATGTGTTTGAGGAACATAAAAACGCAACAACGGATGTTAATATTAATCCTAATTACATCATTCCTAAAATGTTCATGTTCAGATTGCAGAAGATCATGGATGAATATGCCGCCGGCGTTTCCACAAACTTCACAACAAATGACGCATTGTTAAACAAAGGCCTCGAGTTGTTGGCTATGCTTAAAGAAGATTCAGCAAAACTTGGTGCGGCTGATCTCCATGAATTGATGCGCTGCTGGGAAAATGTCCATCGTATGTGGCAAGCAGAGGCTCATGTCAGAACCCTGATTTTCAGAGAAGAAACTCGCTGGCCCGGATATTATCTCAGGGCGGATAAGCCTTCAATGGATAACGACAACTGGTTAGCTTTCGCAAATTGTAAATATGATCCCAAAACCCACGATTGGGAAATGATTAAACGTCCGGTTGTCCGGATTTATAACGATTAAATTGTTCATTACTGTTTCCCCCCCGGCATAAACCGGGTGGGGAACAGTTTTTATTTTCTGTTTTTAACAAACATTTTGCCTCGAAGTCTCCCCGTCAGCAGTCGACCGGGCAGGTAAGACTCAAAGAGAAAAAATTATGAATAAATAAGAATATAGGAGTAATGGAGTATTGGAGTAATGGAGTGTTGGAGTAATGGAGTAATGGAGTGTTGGAATAATGGAAGATTGGAGTTGGATATTTTGTAGAAATGTGTGTGTCCATCGTCCATGGTCAATCGTCCATCGTCTAATGATCATTGATCATTGTCTTAGAGCCTTTGCGGCTGATTAGTTACTTATTAAAAGAATAGGAATCCCTTAAACCTTGAAAAAACAATTAACAATATTGAGTCGTTTGTAGAAATAATCGAATTAACTGATTCTAATATTACCGATAAAAATGGATGTATTATGTCAAACTGGATTTATATCCTTCCTTTTATAGGAATTATTGCTCTGACGTTTGCTTTTTTTAAGGCGAGATGGGTAAATCGCCAGGATCCCGGAACCGAAAAAATGGTGGAAATAGCCGG
>SDBT01020285.1_pt1 | contig 10401 bp, 12 predicted proteins | sample 2277101 | NCBI WGS metagenome assembly SDBT01 (sample SAMN10404973, study PRJNA504765) | marine sediment metagenome | isolation source: marine sediment core GS10_PC15, 103 cmbsf | place: Arctic Ocean: Southern Knipovich Ridge | collected 2010
CGGCTCGTCTTCGATGGCGAGCGTGTGCGGTTCATCCCTGTCGATGATGGACGCCGGCATCCCGTTGGCGCGCCCTGTTGCCGGTATCGCCATGGGGCTGATCAAGGAAGGCGACAAGTTCGCTGTCCTGTCAGACATCCTGGGGGACGAAGATCATCTCGGCGACATGGACTTCAAGGTTGCCGGAACAGATCAGGGTCTGACCTCGCTGCAGATGGACATCAAGATCACCGGCATCACCGAAGAGATCATGAAGGTGGCGCTGGAGCAGGCCAAGGGCGGGCGGATGCACATCCTCGGCGAGATGGCCAAGGCGCTGGATGTTGCCCGTGACGATCTGGGCGAGCATGCGCCGCGTATCGAAATGATTACCATTCCGACCGACAAGATCCGCGATGTGATCGGCACCGGCGGTTCCGTGATCCGCGCCCTGGTCGAGGAAACCGGCGCCAAGATCGACATCAACGACGATGGCACGGTCAAGGTTGCGTCGAGCAACGCGGAATCGATCAACGCCGCGCTCACCAAGATCAGGATGATCACCTCTGATCCTGAAGAAGGCGTAATCTACGAAGGCACGGTTGTGAAAACGGTCGACTTCGGAGCATTCGTCAATTTCTTCGGACCAAAGGACGGCCTTGTCCACATCTCGCAACTGGCGCCGCATCGCGTCAACCAAACCACCGATGTGGTAAAGGAAGGCGACAAGGTGTGGGTGAAGCTGATGGGCTTCGATGATCGCGGCAAGGTGCGGTTGTCGATGAAGGTCGTCGATCAGGAGACGGGCAAGGAAATTACCGAGAGAGCCAAAGAGGCGAGTTAACCCCTGACTTCTTGCTATCGGAACATTTGAGCGGCTCCCTTCGGGGGGCCGCTTTTGTTTTGCGCTTCATGCCAACTTGACTGACAATCGGTTTCAGCAACCAGATCAAAAAGGACGAAGCCATGAAGGGCGTTGTGTTCACCGGCGACCGTACACTTGAATTACGCGATTTTCCCGATCCCGAGCCAACCGAGGACGATGTTATTATCGAAATCAAGGCTTCGGGAATGTGCGGAAGTGATCTCCATATCTATCGCTCATATGGTGATCTGGTGGGCAAGCATATTGCCGGTCATGAACCCTGTGGTGTAGTACTTGAACGCGGCCATGGCGTGCCAAAGCGTCTGGCGCGGGAAGGTGCGCGGGTCATGGTCCATCATTATGATGGTTGCCGGACCTGTTCCAATTGTATGCAGGGCTGGACCCAGCTTTGTGATGAGGGCTCCGTGGTCTATGGGCGCAACGGACATGGTGCCCATGCACGCTACATGAAGGTGCCTGTCAGAACGCTAGTGGGCCTGCCGGACAATCTGACATTCACCACCGGGGCTGCCATCTCCTGCGGGACCGGTACGGCATATGGTGCGCTCAAGCGCATGACCTTGCAGGGAGGGACGACATTGGCCGTTTTCGGGCAGGGCCCGGTGGGACTGAGCGCAACCATGCTCGGCGCAGCTATGGGCGTTCGCGTCATAGCCGTCGATGTGGTTGATGAAAGGCTTGAGCGGGCAAAAGAATTTGGCGCAGACTGCGTTGTGAACGCCGGGAAAGTGGACCCAGTTACCGCTATCAGGGATTTGACCAGTGGCGGTGCTGACTACGCCCTGGAATGCTCCGGCGTGCCCGCTGCATCGGTTGCCAGTGTGCAGTCTGTCCGCACATGGGGGACGGTCTGCTTTGTCGGAATGGGTGCTGAACCTGCGGCCTATGATGTAACCAATGATATCATCAAGAGGCAATTGACCTTGCTTGGCTCCTGGACCTTCAGCGCATCGGGCCAGCGTGAATGTGCACAGTTCGTGGCGGAGAGAGATCTGCCAGTGGACAAGCTCTTTACGCACGAGTTTAAACTCGATGAGGCGGAAGAGGCATACAAGCTGTTCGATACGCAGACCACGGGCAAGGCGGTGATATACCCGAGCTAGGAAGGGATTACATTACGCTTTCAAACCCGTGCGCGTGCGGCCAGAACAGCTCAAGCGCGTGCGAGACCTGGTCGGGATTGCCAGTGGTAAGTAATTGCGGTTTGCCCTCCGATGCTTTTCCCGCTCCATAGTCCGGGTGGCGCGCCAGGTAATCTTCAAGGCTGTCGGCAACAACTTCCGGCTGGCTCAGGATCCGCGTCGATGGCGGCAGATGCGTGACGAATATCTCCTCGATGAGCGGGAAATGCGTACAGCCCAGAATGGCCCTTTCCGGGGCCACTCCGCCTGCGTGCTCCAGAAGCTGGCTGACATATTTCGCCACCAACTGGTCGAGGTCTTGTCCGCCCGCGCCCATCTCGATTGCCCCGGCAAGGTCCGGGCACGCCTGCCCGAGAACGGTGACTTTCGGGCAGCGCTTGCGTATTTCCTCGGAGTAGACACCGCTTGAAATGGTTCGGGTCGTGCCGAATACGGCGATGGTGTCGGCATTGAATTTCTGCGGATATTGTGGAGATGTCACCGCCCAGGGTGTCTGCGTCGCCGCTTCCACCATGGGGGCGACAACGCCCAGTATATTGTGCCCGGTATAACCGGACCCCGAAAGCCAGTCCTGCTGCAATGCCCGGCAGGCGACAGCGCTGGCCGTATTGCAGGCCAGCAGCACCAGCTTGCAGCCCCTGGCGTAGAGTTGCTCAACACCGCTGCGTGTCAGGTCGACAATTTCCTGCGAATCCCGGTTGCCATAGGGCGCATTGGCGTGATCGCCCAGATAGACAAAATTGCAATCGGGGAACCGGCGCACAAGGGCGCGGAAAATGGTGAGGCCGCCATGGCCTGAATCGAAAAGTCCAATCATGCAGCAACGCTCATCTGTTTTCGCGCAGCCATGTGTAACCGGCAGTCCTTCGCCATGCTTGCAAAGCTATCGCTACTCAGCCGCTTTGGACGGACTTTCCGGGATATCTACAGCCTCATAGAGCTTGAGGGCATCGAGCTCCGGGGTCGAGACGATATTGTAGCCGCAATCGGCGTAATGCACCTCGCCGGTGACCGCGCCCGACAAGTCGGACAGCAGGTAGAGCGCCGAGCCGCCGACCTCATCCAGGTGCGGAGTGCGCTTGAGCGGCGAATGCGCTTTTTGATAGTTGAAGATCGAACGGGCGTCGGAAATGGCGGCTCCGGCAAGAGTGCGCATGGGACCGGGTGAGAGTGCATTGACGCGGATGCCATGGGCGCCCAAATCCACCGCCAGATAGCGCACGCTGGCTTCCAGCGCGGCCTTGGCCACGCCCATCACATTGTAGCAGGGCACCACGCGTGTCGCGCCGCCAAAACTCAAGGTCAGCATGGAGCCGCCGTCATTCATCAATTTCGCCGCGCGCTTGCTAATCTCGGTGAAGGAGAAACAGGAGATCACCATGGTTTGCACAAAATTGTCGCGGCTGGTGTCCACATAGCGGCCACTGAGCTCGCTGCGGTCGGAAAAGGCCAGTGCGTGCACCACGAAATCGAGCGAACCCCATTTGTCACCAATGACCTTGAAGAGATTGTCGACGCTGGCCAGGTCCTCTACATCGCAGTTTTCGATGATTGGTGAACCTACCGATTCCGCCAGGGGAATGGCGCGCCGGCCAAAGGCGTCGCCTTGATAGGTGAAGGCCAGTTCCGCGCCTTGCCCCGCCAGAATCCGGGCGATGCCCCAGGCAATCGAGCGATCGTTAGCGACGCCCATTATCAACCCCTTTTTGCCCTGCATAAGCGGGCCGGGGGACGCTACGTCTTTTGTCGTCATGCTGTTACCTGGCTAATTGCTGACCCTGAGCCCGAACGGGTTATCCGTCGAAGCGTTTGAAAACGAGTGTGGCGTTGGTGCCGCCGAAACCAAAACTATTGGACATGACACAGTTAATCTCGGCATTGTCCTCGCGTGTCCGAAGGATCGGCATGTCGGCCATCTCCGGGTCCAGTTCCTCGATATTCGCGGACTCGCACAAGAACCCATTGTTCATCATCACCAGCGAATAAATGGATTCCTGCGCCCCCGTCGCCCCCAGCGAATGGCCGGTCAAAGACTTGGTGGCGCTGATTTTCGGGATGTCCTTGCCAAACACTTCCCGGATCGCCTCTATCTCGCGAATGTCGCCAACGGGGGTCGATGTGCCGTGAGGATTGATGTAGTCGATGTTGCAGTCGAGGTCCTTCATCGCCATGCGCATGCAACGCACCGCGCCTTCGCCCGAGGGCGCGACCATGTCGAAGCCATCGGAATTTGCCCCGTAGCCCGCGATCTCGCCGTAGATTTTCGCCCCCCGCGCCCTGGCATGCTCAAGCTCTTCCAGGACAAGCACACCGGCGCCACCGGCGATGACGAAGCCGTCGCGGTTGGCGTCAAAGGCCCGGCTCGCGGTGGCTGGCGTATCGTTGAATTTCGAGGACATGGCGTTCATGCCGTCAAACAGCACCGACAGCATCCATTCAAGACCTTCGCTGCCACCGGCAAAAACAATATCCTGCTTGCCCCACTGGATCATTTCAGCCCCATTTCCGATGCAGTGGGCGGAGGTGGAACAGGCCGATGAGATGGAATAGTTGACGCCCTTGATATGAAAGGGTGTGGCAAGGGTGGCCGAAGCGGTGGAGCCCATACATTTGGGCACGGCGAACGGTCCGACCTTTTTGGGTCCGCGCTCGCGGGTGGTGTCCGCGGCCCACACGATTGTCTTGGTGGAAGGGCCGCCTGATCCCATGATGAGGCCGGTGCGCTCGTTCGAGATCTCCGCTTCCTCAAGGCCTGAATCGGTAATCGCCTGTTCCATGGCGATATAGTTCCAGGCGGAACCCTCACCCATGAACCGGCGCACCTTGCGGTCGAGCGCCTCTTCCCAGTCCAGCTGCGGCTTGCCGTACACCTGCGACCGGAAACCGAACTCCGTATATTCAGGCGATGTGGTGATGCCCGACTTGGCCTCGCGCAGCGACGCCGTCACTTCCTGAACGGTGTTCCCGATAGAGGACACGATCCCCATTCCGGTGACCACAACACGTCTCATTCAATTCATCCTCTTAAAACCCCGCCCGGGGTCCGGACCCCTGGACCGCCAGCCACGGTGCTAGCGTCTACGCATCAAAACGATGTGCCTCTTTGCTTACGAGTTTGCCTCTTCCTCAGCCGGCTGGAACAGTCCAACCCGCAAGTCCGTGGCCGCATAAATGGGCTCTCCATCCGCCTTGAGAACCCCATCGCCGACGCCAAGGGTGAATTTGCGGCGGATCACGCGTTTCAAGTCAACCACATACTCGATTTTGGAAACAGTGGGTTCGACCATGCCTGAAAATTTGACTTCGCCGACGGAGAGCGCGCGCCCCTTTCCCTGAGCGCCGAGCCAGCCAAGGAAGAAGCCTGTCATCTGCCACAGCGCATCCAGACCAAGGCACCCGGGCATCACCGGATCGCCCTTGAAATGGCAGGGAAAAAACCACAGGTCCGGCTTGATCTCGAACTCGGCAACGATGACACCCTTGCCGTGCGTGCCGCCATTTTCCTCGACTTTCGAAATGCGGTCGAACATCAGCATCGGCGGCAGCGGCAATTGCGCGTTGCCTTCACCAAACAGCTCGCCGCGTCCGCATGCGAGCAAATCCTCATATTCATAACTGGAGGGGCGGTCGGACATTATATATTTCCCGCAGGTGCGTGCGGTGCCAGTAAGGGTTACAATTCCCCGTTATCTAACACACTCCAGAGAGCATCAAAAGCCTGTGTCGCGCCTTGTCCAATGGGTGCGTCAACCATGGCACCGGGGCCATATTGCGGGAGGGGCAAGAAATCTGTAATGTCTGCTTCGAATGTCACGAGTTGAATATGGATTATACCGGTCATGTCTCACGGATTGTTTGATAAGAATATTCCAGATGTCCTGCGCGACGCGGGCCTGCGCCCGACGAGGCAGCGTGTGTCACTTGCCGAACTCCTGTTTGCCAAGGGCGACCGCCATCTGACAGCGGAGCGGCTGCATGAGGAAGCGTTGAGCAACGACGTGCAGGTATCGCTTGCCACCGTTTACAACACGCTGCATCAGTTTACCGAGGCTGGCCTGCTGCGAGAAGTTGCGGTCGAAGGGTCGAAGACATATTTCGACACCAATACATCCAACCACTATCACTTCTTCTTCGAGCCCGAAGGTGTCCTTAAGGATATCCCGACCGACAATCTCACCATACAGGGCTTGCCGGAGTTGCCCGAGGGCATGGAAGTCTCTCAGGTGGATGTGCTTGTGCGGCTTGTCGAAAAATAGACCGGGCCTCACCTCACCTTACTTCACGTCCTCGCTCCGATAGACGCCCCACAGGCGTTCCTGCTCTATCCAGCCGGTATAATTGCCCACGGTGAAGTTGCACCAGGTGCCGTTGCATTTGTGCACTGAACCCAGAACGCCAGGTTCAAGCTGCGCCACCAGATCAGAGCCGGCAGATGCGTCGTCAAGCAGGGCAATCGACTGTTTTTTTTTCGTCCACGGCATAACAAGCGCGGTGCGCCGGCCCGAGAGCAGCGCATGGAAAACCCACCCTTCGGAGCCCTCGCTGTCTCGAATCTGACGCCAGTTCTCGAATTCCGCAATAACCTCGACCGGCAGCCCGGCCCGCGAGAAAACCCATGCCACGGCATGTTCGGTGCTCGGGCCCTTGCGCACATTGACGCGGTTTGACTTGAGGGAAACAAAGCGGGGCACCTGCAGGCCGCTGGCGCCAAGTTTCACGGACGCCTGGCGTGTGGACTCCTGCGCGCCCAGGCCATGTACGCCAAGCACCGCCAGCATAGCCGCGGCTCCAAGCAGTGCCCGAATATGTCTCATTGCATTCATGATCTGGTTGCTAATGATATATGTCTCTCGCGTCATTCAAAACCGGCGCCGGTTCACGCGCCCATGGTTGGAGCAAAAAGATGAACGGATCATGGCGAAAGCAGACATAGTTTTATACGACCCCTTCTGATAGACAAGGCGGCGCGCGCGAGGAGATTGTTTTTACCCTGTCCTCACACGCTCCGGTCATTTAAAATTAATGTGTGACGGCTGCGCGGTCACTACCAAGTGGAGAAGCGGGATGAGTGCCAAAAAACCGCTGGTCATCGTAACCCGCAGGTTGCCCGATGTGGTGGAAACGCGCATGCGCGAGTTGTTCGATGCGCAGCTTAATATCAATGACCACCCCATGTCCCGTGACGAGCTCATCGCCGCTATGGGCAAGGCCGATGTGCTGGTGCCGACGGTCACCGACCGCATCGACTCCGGCGTGCTGAGCCAGGCTGGCGACCAGTTGAAACTGATCGCGAATTTCGGGACCGGCGTGGATAATGTCGATCTGGAGACGGCGCGTAACCGGGGCATCATAGTCACCAATACGCCCGGAGTCCTCACCGAGGACACCGCCGACATGACCATGGCGCTGATCCTGGCGGTCCCGCGCAGGCTGGCCGAAGGGGCGAGTTACCTCAAGAACCCGGAAGACAAATGGGACGGCTGGTCACCCACCTGGATGCTGGGCCATCGCATTACCGGCAAGCGCCTCGGCATTATCGGCATGGGCCGCATCGGCCAGGCGGTGGCGCGCAGGGCAAAGCCTTTCGGTCTGCAAATTCATTACCACAACCGGCACAAGGTGGCGCCCGAGATCGAGCAGGAGCTGGAGGCCACCTACTGGGACAGCCTCGATCAGATGCTTGCCCGGATGGATATTATCTCCGTCAACTGCCCGCACACGCCGGCCACCTATCACCTGCTGTCGGCGCGGCGTTTAAAACTGCTCAAGCCCACCGCCTATCTTGTCAACACGGCGCGCGGCGAAGTGATCGATGAAAACGCGCTTGCGCGCATGGTCGAGGAGGAGCAGATCGCAGGCGTGGGTCTTGACGTGTTCGAGCATGAACCGGCGGTCAATCCCAAGTTTCTGAAGAGCAAGGGGACGGTGGTGCTGCCGCATCTGGCTTCGGCAACCCTGGAGGGCCGTATCGACATGGGCGAGAAGGTCATCATCAACATCAAGACCTTCTTTGACGGGCACTCGCCGCCGGACCGGGTTCACCCGGCCATGCTGTAGGGCTAAGGTCTGATTGATGTCCACAGCATCATAAGCGGACAACAACCGTCGCATCACGCGTTCTTGTCCGCATTCTCACGAGCTTCTTGGATTGGCGGGCAGCATTCTGTCTTAAGAACAGAAAACACAGCAAATGCCAGTGGCGGTGTGAATTCGCGTATGCCCAGTTGTTAGAAGCTTGCTGCTCATGACCTCTACTCCAGCGTTTGGCCCAGACCGGCTGCTTGCAGGATGGCCATATCCACACCACGGCCTGAGCAGCAGCCGGCAAGTTTTCCATCAATCGCTACCGCTGGAACGGACCTGATGCCGAGTTCAGAAGCTCGCTGTTGAACATCCGGTGACTTCATGTCCAGAATTTGGATGTCACATGACGAACAAGCCGCCTTCTTCACTTCCTCGGCCACGCTTTCACATACCGGGCAGCCCGCGCTGAAGATTTCAATCTTGCGTTTCTTATTGCTCATTGGTCTCTCCATTTGTCATAGGGATGAGATGCAGCCTTCCACTGTTGATCGCCTCAAGGATTGAGCATAATCGTGCGGTACCCGTGCCGGGACAGGCATCGATCAGGCCATCCAGCGCATGTCTGATCCTCTTCAGATTATCGATCTTGGTTAGCACATCCTCCCGCTTGATTTCCGCACGCTGGCGAATATCAACACACTGCGTGGCGTCGCCAGCCTCCAGTTCCAGCAGATCGACGACTTCGGCTAGAGAAAAGCCCAGCTGTTGGGCGCTGCGTATGAATCTGATGCGGCGTACCGCTTCACTCGGATAATCCCTGTATCCACCGGCCCTTGGGCGCGGCGGCTGTGCAATCAGGCCCTTCTGCTCATAAAACCTGACAGTTTCGACACCTACACCCGATTGCCTCGCAACATCCCCAATTCGCATTGTCGCCACTCCTCTGTACGACGATCCTAAAGTCCGTAGCATACTACAGAGTCAACGGTTTTATCGGTTTCAGCAACGAGGATTGGAAGGCTCGTTTCGGATCGGAAGAGGTCTTTTTTCACAAGGCTCAGTGAAGCAGCATTACTCTCGCGACCCGTGCTCAATCACATTCTTTTCTTACCGTTGATCATCGACTTGATGAGATTTTCCCGGTGGAGAAAACAGCTCCATAAAATCCCCGCGACATGCAATACAATCATGACAATGACGACATTGGAAAGGAACGTGTGGATTTCCTCGAACCAGTCGTCAACGCGGCTTGGAAACATCCCGTAGAGGAATGCAAGCGGGCCAGCTTCACCCTCCAGCCCGTACAATACCAATCCGGAAATGCAGATAAGCGCCAACATGATCAAATATGCCAGGACCATCGCGCCACCTGCTGGATTGTGGCCCCGATACCGTTTGGCGTCGCGGCGAGCAAGTGCCCCCAAATACATCAGCACTGTTTTGGGTGAATATATAAAATCAGAGAATTTGGCGTGTTGCGGTCCGTACAAGCCCCAATAGACACGAAACACCAGCAGTCCGCAGACGACGTAACCCGCTGCATAGTGAAGGGTCAGGACATCGAACTCAGTTAAATATGCGACGAAAAAGGATATAACCAAAGTCCAATGAAACATCCGCAAATACGGATCCCATACATTTTTTAGCTTATGGTCCAAACGAAAGGCTCCGATGTGATCGCAGCCAATAAAAAAAGCTGTAAGCAGTGAATATCGAAGTCATTGATTCGTGTCATTTTTTTGACCTGGCTGGTCCCCCAACCCCTGACAGGCGTATGCGATTTAAAATTTCCGGCCTGTTTTTTTTCCTTGTAGTGGTTTGCGGGACAATAGTCGCGCCTTTGATCACCACCAATCAATGTCCACTTTGGGCCAAAAGCGGACATTGATCACGCACACTCACAATGTCTGCTCTACCCCGCGAAAGCGAACATGTTCGCCTTGATCGAGAAATGTAATTTAGGGTTGAATCATTGCCGCAAGTATAATTTTGCTTGCCGCTAGGCTGCCAAACCTCCCGTTAGAGCTGTTCCTCGCGCCGGTCGGTCGCCGGCGCCGGGGTACGCGACAGGGCGGCGATTTCGCCGTGCAGTTCATCGCTCATGTCAATCTCGACTGAATTCAGGGAAGGCTGTAACTGCTCCAGCGAGCGCGCGCCAATGATAGGACAGGTGAGGGCGGGGTGTTTCGCTGCCCAGGCCACCGCGAGACTGACCGGGTGCTGGCCTTGTCTCTTGGCCAGCGCGGTGAATTTTTCGGCAACCTCGAACACCCATTCTTCGCCGTAACGATCGGTATATTCCTTCTTGTCGACGATCCGGCCCTGCTTGGGCCGGTCCTTGGTGCCGTATTTGCCGCTCAGCAGGCCGCC
>SDBT01020286.1_pt1 | contig 10401 bp, 21 predicted proteins | sample 2277101 | NCBI WGS metagenome assembly SDBT01 (sample SAMN10404973, study PRJNA504765) | marine sediment metagenome | isolation source: marine sediment core GS10_PC15, 103 cmbsf | place: Arctic Ocean: Southern Knipovich Ridge | collected 2010
CCTATCCAAAAGGGAGAGAAAAGATGCCCCTAAAACTCTATGACAACACTCGCGTTTCTAGTCACAGACTATGCAACCACTTCTTCTACTGGCGCCACAAGCGCCACTTAACAGGAACCGGAAAAGCCCCACCTCTTGTCTTTGGCTCTTGCTGGCACTCTGCTATGGATGTAGTTTGGAAGGGGATCAAAGATTTCCCTGATCTTTCCAATGAACAGCTAACCGAAGTTGGCTATGAAGCCTTCAAAGATGAATGGTCAAAATTTGACCTGCCTCCTGAGCCTTGGGATGAAGATACAATCAAAATGCTAGGAGCAAGAACTCCAGATACAGCCTTCTTCATGCTCGGCAACTATATAGAAAAGCGGAGAAGCTTCATTGAAAGTGTTGAGCTTCTAGCCATCGAAAAGCCCTTTGCTGTTCCTATCTATCCAGACGACCCAGAGACCTTCTATGTGGGCCGCAGGGACAAGGATATAAAGTGGAATGGACGCATCTGGGCAGTTGAGCACAAGACAACCGCCTGGGGTACAGCCAGAGTTGGCTTCTCTTCCATCTATATCGAAACCTTCAGCCCAAATAGTCAGATAGATGGCTATATACACTCTTTGAATATGGAATATGGCCCAGTTGCAAAGGGGGTTCTTGTAGATTGCGCCTTGATAACCAAGAACAATCATGAACACCTTATGTTCATTCCTATAGAGAGGAGCATAGCTAGCCTCGATGCTTGGCTTTGGAAGACTAGGAAAGAGATTGAGCGCATAGAAGAGAATGAAGAAGCCCTAGCCAAGGTTGACTCAACTGCCCCCTTTATGGATGCATTTGCTCAAAATGACACAAGCTGTATCCAATTCATGAAGCCTTGTATGTATATAGACTTGTGCAAAACCATACCTAACCCACAAGCCAGGCCAGACGAAACCCCACTTGGGTTTGTTAAGAGGAAGTGGGAGCCCTTCGACGAGTTGAAGCTAGAAAGCATAGGGTTGAAGAAAGGGGAATAAAATGTCTGAATCTAGAAACTACTCACCGATTGAAACAGCAGTAGCTCTTTCTCTCTACGCATACAATGTTTCACCTATGCTACGGGCTGAAAAGCTCTGGAAGGCCTTTGAGGGGAATTGTGCAGAGCTTGGTGATCTAGCCTATACTTTCATTCACTCACCAGCCTACGCTGCAACAGAACTGGCTCCTCCAACCGCAAGCCTTTATGTGAAACATGCCTTAGAAAAATATGGAGAAGAGGCTTACAACCGCTGCAGAGTTAATCAGATGACTTAGAGGAATAAAAAAGATGCAAGCTCTAAAATTTGAAAAGTTCATAAAGCTTATGATGATGACTACTTCTCCAAACGATGGAGAGTGCTTAAATGCCATGCGGATGGCTAACGCTCAATTGGTAGAAGCCAATCTAGATTGGGATGATTTCTTAAGGGGTAAGGCAAAGATTACCGACGGCTCCGGGAAGAGTATGTATAGCGGTAAAAAGTACACCAACTCGGATGATATTGAAAGGATGCTAGATCAAGTTCTATCCCACACTCGAAGTGGCACATCCTTCCACAACTTCATTATGAGCTTAAATGACTGGTGGGAAGCTAATAGCTTCTTAACCGAGAAGCAATACAGTGCACTTAGAAAAACTTATGAAAGGATATAAGTTATGAATGCAATCGAACATGCAAGGGTATGGCTAGCTGCTTCCGCAGCTTTAAGGGCCCATTTAGATAATGACTCATCAATAGAATTAGAAGCAACTACAATCACAGCTTATAAACTAGCATATACAGTTGGGACAGCTTATAAAATGGAGGCTGAAAATGCCCCTGATTAAATTTGACCAAGACATCCCAATGACTTGTACTGAGGCCGAAGCTCCCCTTGCCCACATAGGCTTCATCCTTGACGAAAGCTCCTCTATGGCTATCGTCTGGCAAGACACCATAGCTGGCTTTAATTTTTACATAGACCAGCTACGAAGCGAAGTCCCAGAAGCTAAAATAACCTTCGCAACCTTTGTAGCAGGCAACGTCAAAGTCCGTGGAGAAGATAAGCCTATAGACGAACTTATACCTTTGAATACAAAAAGCTACACCCCTTGTGGAAATACTCCGCTTGTAGATAGTGTTATGCGCATTATCTCTTTGGTTGAACAAAGGGTTCTTATAACCCCAGAGCTTAAACCTATAATTGTAGTTCAAACAGATGGAGAAGAAAATGCCTCAACAAATTATGCCATGTCTTATCTCTGTCAAGTTATTAAGAAAAAACGTGAAGAAGGCTGGCGCTTTATACTCATAACCTGCAACTTCAATTGCAGCAACCTCTGTGAAAACATGGGCATAGATCCAGCAGCGGCAGTTTCATATGGGAAGGGAAAGACAAGAGAGGCTTTTAAAACTCTTTCTAGGCTCACAACCCTCTCATTGAAAACTGGAGAAGAAGCTGTTTTCTCTCTAGAAGACAAAAGGAGATTGAAGTGATAAACATGAACATAGAGATCCCAGAAACTATGATGTATGTGGTTATAGGGCTCATATTTGTTAGCTGTGTCTTATCAGCAGTTGAGCTTTACTACAAACTGCTCTTATGGAAAAGAGATAAATGAAAACTTACATCTATCTTGCCTCTCCCTACACCGCCCATCGAGACGATGGCAGCTATGACGATGTTCTTATGCAAGAGAGATATGAGGCAGTTGTAAGATGTTTCCAAGGCCTATTGGGAAGTGGTTTAACTGTTTTCTGCCCTATAGCTATGACCCATGCAGCAGATTGTCTATATAGAAATCTTCATGGAAACCGTATGTCTCCTAAATTCTGGTACGAATTTGATAAACCCTTTTTGCAAAATGCTTCTCAACTCTTTGTCTTAAAGCTCCCTGGGTGGGAAGAGAGTGAAGGCCTTGAAAAAGAGATTGCAATAGCTCTTGACCGAAAACTCCCCATAGTTTATCTCGAACACCATTCTGCATATGCAACCCGTCTGGAAACTTAAAGGTTGACAACTAAAGCCCAATGTGCAATAATGGGTTTACCAATGGAGAGGAAATGTCACAACTACCAGGACTCATAGGCGCTTTTATCACTGGCCTTGTGATTTGTATCTCCTATGTATTACATGATCTATTACTACTTAGTTTATGGTTTGGAGGATTAGCTATTGGCACATTTGTGTTCCTTTACAAACTGTGGAAAGTAGGAAAGTAGATGCCACACACTTTTAGAAGTTTCAGCGACCGAGGTATTGCAGATACCATTTGGAAAAGAGCTAGATGGTCTAGGCAAGCTAGGGATAATACATTCTGGGGAAGGCCATCCAAAGCATCTAAAGAACCAAGTCCAATCTCTGCCTCTATAACTGCTGCCATAACAACCTTCCTAAAAGGAAAAGAAGATGCCCAACGCTCAAGATGCCCCAGCGACAGTAAACACAATTCTGAACGTAGGTTCAACAGGCAGCGGTAAGACAACAGGGTTCTTAACCCTTCCTGGAAAAAAGTTTATCTACATCTTTGATCCTAATGCCCTTGCGACCTTACGAGGCCACGATATTGAATACGAAGCATTCATCCCTGAGCATCTTGATCTGGATGCTGTAACTTTAAGAGCAAATATAAGAGACAAATTTTCTAAAGCGCCTGCTCCTAGAACTTACATAGAATTTGAAGATCATTTCGAGAAGGGAATTGAAAGCAGTTACTTTGACCAATTCGATGCGATTGGATTGGATAGTATAACAACCCTCCAAGATGTTGTAATGGATAGAATTATGCACCTAAACACAAGGTTTGGAAAGCAACCAGAAATGACTGACTATGTAGCTACAACCAATACAATAATTAAGATATTTAGAACACTTCTATCCTTTAATAAATTAGTATATGTAACTGGCCATATAGAATATAAGCAAGAAGAGGCCACTTCAAAAATGCTTAATGTTATGGACTTTATAGGGCGCCTTAGACGTCGGCTCCCAATTCTCTTTAGTGAAGTTTGGCTCTCCTATGGTGATCCAGACAAAGAAGAAAAAATGCACTATTTTGTGCGAACTCAGCAAGACAGATATAATCCCTATCTGCGTTGTAGCTCAAGGTTCATTGACCCTGTTGAAGATGTTACAGTTGACTGGTCCAAGCCCCTGGAAGGCCAAGGAATAGGTGGTCTTCTCGAAAGAACAACCATAACAGAAGGAACCTAAAAAGTGAGCAATTATCTTGAGCATTTGGATCGCGAATGGGCAGCGATGGGGTGGCCTACGAGTGGCGAGGACGCTCCACAGGTTTGGATATATGAACACCTCAAGAAGTTGTTAACAGCATTTGATGGTGAGGGGCACTCCGGCACCAGTGCACCCTATACAATAGAATTGTTCAAAAAGCTGGCGATGTTCGAGCCTCTCGGGCCGCTGACAGGCGAAGATAGTGAGTGGATAGAGGTCAACAAAACCACGTTCCAAAATTGCCGCTGTTCTAATGTCTTCAAAGAGAATGGTCAAGCCTATGATATTGAAGGCAAGGTGTTTGAGGAACCAGACGGTTCACGTTTCACCAGCTTAGATAGTCGTGTACCAGTGACTTTCCCATATACACCAACTACAGAAATTGTAAAAGTTGAACCCCAACCAGAAGGAACCTAAAAAGTGCCCTTTATCGAAATGGGCGAAGAATTCGCCAAAGCAAAAGAAACGCCTCTGGCCCCGGAAGGCCAATACGACGTTAAAATCCATGCACTTTCAGAGGACAAAGTGCCTGGGCAGAAGAACAACTTGGTAAATGACCTGCGCTTTGAGACCGAGGACTACATGCCTTTTCGCCACTGGGTAGCACTCCCCATCCCAGAGAAGGATGCTCGGAATGACCAGGAGAAAGGCCATGATTCTGGCACAACTGCCAAGACAAAGATGTTGATGGCCAAGAGGTTCTGTTATCTCTTCGGCATCCCATACACAGATAATGGCTTCAACACGGATGATTTCTTGGGAGCAAGAGCTCGAGTGGGAATTACCCAGGGGACATTTACTAGCAAGGATGGATCTGAGGTTACTGTCAACCGCTTGATCTTACCACGCCTACCAGATGAAATAGAAGCTGCTGCTTAGGGGCCGCTACTTCTCCTCGCATTCAGTTGGATGCTTTGCCCCGCATGGCTCACGGTGCTTGAAAATGGCTAGGCTGGCTAAATACAAAGAACCCCGCTTTTTGAACATCTTTGTATTGTGCTTAAACTGTGGTAGCGGTTAAATATGAAACACGGAAAGTCTAGCAACGAGCCACTCTCTTTAGGAGGAAGGGATGGAAAGAAAAGAAAGAGTTGAAATGGAACAGAAGGTATTCGATGCCTTCATAGATGGTATAGTAGAGAAACTAAATGCTATACCTCTAGCTGAAGGCATAGATCAAAACTCCTGGCTCTTCGCTGGGTGTAAAGAAGACTTAGAAAAAGCTCGAACTCGTATCCTTAACTATATCGAGAGGTGTTTAAGATGAAAGCAGGAATCCGTACATCAGAGTTTTGGGTAGCAATTGTTGCTGCTATTCTTATGGAAGTCAACCAGCAAGTAAGTGAGTTCTCTCTAGAGCCAACTGAAACTGCTGTAGTCTGGGGACCAGCTATCGCTTATGTTATTTCCCGAGGGCTGGCAAAGATGGGAGGCAAAAATTGATGCTGAAAAGATTGATTATAATTCTTCCAATCTTTGTTCTTACTAGTTGTTCAGAAGCCGGTAGGATTTTTATTGACCAAAGTGTAGAAAAAATAGAATATGGTTATGATAGCGCGGCAAGAGCACAAGTAAAAGCTCCTTGTGCTATATCTGCTGGAGCCTACTTTAGATTGGGAAATCCCAATTTAAGACGCGGCGTTGAGCTTCTATGTAATCCCTATATACTTCCTCAACCAATCGCGGAGTAAAAGCTGATGCCAAGATTCAGTGGGCGGAGCGGGTCAATTCTGCGAACTTGTGACCCACAACTACAACAACTTTTTATAACTGTTGTAATAGATTTTGACTGTATTATAGTCTGTGGGCATAGATCTAGAGATATACAGGATGACCTGTTCCGCCGCGGCCTCTCCAAGGTTCTCTACCCTGACTCTAAGCACAATACCTCACCTAGTAAAGCAGTCGATGCTTACCCTTGGCCAATAGATTGGAAGGATAGAGATCGCTTCCACTATTTCGCTGGCTTCGTAATGGGGAAGGCGATACATCTTGGCTACAAACTCCGCTGGGGAGGTGACTGGGATAGGGATTGGCAAGTTCGAGACAATGTTTTCGATGATCTTGGGCACTTTGAATTGGTAGACTAATGAAAAAAGCACGTATCCATATACTGATGCCTTTTGAGTTAAAAAGTAGAATGAAGAAAGTCATTCCTCTGGGCCTTCGTTCTAGCTTTAGCCAAACAGCCATAGAGATGGCAATTTCCGCTGTTGAAGAACACGGCCCAGCTTTTCTTGGGCTTATGTTGGCTGATGAGATTGTTTTCAGGCCAAATCCAAAGAAGAAGGAAGGTCAAAATTTGACCCCACCAGGAGATACACATGAGTAACTCAAATAGAGCTTTCAAGATAATAGAAGTTGAGAATGGTTGGGTTATAAGAGATGAAACAAGAGAACCTGGTGCTATGAGCAGTATGTGGGTGGCCAGGGATTTAGGAGATTTAGGAAAAGTTTTAACAGTCATATGTTCACCAATAACAGACGAAGAAGATAAAGAACATGAAAAATGAAGATTTAATAGAAAGAATATCTCAAATGCCCTACGAAGATCTTTTAAAAAAGGTCCAGAGAATACGAGAGGCCAGAGTAGATGCAAAGGCCGCTTCGGAGGGAAGAAAGACTAGAAAGGCTAGGCCAAAGAAATCCACGATGGATAAACTTGTAGATAAAATGTCAGAAGAAGAAAGAGCCAAGCTCATAGCTATGTTGGAAGGGGAAAAGAAGTGAAAGTTAAAGACATTTTAATCTCTGATATAACTATAAAAGATCGCTACCGAACAGAGCTAGGCTCCTTAGCCTCCCTTGCTGAAAGCATAGCTGAGAAAGGCTTAATCCAACCTATAACTGTTGATAAAGAATTAACTCTTGTAGCTGGGAGAAGAAGAGCTGCTGCCGCTGAGCTAGCTGGCTTGACTAAAATCCCCTGTGTCATCCGGGACATAGAAAGCGAACTAGACGCTAGAGAAATTGAACTCTTCGAGAACATCCATAGAAAAGAAATGGAGTGGCAAGAACAAATACGTCTGACTGCTGAGATACATAGATTAATGATAGAAAAGCACGGAGATAATTGGACTCAGTTAAAAACCTCAAAACTTCTTGGAAAAAGTCGGTCTGCTATAACTGATGCAGTTGAGCTGGCAGAAGCTCTCGATGTAATCCCAGAGCTTGAAGAAAGTTCTACAGCAGATGGGGCTAGGAAAAAATACAAGAGAGTTATTGAAGAAGTTGTTGTGAAAGCCGCCCTCGAAGAAGCTAAAAGCAAAAACCAAAAGAAAACTATCCTCTGGGCTTCCGATCATTATATAGTTGGTGATATAAATAAAAGAATTGGAGCCATTGCTGATGGCGTTATGCACTTTGCAGAAGTTGATCCCCCCTATGGAATTGATTTAAAAAAGATGAGAAAAGGAAAGGGGGATCATCTAGGAACTTACGATGAGATAGAAGCAAAAGATTATCCAGCTTTCATAGAAGAAGTCGCCAAGCAAGTCTATCGTGTTCTATATCCAAATGCTTTCTGCGTCTGGTGGCACGGACCAAGTTGGAGTAATGTAGTAATGAATAAACTATTATCTGCTGGCTTCAAAATAGACCCCATCCCAGCTATCTGGTACAAACCTGGCGGGGGCTTTACAAACAGTCCTAATACAAAGCTAGCCAGAAGCTACGAACCGTTCTTTGTTTGCTCCAAAGGCGAGCCGATGCTTCGCTCTAGAGGCCGCTCAAATGTCTATGCAATCCCAGGCGTTCCACCTGCTCAGCGGATACATGCCACAGAGCGCCCCATTGAACTCATGCAGGAGATTTTGAAAACCTTTGCTTATCCACAAGCAAGAGTTATTATACCATTTCTTGGAAGTGGTAACACCTTGATTGCCTGTTACAAGGAAGGAATGAGTGGCTTTGGTTATGATTTGTCCAAAGAACATAAAAGAGGATTTCTAATCCGGGTTGCTAAACAATTTCCAGAGGATTTCAACCCAGAGGAGCATTTTTGATATGTCTCTCCGTACACCTTGTCAGATCTGCCTCGATATACACCCTTCTAGCAAAGGGCCAGAGTATGGCGAGTGTATGCGCTGCGGAAGCATCGCACACTATATGGATTTTATACAGGATATGATACATAAGAATATCCAGTCTGCCATAGAGCCTAATGCCTTGCTAGATTTTAGAGCAATGCCAGATGACCTAGCCGCTATAAAAGCTAAAGTAGATGAATTAGAGAAAACCTTGTCTATGTTCGCAGAGATTTTAAAAAGTGCCATACAAACCTGAAGGCGACCCCTTAACGGCTAAAATCGTCTTTGTAGGCGAGGCCCCAGCACGTTCGGAAATGATAACTGGCAAGCCTTTCTCCGGCCCAGCTGGCTATGTCTTCAATGATTGCCTTGAAGCTGCAGGGATACTTCGCAGCGATTGCTATATAACCAACGTGTTTGATTTTCCAGTTAGAAAACAAAAGGGTAAGAGTGACATTTTTACTTTGGAAAATAAAAAGCTGTGGAGCGATACAAAAGAAGGCTTTACAGAACTTGGACAACAAAGCATAGAAAGGCTTGAAGATGAGCTCTCAAGAACAACAGCCAATATATTGTGCCCTCTCGGAGCGCCTGCTTTTAGATCTATCTGTTCCGGCCGAGGGATTACCAAGTGGAGAGGCAGTATTCTACCCGCGACTCAGACATCCATCCAAGGAAGAAAATGTGTCCCCTCAGTACATCCTGCGAATGCACTGCACGGCCAATATATTACACGTTACATTATCCGCTCTGATTTCCGAAGGATCAAGCGAGAAGCAACCTTCCCAGAAATCAGACGCCCTCCCTACAGATTTAGTCTAAGACCAACCTTCATGCAATCTCTAGAAGCCTTAGAGATGCTCAAAGGAATAGACAAATATGCCTGTGACATCGAAGTTGCCTATATTGCCCCTACGTCTGACCCGCGTGGTCAAGTTACCCGCGTCTCATATGCTTGGACAGAGGAAGATGCAATTTCTATCCCTATGGGGGACGGGGGCTGGACCCTTGAACAAGAAGCTCAGTTATGGAGAAGTACCGCTGATCTTCTTGAGCTCAGAGGACCAGTAAAGATATTCCAGAATGGCATCTTTGATTGCCAAGTTTTTCTTTTTATCCACGGTATCTTGGTGGCTCCTCGCATAGAAGACACAATGATAGCTCACCATATTATTTATCCAGATTTCAGAAAAAACCTGGCCTTCTTGGCCTCTCTCCATACTGACCAGCCTTATTGGAAGGGTATGGTTAAGCATGGAGAGATTGAAAATCCAGAGGGATAGAAAAATGAACAGATGTCCCTCCTGTGGAGGCCCAAGATTTGGTAGAAGAAAATGTGTAGTATGTAAAGAATTCTTCTATATGAGAAGGCCAGATCAAGTAACTTGTGCTTCTGCTAAATGCAGGATCAAGCGGCAAAGAGAAATACAGAAGATATGGGAAAAGAAGAATGTCGGAAATTTGGGCTAGATACAACTCCCTCGACTCGGTAACAGATTTCAAGATCTGGAACCAGATAGAGCCTGATCTTGATCGACAAGGCTATCGTAATCTTTACGAAGATACGATGTCTCTCTACTCATCTATTCTTTTTATGCAAACCATAGGTTTAAAAATCGACCACAGGGCTCTGGGTTTTGAGAAGATACGTATTGAAGATGAAATGGAAAAAGCCCAGCATGAGCTATATAGTATTTGTGGCTTTGATCTAAATCCCAACAGCCCCAAGCAATGCCAGCAATACTTCTATGGAGTTCTAGCCCACCAACCTTATTTAAGTCCCAAGGGCACAATAACTACAGACGAAAAAGCTATGGCTCGGCTTTCTCGCAAAGGCGTAAAGGAAGCAAAATATGTCATCACCCTTAGAACCCTCCGGAAGCTCCTTGGAACATATGTTGAAGTTGCTACAGACCAAGACGGGAGAATCAGGTCCAGTTTCAACCCTAGAGGTGCGACGACCGGACGGCTCTCTAGCAGTCAGAGTATTTTCGGCACAGGTCTCAACTTTCAGAATCTACACCCCCAATTCAAGGCTTTTATTGTAGCAGATGAAGATAGATTTTTTATCTCTATGGATAAAGCCCAAGCCGAATGGGTAATAATGGCTTACCTTTGTAATGATCCTAAAATGATTTCGGCAGTTGAA
>SDBT01020287.1_pt1 | contig 10401 bp, 7 predicted proteins | sample 2277101 | NCBI WGS metagenome assembly SDBT01 (sample SAMN10404973, study PRJNA504765) | marine sediment metagenome | isolation source: marine sediment core GS10_PC15, 103 cmbsf | place: Arctic Ocean: Southern Knipovich Ridge | collected 2010
AGTTGGATGGGAATCTAGTGTCAACATCCATTAATCCCAAATATCCCGGTTTTAATTTTGACAACTCATCCTTATGCTCTTTGAATGCAAATGAATAGGCTCGTCCAAGTGTGTCTAAATTTCCCCTCGTCTTTTCAGGGAGCTTTGAAATCAATGGATTAATTCCCACTTTCTTCGCCAATTCGAAAAAGAGGTCACCGCTGCTGTCAGTACTTCCGTCATCAATTAGTAACCATCTTAGTGGTTGTTTTGTCTGTTGTGCGACGTTCTCAACAATTCCTGGAATACGATCAACCTCGTTCCAGAATTTTGTTAACAATATGTATTCGCTCATCATGAGACACTCTGCACAACTTTTCTTTGCTATTCTGAACCAGTAGTAATATTAACTTGTGGGACTCACAAACTAGTCATAATTTGAATAGATTAAATAAGACCATGAAAACACCACCGTAGATGTTTGAATTCCGGTAATGGAGGAAGACTGATGGAATCACAGACTGAAAATCCCAAAGAGGTTCTTTCAAAGCAGGAAGTCATCTATTTCTTGTTGGTTACAGCAAGTACCATAGGTTCCATTCTTATTGGATTTCGCCTCTATTCGAAAATATTCCCAGATAGCGAAAAGTACCTCCTACTTGTTGATTGGTTTCAAGGACAAATTCCTACTTCTGAATTAGTGGCTCCTTGGAGCTACAGACCACTCACATCGTTACTTGCAAGTTTAATTCCAATCGATCCAGTTCTATCGTTTCTCATAATTAACTCAATCCTCCTTCTAGTATTCAATTACATTTTATACCTGATTTGTCGAGAATTCGATTTATCCCGATTTACTTCATTTCTTGTCGTATCAGTATATACCATTTCTCATCCTTCGATAGCATATGGCGTAGCCGTTTTAGTTGAAGCTGGAGCAATGCTGAGTATAGCACTGTTAGTATATGTACTGCTCAAGGAATATGATCGGAAGTATACATTGCTATTGCTAGTGATAGGAGTCTGTTTCAGAGAAACTGTAATTGTGATGGCATTAGCTTACTTACTTTATACACGCGATTGGAAAACATCAATTCCATTATTCGTAGTATCAGGTTCAGTCTATCTTGTGAATAGATTAATTTTCAACCCCGGAGTAAGCGAAGATGGATTTGTATGGGCGTTTCATTTGAACAATTTCTTGTTAACAGGTACAAATACGCTAATCATGTTCCAGCGAGCATTCCTATTCATAATTCCATTCATAGTAATTGCACTGATAGTCTTAAGGAAACGCACAGATGAACGGAAGATTGTGCAAAACTGGCTACTTACAACCGGAGTGCCTCTATTGGGCATTATGCTATTCGGGCTCTTCTTTGCCGCTTTCACATCGAGATTCATTTGGCCATTGTATATTTCCTTCATACCTTTGGTTGGAATTGGAATTGAATCGTTCTTGGAATTTTTCCGTGGAATTATTCCTGGATTAAAACCGAAAAGCGATGAATTGCAAACTGTATCTGAAGAATGATTGATATCTAGAATTGATCAAGAAATTCGATGATGTTGTGAACTGCATTACTCTTGAAAAAGCGCTCTCGGTCAATTTCCATTCTCTTGGTATCTCTAGTAATATAATCAAGCACTTGTTTTGCAGTTGAAACCTTGTGTGCGAAACCTGAGGATATTAGATTATCAAAAAACTCGACACTGGGTGCATCTATGAGAAAAGTTCGAAGTCCGAAAACAAGACCTTCGTAAAGAGCAGTTGATGAAACTCCTATCTGTATAGATGATTCCGAGAATAATTGATAGAGTGGAATATCTGTACGATCTATGACTGTTACATCGGTATCCAACAATTCAGGATATCGTTTCTTCCAACCTTCTGCTTCTCTAGGATGTAGCTTGTAAATAATATTGTATTCTTCACCAACCAAGTGACTGAGTTCAACCGTAAATTTTGAAATTGCGTTTCCAATTCCGCCTTGCGAGATAATCAGAATCTGTTTTTTCTTGATATTATTAGAAACCTTTTCTCTTTCAATATCCATGTATGGATACCCCACGCTAACAACCTTGTCTTTGGAAATCGGATAATCTGCAACATTAGCCCAGTAGTCTCCAAAAACAAGTAGATAATCCGGAAATGTCAATTTGGTTGCGTGAGCACCAGAAAATGAATAACCTAGATGCATTGGATAAATCACACCATGCTGAAGTTCTGCTGTTGGAATATTCAATATCTTGGCTGCTTCTATCAAGTCTTCTTTTCCATAGCTAACTGCAAGCACGATGATTTTTGGAGAAATCCGTTTCAATAATGCAAGATATAGTGGAAGGGAGGTTTTACGCTGACGTAGATTTAATAGGACTAGGTTTCGAATGTTCAGTTTAACATTGAATCTACTCAGTATTTCTGATTGGACTTGGTCCATCACATCGGTTTCTCTTTTTGTTATCCGAATTTTGCGGATACCGAGCTTACTCTGAATATCACTAAGAAATACGATGAAATCTAGATATTTCAAATTCTCTGTGCGTGAAGGCTCATGATGAATTAGATTAAAATCAGGTTCGATTAATACATACGATCTACTGAGTCCCTCAATGATTGGATCGGTGTAGAGGTCATTCCATTTTCCATCATCATAACGAACACGTCGGGGGTGACCAACAAACAGAATGTCCTTTTTTCCTGATAGGAACGGATTCTTTGGGATATTGAGAAGTGATGAAATATAGAACCTAAATCGCGTCTTCTTACGACGAATAGATGTGGTTGGAGTTTGTTCACCGGCTGTAGATTCATAGATCCGTGTATACACTCGAAATCTAATACGTTCCCAAAATAGAACACCGTCTATCTTCTGGGAAAAGAGGTTAAGGTCTTGTTCAAACTTTAGGAACTCCCTTGACATTTCATCGATGCTACCCAAGAATCTCATCTCGTTACTTCAAACCAATCAAGCAATGCTGAGTCCTGCTTAAACCTTTTTGGCTAGAATTTAATTCTATATTCCTTTGTACATGTCCTTAATCACATGTTCTTGTTTTTCCCAAACGTATCTTTCTCTCGAATGCTCCATAATCTTACTACTATCGATTGTTTCTATTTGATTCAACAAATCAGGGATTTCATCGTACGACTCGAATGAGTGTATATATGGCTCGTCATTGAAGGGATGCATCAATGATGAAGTAAGAATTACTTGTAGACCCGCAATGAGGTATTCGTAGTGCTTGTTCGGTTCACAGTACATATGAAAAGGGTGCTGACACCAAGGTGTTAATCCAATTCGGAAGTGCGTCAATCGCTCCATCAGAGTACTGTGTGGGAGTCCTGAGAGAATATCGAAGTCTATGATATCTTTCAAACCTGTCATATTGCGATGGGGAAGGAATTCTTGCAGGTTGAAATCACCACCAACATACACGTTCCCATCTCTCTGTTCAGGATTCTGCAATTGTTCCACTTCTTCTAGGAATGGAAAATTCCTTGTGACTCCAACTCGTTTTGCTAGTCTTCTGTGATCTCGGGCTATACTTTCACCTACGGTGATAACAGGATATTTCTCCAGAATCTGTTCTTCCCATTTAGGGACTTTTCGAGCAAATGGAATCAAGGCGGCTCTTCGAACAATTCCACGCTTACCAAATCTATAGGATCCTTTACTCCAATATTCATGGTCATCATATATCACTGGATAATCTGTATCGAGCATAAAAGATGCAGCAATTATATTGTGGGCGTGAACGACATCTGGGTCTATTTCATCAATCTTCTTCAACCACTTCTTCTTGAAACTTGAATCGAGTGCCAACTTTAAAAAATTCACAATTGGGATGTGATGAGTTTCATTGAAAACAGGCAGGCTGTATTCATTGATCGAGCGACCCCCTAGAAAATTTAGTTCATGACCATCCTTTTTCATAGTCGCGGCTGTTTTCTCAATTCGTGGGTCTGGAAGACCTGTGTGAGATGTATGAAGGATTTTCATATTTGTGCTTGCTCCCCTTTCTTATAATAAATAATAGTCCTTTGTAAATCAGAGCATCACGTTACTCTTGATATGAATCTCTCCTGATAATAGAATATCTGCAATCTTCTCTGATGCATTTCCATCACCATAGACTGAAGGATCATTAGATAGATTTTTTCCCCACATTTGATTTGCTTTTTTAGCGAAATCATTCGCATCTGCTGCAGCAAGGATATTCGCATTTGCCTCTAGAGTTTCAACCCATTCAGTGTTGTTTCTTATTGTAACACAGGGAGTGTCTAGCAAGTAAGCCTCTTTCTGGAGACCTCCCGAATCCGTCATGAGTAGTGATGACCTACTAACCAAAGCCATCATTTTGACGTAAGGTATGGGTGGCGTCACTATAATATTGTTGCTGAGTTGAAGATTCATCTCATCTAGTTTCACTTTGGTTCTCGGATGTAATGGAAGAACAATCTTGAATTCTAATTTTCCAAGTCCCTCTACGATTCCTTTCAATCTTGATGGAATATCCACATTCTCTCTTCGATGCAGTGTGAGAACTGCATATTCATCATCTGTCATTCCAATATCTTCTAGTGCTGATTCCTGTAATGATGTATCAGTGAATTCTTTCAACTTGTTCTTCAGAACATCATACATTGTATCTCCTACTTGGAAGACATCTCCTCGCACACCTTCTTCTAGAAGGTTCTTCATTGCAGTATCTGTTGGGGCGAAGAGACCCGCGCTCCCGTGGTCGATCAATCGACGATTGATTTCTTCCTGCATTTCCATGTCATAGCTTCTCAATCCTGATTCTAGATGACATGTTGGAATCTCCATTTTGAAACCTGTCAATGCAGCACCTAGAGCTGAATTTGTATCTCCTGGCACCAGGAGATAATCCGGTTTGATTGTAGAGAGGACCTCTGAGAGTCGTTTCAGAATCTCTGTTGTTTGATAGACTCCTGTTCCACTTCCTACCTCAAGGTTGTAGTCAGGTTTCTTGATAGCAAATTCAGTGATGAACTGCTCAGCTAATTCGTAATCATAATGTTGACCAGTGTTTACAAAGGTGACATCAAACCCTTTACTATCCAACTTACGAATGACGGGAGCAGTCTTAATGATCTGAGGTCTGGTTCCTGTGATGGCTGTAATTTTCATTAGATTCACCCTTGCTCTCCTGATTCATCTGATTTTCTCTTTCGCAATTGTTTCCTAATTAAGGTCTGAGCTATATCAATCGAAAGAAGTGGTAAAAAAATTATTGAAGCCATTAACAACCCATTGGTAATGAACTCAGGTGATAATAATTCCTCGATTGTAAATGCTGGTGGATTTCTAAATCCCGCCCATCTATCTGCGTAGTAATCGAAAATTGGTTCATTCGTGTAATTGTAAAGAAAATTGCAAAGATTGATGTGGATTTGATGATAGTTTATTGGAGCCAGTTTCAAAGGATAATCAAGATGATATAGTGACCAGTTGTAGGCTGAGTCATATAGATGGAGATTTTGAGTTGCCGATATCACTCCAAGGTTGAAAACGTCCGTGAGTCTGCTGTTGTTAAAAACCAAGTTTGCTTGATAGATGTGATGGAGTGCGATAAGGAAACCGTTGAGAATGAATGGTGGTTCATAATTTGGGATAATATCCGGTGATATCACTATCTCAGGATACCAGTACGTTCCATCATCTAGAATGTACAGATTTCCTCCATCTTCCATTGGCGTTTCAAATGCTCCTGCCACTTGATTTGCTATTTCAAGAATGGCAGGGTTCCCGTAAGCCTCATAGGCAAGCGATAGAGCGTGAAGGGCTTTCGCATCAGCCATTCCTGAAACCCACCCAGTTGGAAGTCCGTAGATTGTGAAATTATAGGGCCAGTTACAAATGGTTTTAGTTCCATTTTCTGTTGTAACATCGAACACATTCATCTCATCTATAATGAAATCAATCGAGTTGTTGAAGTATTCTCCTGCTGTCGCGTTTCCATCTAACATCTGAATGTAGTATTGCACGACTGTATTTCCCACTGCTCTAACTGTAATACGTGGACCAATGTACATTCGATTTTGATATCCATAATCTGTTACAAGGAGACCTTCATCGGTGTAGTAGTATTGTTCATCATCGAAATTGGAAAGGAATGTTCTGTAAATCTCAACCCGGTTTATGAATACAAATGGGAACATCATAGCCATAATGATTAGGTAGACCAAAATCCTCTTTTTAATAGTTGATTTGTTTTTTCCTAAGTAAGAGAATATAGATTTGATCGGAGATCTCACTTGCATATCTACACCAGCTCTTTCGCTGGCTGTAGTTTATTTATGAGTTCCGCCTTTCAAAGAGTGTATAAGATTAATTTCATAATAAGAGTTAAAACAAAGGAGTCTTGGGCGTGCCTGAGTGATAGATTTTTCCAGCTATAAATTTAGCAGGGATTTACATTGAATAAAACTGTGCTACTCATTGGAAGTCAACCAGAACGGATGACTCGTTTGAAGAGGACATTCAAGAGTCTCAAGAAACTTGGTGTCGATGTCAAAGTTATGCAACCTTATACTAAACCTGATGGGCGTCCTCGAATCATTAAGGGGATTATCCGATATCTAGTACTCTTAGTTCAGGTTGCTATTTCTAAAGCTGATATCTATCACTTCTTCAATGTACCAGATGTGATAGGTCTTCCACTAACTATGAAACGAGGAACACTGATTTACGATGTTCGTTCTCCTTGGTTCTCTTCAATCAAAGAATCACTTGGTAACACATTCCTCTCAAGACTTGGAGGAATGATTGAACATTGGATGACATGTAACGCTGATGTCATGCTTACCGCAAATTACCCAATTGCTCATCGAGCTCATCGCTGGGGTGCTAGAAGAATTACGATGGTTCCAAATTATCCCCCTGCAGATTTTGGGCCAACGCGAGATCGTGAAACGATGAGAAAGATGCTAGGTCTTGAGTCTGAACAAACAGTTCTGTATCTGGGGAAGATTTCGAAAATTGAAGGAAGTGAACTACTGAAGCAGATCATTCTCAAGACTGTACAAGCAACTCCCTCTGTCAAGTTCTTAGTTGTTGGAGATGGTCCTGAGAAACATTCGGTTGATGATTTCATCGAGAGGAATGCATTATCTGATAACGTCATAATGACTGGCTGGGTTGACCACGATGAAGTTGCAGACTACATTGCTGCTTCTGACATCTGCCTACTTCCGAGAAAGTGGAACAGTTTTTCACCCTATACTGCTCCTGAGAATATAACTAAGGCTGCAGAATATCTTGCAGTAGGTCGACCGATAATCGCTCCAAAAATGGGTGGATTTGCAACTGCAGAATTTCCAGTTATTTCAGTAGACCCATCTGAAATGGCAGATGCTCTTATTGACTTCCTAAAGAATCCTCGACCCTTCGGAAGTTTTCCGAAACCATCCTGGGATATCAGTCATGATCGATTGCAGAAGGTCTACTCCAAACTTGGTGCAATCGAATCCTAAGGTTTCTCAGATCAATCCTGCTTTTTGCGCAAACTTTCTGTATCCTTTCATCAGCAGTTTTACAATATTGAGTCTGAGCACAAACTTGATCCAATCATCATCTGTTGGTTCCTTGAAGAAAAGTCCAAATCTAGCAGCATATTCATCCTCACTATCGAACGTTATCAATTTCTCAACTGCTTTAGGTGCGAAAATCAGTTCAACATCAGGATTTTCTGCCCTTACAGGATTTACATCAATCTGGCTTTTTCCAGTGACCAGAACATGGAATCTGTCTCCCTCAAGTTCGTAGTCTATCACTGCGCCTTTCTTGAGTCCTTCAAAGATTCGTGGGTGTGCAGCAAGATAATCCATGAATTTTCTCTTCAGTGGATTTTCATATGAGGCTTTCTTCTTCTTTGCTTCTTTTGCGAATGGAAGCAGAAACTCTGGTAAGTCAAGAACTGGCAAATCACTCTCAATGTGCTTTGCACCATCCACGAGACCTCTATGGCAGAATGGACATGCAGTAACTAATATCTCCGCTTCCGTTTCTTCTGCTTCTCTAATTCTGTTTCCAGCCACGTCGTTCGCGAGCTCGCCGAAACTGCCCTTAACGCCGCCGCCACTTCCGCAACAATGGGCATATCTCTTGTTGGTTTCCATCTCAACAAGGGTGACATTTTCTACAGCCTCTATGACCCTTCTAGGAGCTTCGTATACCTCAGCATGTCGGCCGAGATGGCAAGGATCATGATAGGTTGCTCTGATTGGCCTTGGCGATTCAAAACCGATTTTTCTATCCTGGATCATTCTATCAAGAAATTCTGTTACATGTATGACCTCAAAGTCATACTTGAAACCTTCTTTTTGAACATCAACCTTCCAGGTTCTGAAGCATCCTGCACAAGCCGTAACAATGGTCTGTGCACCTGTTGTCTTCACCTGTTCGATATTCGCCTTGGTAATTCGCTCGAATGATTTTGTCCTACCTAGTCTGAGGAGCACACTTCCACAACACTGTTCATCTGGTAAGATTGTAAAATCGATGCCAACCTTATCGAACAATTCTACAGTGGTTCGTGCAATCTCTTTTTCTCTGTATGCGCTTGTACATCCTACAAAATAGACGACGGGTGCAGTTTCTGGCCACTCGCGGTCTCCGAACACCTCCAGTCTTTTATCACTGGGTTCCTTGTACGGATTACCAAGTTCGTTAATCGAATCTTCAATTACTTCATGTTTGGGCATATCGAAATTATTCTGAACTAAGTCCCTTCGAAGAGCTTCCATCATATCAGGCAAATTTATTCCTTCCGCAGTGGCTGCACAGGTTTCCATACAGCTCTTGCATGTTGTACATGTAAAGGCCCAATCCGTAATATCGTTGCTCAACGGAATTCTCTCGTTCATTAGGTCGTTCATGATCATGATTCGACCTCTTGCAGCATAGGCTTCGAAACCAAGCACATTCTTGATTGCGCATGGTAAGTATACATCTCGATTTGATGCAACAGTTTTGTCAGCTAGAGAGCAATCCCCACAACGAGCACACAACCACATTTCATCCTCGTACTTTGAGAGGTTCTTCAACTTCACATTCACTTTAGTTACCTCCCTTGAATACTTCCGGTGCGAAGATATTTTCTGGGTCCAGAGCCTTCTTTATAGTCCAATAGGTATCCAGAAAGTTCTTGTCAGCTTTCTTAACAACTCGGTCTTCCCACAGTAATCCACTCCAATACGGACAGGCTCCAGTATCGAAGACTTCATCCAGCATCTCATTCCAAGCTTTGAGCGCCATCTCCATTTTGTCCTTGGTTGGAACGAAAATGGTGATCCAACCTGTAGCATAAGCTCTGTCTGCTGCCAAGCAACTTGCAATCCACTTGATGTCATTATCAAGCAGCTTGTATTTCTTGAAGATTTTCCATATTCTATCCATGACCTCAGGAATTCTAGTTATCGGTCTTAGGTGGCATGTGTTTAACCAAAATCCGTTGTTGTAGAGTGGTTGTACGAGATTGAACATCTCTGACCAGTGCATCTGAGCAGCAAAGTTGCCGATGTCTTTTGCTCCGAATTTTCCAGACATTTCTCTGAGAATCTCCATCTTGCGATTTGCCAATTGTAAATCTGTTTCTTGAACTATCGCTGAGATGAATGCTTGAATCTCCTTGTGTTTATTCAGAAGACCCGGAAAGAAGGTTTCTGTTGACTGTCTATCTGCTAGTAATATCAATTCTTCAGTAAAGCCGTACCTCTGAGCCTCTAACATGAAGTCTGTCGCTTCCTTTAGAGTCTTGAATCCAAAGTCACCATAAGTGAAGTGCTCTGCTTTTGGATAAATCTTGAGAGTTACCTTTGTCTTTACACCAAGTGTTCCATGGTCTCCAAGAAAGATTCCAGTGAGGTCATTAAATGCCGAATATCTTCCAAAAATCTGCGCGTCAGGATTCCAGCCCGTTCCAGTTCGGATGATCTCTCCATTTGCTAATACTACTTCAAGTGAAACGACACCTTCAGTGGATGGTCCATATTTGGAAGCTGCGTAACCAATACTGTTGATACTAACAGATCCACCAACGGTCCCGGCATTTCCACCGTAAGGACCACGGAATCCTAGTTTGAATCCTCGGTCATCGAGTCTATGGATAAGCTCTGCCCATCTGAGACCTGCTTCTACAGTAACAGTCATGACATCATCATCGATTTTGATGACCTTGTCCATGTTCACTAGATCAAGCATAACAACATTGGGAATCCGTGGTAAGCATGCCCCACAGATGCCACTTCGTCCTCCCGCAGGTATTATGGGCGTCTTAGTTCGAGTACAGAGATTCACTATCTCTTGGACTTCCTCGACGCTATTTGGCATGACCACAATTCCAGGTCTCTCTGCTTCAAGATGAGAAGCGTCTTGAGAATATGAAGAGAGGATG
>SDBT01020288.1_pt1 | contig 10401 bp, 4 predicted proteins | sample 2277101 | NCBI WGS metagenome assembly SDBT01 (sample SAMN10404973, study PRJNA504765) | marine sediment metagenome | isolation source: marine sediment core GS10_PC15, 103 cmbsf | place: Arctic Ocean: Southern Knipovich Ridge | collected 2010
CTGCTCATAGACCAAGGCCGCTTCCACACTGGATACTTTTTCGAAATTCAGTGGACGGTCATAAGCAGGCCAAAACTTAACGGCTATTGCACCTTCTTGCTTAAATGATTCAATCGCCGGAGTCACAACATTTTTGGTATATTCGGCTAACGTCGCTGCAGGTTTTATATCGCTTGTATAATAAATAATATCTGAGAAAGGATGCAAAAAATCATCTGCAAGTGGGATCCAATAAAAGCGAGGCGGCGTTTGTCCCAAACCGAGTTCTTGCCAATAAACTAATGCAGTTTCTATTCCTAATTTATCCAAAACCCAGGTGTGGTAATTCTCACCTTGCTCACGTTTAATACGTTGCTTCTCTTTAAAAAGAAGGCTTAGATGTTCTCTTTCCATGTCATTATATTTATATCCGTATAAATCATGCCAGGCACCTATCCAATGAGGATTATCAAAACGAAGATTCACAGGAAAGTCAAAAGGTGGCTTCCCAAGTAAATCTGCAGGCTCCTCTTCGGTACCCTGGTTAGCAGTAGCCGGCAAAATGTGGGAATTATTATCTATGGCTTTAATTTTTGCGATTTGTTCAACCAAAACAGGATCTGGAATTGTTTGTGCACTTGATTGAAACGATATAAAAACAAAAATCGTGAATGTTAATCGCCAGTAAGTTTGATGTATTTGTTTCATGATTTACTCCATTGATATTATCCGAGATATCCCTTTGAACTTTCTAAACAGTACTTCTGCACGCTATATTCTCCCTGATTCCGGCCCAATGTTGTGCCAACGGTATTTTATGAATCGGAGTTCGTTGAATGAAATTATAGGTCTGATCGGTGAACGAGACAAGGTTTATATCCCGGGCTTTTGCGTTTGGAGTATGTATTTCTTATATTTTAATAGGGTAGCTGCTGAGAAATCGTCGAGGTCCCTGTTGACATGAGGAAATTACGGTTTAACAATAAGTATTAGCAGGGTGAGGTATTATGGGTACTATAAAAGGATTTTGGCAGCATGCAAACGGTAAGATTTATGCGGTCGAAAGCGATACGTTCGGAACAATCTTAGGCGGTGTCGGACCTCTGGAGCCTAACGACCTGCACGATATCGAAGATTATGATTACAAACCCGATATAACAAAATGGCTGGCGGATGCAGTAGCCCAGCATAAGCTGCACAGAATCAACGTCCACTCATATCGGTAATATTTTGCCGTTCTTAATTCATTGAGTTGAGAAAGTTCATTTCTTGCCGTATAGAATGCCGAGGGCGCAGAGCATTCCTTTACATAATTACCCTCGAAGATCTATCCTCCTGATTTTTCGGGTTTTCAGACTAAATCTTTTTAAATAGATTTCTCCACTTCGGGCCACTCCGTAGCCCTTCGGTCGAAATGACAAAGGCGCAAATCATAATCACAAGATCGGTATATATGAAAAAAAATAGAAAAAAGCCTCCGGTTTAGATATAATGTCGGCAAAAAGGTTTTGTTTTTGGAAGTTAGAGCTATGAGAGCAATAGACTTGAAGATCATCGCTAAAGTCCAGTTACTTCTTATCATCGGATTGTCAGGGGCGGTTTCGGCCGGGGGGCAATCTACTTTTGACAGAAGAACCCCCGTCGTGAAAGTGTACCAGGATACCCATAAGGCCGTAGTGAACATAGCCGGCGAGCGTTTGGTATCAAGCTCTGCCTGGCCCGGTTATGAATGGCCGGATATGTTCGATTTGTGGGGACCGAGATACCAGAGGCAGGTTGCCGTGCTGGGCTCGGGCATGGTCGTACATGAAGACGGTTACGTTATCACCAATGCGCATGTTATAAAAGGCTCCGAGAAAATTAAGGTGGTCTTCAGCGACGGCAGCGAATTCCCGGCGACGATTATCAGCGGCGATGAAAGCAGGGACCTGGCCGTTCTGAAAATACCGGTTAATAAAAAATTGCCGTTTATCCGCATGGGTCGGAGTTATGACCTGATGATCGGCGAAACCGTCGTGGCCATAGGTAATCCTTACGGCTACGCCAACACAGTGACCAGCGGAGTAGTCAGCGCCGTCGGCAGAGATATCCAGGTGGCTGAGGGCTTCTGGCTGCGCGGTCTGATCCAGACGGATGCACCGATTAATCCCGGCAACAGCGGCGGCCCGCTGCTGAACATTAACGGTGACCTGATTGGCGTCAATACCGCCGTCAGGGCCGATGCGGAAAACATAGGATTCGCGATACCGGTGGATATGCTCGTCGACAATCTGAGCCATATGCTCATGCCGGAAAAGCTGCGCCGGGTTCGCCTTGGCCTGGCTATGGGCAGGATGAAAAAAACAGGCAAGTTCAGCGGATTGGTCGTGGACTCGGTGAGCAAGGCAAGCCCCGCCGACAAGAAAGGCATTTCCGCTGGAGATTTGGTACTTGAAATTGACAGCCGCAAGCTCACAAGTGTTATCGATTTTTATGTCAAAATGATGGATAAGGAGATCGGCGAACCAATAGAAGTGACCTATGTAAAGTCCACAGCCGCTCCTTTAAGGAGTCGAACCGTCAAATTGACGATGCTGCCAAGACCGCTGCCGGACGGCCGCAAGCTCGTAAGCCAGTTCTTTCAGATGGAAGTTTCGGAACTTACGGACAGGGTAGCACGCAAGTTTGGCTTTCAGAGCGCATACCCCATTTTGATTGTCACTGATATCGAGCGAGGAGGGATTGCCGAGAGGGCGAACCTTGCCGGAGGAGACCTTATCCTTCAAATAAATAATGCTACGGTGCACAACGTCAGAGAACTCTCGCTGGAGATGGAAAAAATCAACGAGGGCGATACCGTGGATGTGAAAATCATGCGTATTAGCGTAGGCATCTTCGGACAGGTTCAACAGCGATACACCGCAAGGTTAATCGCGCAAAGTAAAAAGTCCGGCAAGTTTTTATTTTAGCAGCCGTATTAAAGTCCCGGATCGGAAAGCAGTGCTGTTGGAATATGGCAGACGAGGCGGATTGATTTACAACGCCGGACAGGAATGATGAATGGTCAATCATCCAATTCCAGCACGGTTTTAAGAAAATCCACTACTAAACGGTTATAGTGTTTTCCGCCCACGCCATGCCTTGATTTCGGATAAATCATCAGCTCGAATTTCTTGTCGGCTCGCTGCAATGCATTTACAAGCTTGAATGTATTTTCGATATGCACGTTGTCGTCGGTCGCTCCGTGGATAATTAAAAGCTTGCCGTGCAGGTCCTCTGCCGCTTTGACTACGGAAGTTTTTTCATATCCATCCGGATTGTTCTGCGGCGTGTCCATATACCGCTCCGTGTAGATCGTATCGTACAGGCGCCAGTCGGTGACAGGCGCCCCGGCTATTCCGCCGGCGAACAGTTTGCTGTGCGTCAGTGCGTATGCCGTCATAAATCCACCATAGCTGTGCCCGCTCATCCCAATCCGGTCGTCATCGACGTAAGGCTTGTCCCTGAGCCACTCGATTGCTTCTTCGATGTCTTCGAGTTCCTGCACGCCTAATTGCTTATAGGCGGTCCATGCCGAACATGCACCTTTACCGCTGGCACTGCGCGGGTCGCATCGGAAGACAAGCATTCCCATCTGCGCCATCATGTGGTCTTTCGCCCTACCACCGCTCCACGTATTGCGAATCGTCGGTGAATGCGGACCGCCGTATGTCATAAACCAGACCGGATATTTCCTGTTTCTATCGAAGTCCGGCGGTTTGACTAAACTTGCTTCAAGCAGAAAACCGTCCGACATTTCAATCTGAAACTGCTCGTATGTGCCGAACTTATACTCCTGGCGATTATAAACGGGATTCGTATCCAGCGTTCGTATCTTTTTTCCATTCCTGCCGTACAGCATAACCTTCGTCGGTGTAGAAATATTGCTCCACGTATCAATGATGTACTTGCCGTTAGGACTTATATTGACGCGATGATCTCCGGGCGCTTTCGTCATGCGTTTGATTTTGCCGCCGTCGATCTTCACTCGATAAAGATTTCCCGCAATATGCGAATCGCGCGTCCCGGTGACATAAATCCAGCCATTCTCTTCATCGACATGTTCGAGCCCCCTGGCCTCCCACTCGCCTTTTGTCACGGCGTGCTTTAGCTCTCCGTCCTTGTCATACAGATACAAATGCTTCCATCCGGTCCGTTCGCTAAACAAGAAGAATGATCCATCGGACAGGAACTTCGGGCTATCCGGCACATCAACCCACGCATCCGTCGTTTCGCGGAAAAGACAAGTAGATTCCCCACCCCGTTTCGAGGCCGTATTGAAATCGAGCCACGTCTGTGCCCTGTCCTGAACAAAGAAAAATATTCGTTTACTGTCCGGCATCCACCCGGCTCCCGTTACCAAATATGTCCCTTCGAGGTATTCATCAAGCTCGACCCATCGTACAGGTCCGCCGGCCGTCGTTACGATCCCGACACTCACGTTCGGATTTGGCTCGCCCGCTCGTGGATACGGCGTATCTTCCACTTTCTGCTTTTTACCGGTGTTGTTTACGACGGCAAATTCATTGACCGGCCCATCGTCGAATTGTAGGAATGCAATGGCCGATGAATCCGGGCTCCACCAATACGCCCGCCCGTTGCGACGGAAGACCTCTTCGTAATAAACCCAGTCTGCCTGGCCGTTCGAGATCAATCCATCTCCATCGGTGGTCAGCGCCCGTTCGGTCTGTGTGGCGATATCAACCACATACAGATTTTTATCGCGGACGAATGCAACGAATTTCCCATTTGGATCGAAACTGCTTAGCTCCTCCTGCCCGGGACTGCTCGTCAGTCGCACCGCCGTTTTTCCATCCAATGTGCAGTAGTACAGATCGTTTTCATGGTCGATAAGAACCGCACTTCGGTCGGGATTCATTTTCAGCCGGGTCCGCTTTGAAATGGACTCGGCGGTCTTTTCATCCATAGTGGGCAAACTTTTTAATCCTTTGGCCAGCTCGTTCGGATCGAAAAATAAAATCGAGCTTCCACTTTCGGCGTGCACCTTGTATTTCCGGCCATCACGGACCTGGAGATAATGCTCGCCATCTTGAAGCCATGTTAAACCCGATACGGGCGAGCCGCCGAAACTAACCTTTTCATTTGGATCGTAGATGGTCTCGAACGTAATAGGTTTATTGAACTGGCGTTTTTCTTCTAAAGGGCATACGGTCCCGTGTGTAATCGGTACGTATGATTTCAATGCAACAATCGGATAATCCTCTGCCGCCTTTAGCCGCCGGATAAGCTTTCGGATGATGGCTTTCTTTTTCGTAGTTGGATCCAGCAGCTCTTTTATTTTGTCACTTAGCTCTTGATCCGTTTTTACTAAAATCGTGCCGGCCTTAAATTGGTTCGTTTCCTGCCTGTGCTCGGTCCTTAATCTGAATGACCGCTCTTTTCGAGGCTGCTTTTTGTCACGCACGATTCTGTCTATGCGATATACTTCGACATCCAGTTCAATATCTTCACGAAGCTCGCTAACTTCGATATCTTCCCGCTGCAAGTGTTCGGTCAGCTTCTTATATTTCGCCGGAAATAGATAGGCATACGGCTGCTCGGGGGATTTCTCAGGTTCTTGTTCGGCTTGCAGCTTATTCGACAGGACAAGAACCAAAAAGCCGCTAAGAATCAAAATCTTTAATATATAATAATTACTCGATAAGCTCTTTTCTTGCTTCATGCTCGAATATGGTATATTTTGTATCAGTGATAGGCAACAAATATATGGACAAAGGAGATAAAAATGAATCGACGTAACCTGATTAAGGGAGTTGGCCTGGGAATCGCGGCGGGCGCTCTGGGAATTGTCTCGAAAAGCGATGAGGCCATCGCAAATGAGTATGCAAAGGCGACGAAGGGACTGCCTGCTTTGAAAATCACCAATGTCAAGGCCATCTTGACCGCTCCGGCACGCATACGCCTCTGCGTAGTGAAAGTCGAGACGAGCGAGCCGGGCTTGTACGGCCTCGGATGCGCCACCTTCAATCAGCGGCCTCTGCCGGTAGTTGCTGCCGTCGATAAATACCTCCATCCGTTCGCGAAGGGCAGGGACGTCGACAATATAGAGGACATGTGGCAGAACGCCTATACCAGCTCCTACTGGCGCAACGGGCCCGTCCTGAACAATGCCCTGAGCGGCCTGGACCAGGCCCTGTGGGACATAAAAGGTAAGCGTGCGAACATGCCGGTCTATCAGTTGCTGGGCGGTAAATGCCGCTTTGCAGTCGATTGTTATACACATTGCGGCGGCAGGGACTTTGCCCAGGCCGAAAGAAGTGTCCGCAGGGCAATGGAGGAAGGCTTCAGGCACATAAGGATACAGCTTGGCGGCTACGGCTCGCCGCACCTGTCAAAGACACCGGCCTTTAAGGAAGCGGGATTTGGCCTGCCCTCGGATTCACTTATGGAGCCGGGACCTTACGTTAGGGGCACGATCGGAATGTTCGAACATATCAGAAATGCCTGCGGCGATGAAATCGAATTGCTGCACGATATACACGAACGAATACCGCCGATCCAGGCTATAAACCTGATAAAGCAGTTAGAGCAATATCACCCCTTCTTTATCGAAGATCCGTTCGCGCCCGAAGACAACGGATATTTCAAGCTGCTCCGGCAGCAAACCAGCGTGCCGATCGCGATGGGCGAGTTGTTCAACAATCCTCATGAATGGACGGGACTCATATCGGAAAGACTCATCGATTTCATACGCGTACACATTTCGCAAATTGGCGGTCTGAGCGTCGCCAGAAAGATCGCCGCCTTATGCGAATGGTTCAATGTCCGCACAGCCTGGCACGGGCCGGGGGACGTTTCGCCGGTAGGACACGCCGCCAATGCGCATCTCGATCTGGCGGTTTCGAATTTCGGGATTCAGGAAGGCGTCCGCTTCAATGACAAAACCAGAGAAGTCTTCCCCGGAAGTCCCACTGTCAAGAATGGCTACATGTACGTAAATGAGGCCCCCGGATTCGGCGTCGATATCGACGAGAAGCTCGCCGCGAAATTCCCGCTGCCCGATCATCCGGGCTATTGGAGCCCCGTGCGCAGAAGCGACGGAACCGCCGTAAGGCCGTAGAAACTATTATGTCCGCTATGGCACTGTTCTTCGCTCCTCTATAGACGGCAACACATAATAGCCCAATAATATGAGGATTTTTATTGACATAAAGGGGGTAAATCTGTTATAAACAGGATAAGTGGAAATCTTTAGATTTTTCATCTTGTGTAGGGGGGGATTTCTACAATTTATTTCAGATTTTAGTTAAATACGTGCCAATATTGGCCGTTTACGGAAGGAGGCAGCATTAGGCCCGGAAACCATTTTCAAGCAAGATGTTTAATCTAACAATAAGTTAAAATTACTGTAAGTCGCTTTGGTGTGTGTCCGGAGCGAAATTTCCTATCAGTTTTCAGTTGAAATTAGGAGAAATAAAATGAAAAATATAGTGTTTGTATTCGTAATCGCATTTGCATTTTGCTCGATGGCTATGGCTTCTGACATAGCCATTTCAACACAATCAGGCTGGTGGGGACAAGCTGCGGCTGACCGCGAAATGCAAGAAATTGCTGACAACGTAACGGCTGCTTCTGTTGAACAATTCACAGCAGCCGAACAAGATGACCTTGCAGATTGGGTAACAGACCACACAGGTAATGGTACACCAGACCTTTTAATTATTTGCGGACAGTTCCCAGACACTATTTATGAACCTGGTAATGTACAGGCTGATGACTCATTAGCCGAATTATTCCTGGATGATGGTAATTGTATTGTTAACACCGGTGACTGGATATTCTACGTCGTAAATGGTGCTGGAACAAATGCCGCAGGTGGATTACAGACAATGATGGACATTCCCGGCGTTACAGTAGCGGGCGAGGATAATACTGCTGTTACTGTTACTGCCGATGGTCAGGATTACACTCCAACTCTACAGGATTTCGCAACTGACCGCCCATTCCATCTTGATACACTTGCCGGCGATTGGGAAGTCGAGCTGGTTCTTGCTCAAAACGCTGCCGGAACAAGAGCTGATCCCGTTATCGTTCATAATACAGCTACTGGTGGTCGCATAGGGATTTTCTACCAGACAGCCGGTCAAGACTCTGACCCACGCGGCGAAGTTATAAGTGAATGGATTAACAACTGGTTTCTCTTAAATGTTGGTGGCAGAGGCAACCCTTACGCCCGGCGTCCGAGTCCGGCTGACGAAGCTACGATTACGGGCACTTTTGCTACTATGTCATGGCAAGCGGGCGATTTTGCCGTTTCTCACGATGTGTATATGGGCGATAATTTCGACGATGTGAATGATGGTACCGGCGATACGTTCCGAATTAATCAACCAGGCGCGTTTTATGTTGCCGGTATGACCGGATATGCTTTTCCCGATGGTCTTGTCCCAGGCACGACCTACTTCTGGCGTATCGATGAAGTAAATGATGCAGACCCGAATAGTCCATGGAAAGGCAAGGTCTGGAGCTTCTGGGTTCAACCCATTACGGCCTATGAGCCGATTCCAGGCGATGGGAGCAAGTTTATAGACCCTGAAAACTTGATCTTGAGCTGGACGGCAGGCTTCGATGCAATATTGCATACCGTCTACTTCGGCGACGATTATGACACTGTTGCTACTGCCACCGATGGGGAACAGCAGGCAACTATAACCTACAGCCCCGGGCCGCTTGAACCAGATAAAACGTATTTTTGGCGAGTCGATGAACTCGGAGTAGAGGGTACGCGCACAGGCGACGTCTGGAGCTTCAAGACCCTGCCCGATATAGCCGTAACTGATCCAAATCTTCTCGGATGGTGGAAACTTGACGAAGGCACCGGAACTACCGTCGTTGATTGGTCCGGTCATGGCAATCATGGCACGTTCCAAGGTGACCCGGAGTGGGTGGAAGGCTATGACGGTGGTGCATTGGAGTTTACTGGGTCATCGACTTACGTTGATTGCGGCAATGCTGAAGCTCTGAATATCGACGTTTTCTCCGTATCATTTTGGTGCAACATCCCGAACACTCAAGGATACAACCATATGGTTTCAAGGGGTGGCCATGAAAGCGCCAGCGCAGTGAATTGGGGCGTTATGATGCACGGCAACGAAGAGAGAATCCTTTTTGAATCGTTCAATGACACCGCCTGGCCCGGTATCAGAGCCGATACCACTATCGGTGAATGGCATCACGTCGTTGCCACCTATGACGGAGATACGATGCAACTCTATCATGACGGCATATTAGCTGAAACCACATCGGGAGCAGGTATGTTGCTTGACCAGAGTAGACCGTTTTTGATTGGCGCCAGATCTGACGCCGGCGCTGCCGGTGCCTTCTTTACCGGAAGCATTGACGATGTCCGTATCTACAACAAAGTGGTGACAGAGGACGAGATTGACAAAATTATGACAGGCGACCCGATGCTTGCGTGGGGGCCGAACCCGGCCAACAGGTCAACTCCGGACATAGACAGTGCGACACCGTTAAGCTGGTCACCGGGAGAGAATGCGGCCCAGCATGATTTATACTTCGGCACTGATAAAGATGCAGTGGAGAATGCTGATACGTCCGACACATCGGGCATATATCGAAACCGTCAGAGCGGTACGAGCTATACTCCGCCTGAAAGCATTGAATGGGGCAGTGGGCCTTACTATTGGCGAATCGATGAGTATAATACTGACGGGACGATCAGCAAAGGCAAAGTCTGGAGCTTTACAGTTGCTGATTTCATCCTTGTGGACGACTTCGAGGACTATGACATTGGTAACAATGAGATATGGTTTTCATGGAATGATGGCCTTGGCGCCGGCGCGCCGGGTTCTCCCGGTTACATTCCGGGTAACGGCACCGGCTCGGAGATAGGCGATGGCAATACTGGCTCTTATACCGAGGAAACCATCGTTCACGGCGACAACCAGTCGATGCCGTACTGGTACGACAACAATAAGCAGGGCTCCAACAAGTATTCAGAAGCTAAGCTGACGTTGACCACCCCGCGTGACTGGACACAGGAAGGCGTTGCGGAATTGTCGCTGTGGTTCAGAGGCTATCCGTCATCAGTCGGCAGCTTTGTCGAGGGCCCGGTCGGTACCTACACAATGACCGCCTCCGGCGCTGATATCTGGGCAGTGAACGGCGTGGAAGCTGATGAGTTCCACTTTGCATATAAGATACTCACCGGCGTCGGCTCGATCCAGGCCCAGGTGCTCAGTATCGATAACACTAACGTCTGGGCAAAGGCCGGCGTGATGATTCGCGAGACGCTTGACCCTGACTCTGCTCACGCGATGATGGTGGTGACACCTGCTCAAGGTATTTCCTTCCAGCGACGCCCCAGCACGGGCGGCACCAGCGCCAGCGATACGACCGCTGGAATTACTGCACCGTACTGGG
>SDBT01020289.1_pt1 | contig 10400 bp, 18 predicted proteins | sample 2277101 | NCBI WGS metagenome assembly SDBT01 (sample SAMN10404973, study PRJNA504765) | marine sediment metagenome | isolation source: marine sediment core GS10_PC15, 103 cmbsf | place: Arctic Ocean: Southern Knipovich Ridge | collected 2010
CAGTAGCAGCGCACTGTAACGGTCTCTGCGCCTTACATCTAGTCCGTCGGGCTGATCTGCTAATCTTTGTAAACCAAATGTCTCACTACCCTTCTCGGTAACGGTTTGTATGATGGTGCAAAGTTCGTTTTTTAACTCGTCACCCTCACGATAAGCGCCAAGAGTAATAGACATGCCGTCGTCGGTTTCTGTGCCGTGCAGTAAGTCAGTAAGATATTCATAGGTTGCGATATGTTCGTTGTCCTCAAAATCGAACTCTGGCTCTCCCATGAGTCGCTTAGCATGATTATTCATCACGACATCTTCGTCTAGACGTCCAGGGAAGATAATGTTCTTCATGATGATGTCACGCTTTAATGCGTGGTTAGCTGGAGCTGACCATGTATGGAAGTTAACCATCTCTAAGATACGACGTGCTCCTGGAATAGCTTTATGTTCTGTTTCTGGATCGATGTCAATGATCGGCACCTCGCCTTTTTCTACGTCAATGTATTTGGCGCTAGCTAACATCTCCTGGACAGTGTCACCACCACCGCCCTTATCACAGGCAATGTAGATGATGCCAGGAAAGCGATTCATTGTGTCACGAATCCTTCTGATACTCTGAGCCCACTTAGCTTTATTCCAAGAGTCCGAGTAGACTACCTGTGCCGTTTCGCCAACTAGTTTTAAAATGACTAGACCAAAATTGTCATTCCACCTAGCAGGGTCAAGTCCCATGACGTATTGATAGCCGGGCTCGCCATACAGTTCATAATGGAATTCATTAACTGGATCAGCCTTGCCGGGAGAAGCCTCGTCAATAATTGATCGAGGGAAGAAACCATTGGTGTCTTTTGAGAATCTACATTCATATTCGTGTCCAAAAATAACGGGATCCATAATTGCTTTGTGGTTAGCTACAATATCATCATCTAGGAAGCCCTCAGGCATCCCGTGGTAGGGTAGACGGAATACAGCATATTCCTTCCATACTCTAGCCCAACGCTCTAACATGTCTTCTGAGACGCTTAGAGTGCCATCCCTAGACTGCCTACGCAGCCCCTCCTTAATCTTGTGTTTATCTCCACCTGACGAAGCAAAGATATTGTAAGCTTCGTATCGCCTGAAGAAGTGAGAGAACTGATATGTTGCTGTTCCAGATAACACCAGTTGGTTACCGGTCGATCGGCGCGCTTCTTCGATAAAATCTATCACAGAAGGACTCGCATCCATCGCCTCCATACGACGCACAAACTGTTGCGTCACTACAGCCTCGGCTGGGTCTGCCTTAACTGACAAGAATGGACCAATAGCTGTGTCGAAGACTACATCGTCGATTGATGCAACCTCGTCACACACCAACGTAGTAGCTCTCATGCCTCTTACTTTAGTGCCATCACCTACAGGGATACCCGTAATCTCTGTGTTGTTACCAACCTTCAAGTAAACCCTATCAGTAGCAAACTTTACACCAAACTCATTTCCAGGATGGAACTTCCTAATTGTCTCTTCTAAAATGGGGCTGGCTTTAATAAGCGTGTCAATATATTGGAACGTGAACTTCGCTTGTCGGAAACCACCCGATACAATGACCACCTTAGTGCCGGGGACGAGTAGACACTTCAGAATGCAATATACTGCCAACATGAAGGTCTTGCCAGCCCCACGACAGGCTAGTATCATTGGGAATTTCTTATGCCACATTAACTGGAGCATAACGGACTGAAACGGCAGGAGTCGAAGGGGATCACCGAATTGATTGCGAAAGATCATTTCAACAAATTTCGTCAAACAAATCTCCGAGACCCTATTCACCATGAAAGGATATTGTTTCTTATCATGAATATAAAGAGAGTTGGCAATAGTCTCTTCATCTGTAACTATTTTACTTAAAACAACCATAAATTAAAATCCCTCACAATATGTCATCTTCATCTTCTTCCATATCAAAATTCTTAAAGTAGTGCGAACTCATTGGGTTTGCCCCAAAGAAGGGGTGGAACTCCATGCGCTCTGCTAACTGTTTTTGAATACGATACTTTTGTATTTGGAAATATGCTTGTCGCACGTAGCGCAGAGCTATTTCGTTATCCTCGACATCTAGAATAAATTGGTCATACAGGTGTTTAATCTGTAAGCGAAGTGCTAGTTCCTGATCGTTAATGTCTTTTATTTTCTTGCGGAAGTTTTTAAGTTTCACGCGCGAAATTGGGATTGCCTTCTTATTCATCTTTCAATAACCCCTGCTGAAGTAAATTCAATTGGTGGATAGGGTGTAGCGTAGTTAGCGCAGCCTCTTCTTTTACAGTCTTTGTTAGAGCAATGATAGCAAGATTGGCAACTAGAGATGGAAAAGACAACGAAGCCCTTTTGGCAGGCGGGACACTTGTCTGGTTGTGCGTAGGGGAATAGGTCATTATCTTCAATAGCTTTCAGGACCCAATCGTCGAGACAATAATAGCCACGCGCCTGTTCGCGATTACCGTCTATGATGTTAGCGCGAATCTTTTTAACTGTAAACTTGTCAAGTGGGTAGTCGCCTCTCATTTAATTTCCTTGAGTTAATTTAACCATAGCATCCACCAGCATTTCGTAACGCGCATTAAGCGACAGATAGTCAGCATACGCGATCCGTGCGTTAACATTTTGCTTAAGTATTGTATCCGCCATCTCATCATTCTCCTCAGAGACGTCTTCGAAATCCTCACGTAGGACATTTGTTTGGGCAGTGAGTTTGGATATCTGAGCTTCTAGAGAAGAAACTAGGTCTTTTACCCAGGGATATGCTGCGAGAAGGTCAGCTAATGCTTTAGGAGGAATAGAAGGTTGATTCATTTTACTTCCTTAATGTATTTGATTTCATGAATGTAAGTAGCGCCAACTTCCTTGAAAAGATCAGAGTTTTCCTTAAGGCCGGCCAACACTTTATCTGGACTTGTGCCCGGCAAATATCTCATTATAAAGAACTCACCGGTAGACCATATGACTCCTACATCATACTTTCTCATTTCTACTAATCTCATATTGCACCTATAAATAGTAAGGTTAGGACGACAGGGGCAATGATACAAAAGAAGACAACTAGAAAATGTATTTCTGTTTTGTTTGTAGTAGGCGCCGGCGTTAACTGACGTTTAACCATTTCTCTTAACAACTACCGGCAGTCAAAATATTGAAAGCGATTCTCTTAGGAACATCTTGATGATCATCTAGAGGACCAAGCACGCCGAGTTGTCCTCTACTATTTAGATCGTAAGAGAGGCGCGACATAAGATCGTGCGACCTTAGATAGTCTGGCACAAAGTGTGGGTGACCAATAACGTTACCTGGGCCAACAATGTCCCGAATATGCTCGTGCTGGTTAACTGCCCTAATAAGATCGTAGATCTTATCCTTGTTGTCTGTGAAAAATTTCAATTCGTCTGGTGTTAACATCCTACTCCCGGTGGTAAATTTAGATTAGGCATACGATAAGTGCTTCGACGTTCTTCTGGATCGGTATATATTCCATTGTCAGTAATAGCTTCTACGTAAGCCGCCCAACAATCAAAGTCTTCAAAATCAGGACGTATAAACTCAATCCACTTATTCACACGATGTTGATCTGCGTGTGATCGGCATACAACACTAAAATGTGTTAACGACGCACTCTCTGTGGAATATGGAAACAACTCCTTCGTTGGTCTAATTTCTACCACAAGGCTATGTCCCTTTAAAATATCTTTTACTTCTGTAATTTTCATTTGACTACGTCCCACTCTTTGTGTTCAAATCCATATAAATTTCTGATTCCTTAGAAAGCACAAATGCGATAACTACCTTGCGAAGTAATTCCAATTCAAACTGCGTGCACATAGTAACACTTGAATCTTTCAAACTCTCCAAAATCTCTTCGGCCTTATTAAACGCCTCATTCAGTATAGCTTCCATTTAATAATCCTCTTTGATAATCAATTTACGAAAAATGGCGTCAGGTTGAGGAGTAATCTTTCGGACAACTAGTCTCCAGAAATCACCTTTAGTAATACCAACTGCTTTTGCTAATGCTTTACGATTGTCCCAGATCTTACGCCACGGCTTACTCTCAGGTTGCAAACATAGAATAATTTCATGGTCGCGTTCCGCAGTCAGTTGATAAAATGATGATTGTTCAGTTTTAATATTCATCCTCTTCCTTTTCCTCCCTCATTAACCTTTTCCTTTCGTATTCATAAGATTTGCAAAGAATCTTCTTAGCGATTCGCGGCGCATACTTTTCGCCCGCCCAAATGAAATGAATGTTGTCTGATTGTGACAAGGAGATCAACCAGCTCTCTACAGCCGCGATCGCCCCATACCTACGTGGATATCCTCTACTAACGTGCGCCCAGTTTCTTGCATCTAGAAATTCGGCGTAGGTTTGTTGAATGATGATGTATTTGTGCTTGAACGATTCCATTCGCTTAATGCTTCTAAGAAATACATCCTTTTTCAGAATACAGTTTGTGTAGAGTTCCTTGCCGTTTTGTTTCTTTTCGATGACAACTAGGTTAGGAATCTCTGCAACCGTATAGTCGCCCGCATCAACTTTCTGCTCAATGTAAGCCGCGACTTCCTTATCACCCGTCTCACTGGGTTCAAACAATCGATTAGCAGGTTTCTCCCTCGTATCAATAATGATAGTTGGTTTAACCGGATATTTACTTCGCGTTTTCGCCATCGTATGCTTGTCGCTCCATATACTCCATGTAGCCTAACTCTGCTCTCTTCTTGTTGATTTTCGCAGCTAGCTCATCTGTGTAATCATCATACCCCAGAAAAGAAGAGTCAATGCGCACAGGAATACGATCCTTGGGACGTAAGATAGTGCCGCCAACTTCTTTTCCATTAGGCGCAACTAGCGCCACTAATACTTGAGCCCGCCTTTGCCTACGAACACTTGGTAGCCAACTCATCAACCAATTAATTACTTTCTTCATTATTTTTCTCTCTATTATCTTTAAAAACCTCTTTTATGATCTTACCCTGATTGTCATAAAAAATAGTCCGATCATCATAGATCACCTTTTTCTCTTCTTCAGGTGGATCCACAGGATCCACGTAATCATCGAACGCCCCGATCAGCCACTTGAAAATCTTTCCATCAGGGCCAGGTTCACCTTTAGCCATTCTGCGCAATTCAGCTTCTGTATTGAGATTGATCCTCTTAATGTCTTCAATGACTGATTTTTGTTTTGCTTTCTCATTCAGTTGTTGTTGAAGATCCAAAAACGTATTACGGGTATCTTTAATCTTATCCAAGCGTTGACGTCGCGTAAGCTTGAGGTCATTCAAATAATCCATATACTCCTTCAGCCACTGTTCGCATTCCTTCTTATAAGATTCACGACCACCCGCAAAGCGACGTTTAGCCTTGCCTTCATCAGTGTCTGGGAGTTGACCATCCAACTCCATCATTAGGTATGACTCAGCGGTATTTAATAGAGACTGTGCGCGTAGATACTTGACGTTACTATATGAAGCGCGAATAAACATTTCATTCTCTGCACGAGTCACTGACTCTTCATCAGCATCGCCCTTCAAATCTTCGTATGTCGCAACAAAGATAGCCCGCTGATTATCATCCATCATGGACATGAACTCTTTTGCCGTAAAAGAGTCTTCCATACCTTCTGGTAATTCCACAGTAGAGTTGTAAGCAGAACTGCTACTAGGAAGGGTAGGAGTAGATGTGACGCCCGAAGCGTGTTGGGCGATAGGAACGGCGAGCGTAGTGACCTTACGATCTTCACGAATGATGTCGCCGATACTACGCCAAGCCGTCTTCACTCCAGGACGGAGCTTTGCCGCAATTTGCTTTTGTGTATAGCCCTCTTTTGCAAGCTGAACAACAGCTTTCTTTTCGTCGGGGCTCCATCGTTTGCGTGCTATTGACATTATTTGATTCTTAAATTAGTTGCTGTAACAGTCAACTGTGGTGTCTTAACAACAGTAAATGAGTCTGGTCTACTACGACCTATCTTCTTAGCTGTGTAGAATTCTGATTCAGGCACTTCCACTCTTTGTATTGAATCATCAATAAAGTGTATACTCATAATCATTACTTGATGTGTTACGTCAGGACGGCAAGTAACTCTTATAATATCAGGAAAGATTGATTCATTATCAACCACTCTTTGGATATCGTCTAATGTAATGTGTGCATTACTAAACAAAACATTGATATCATTAGGACAACTAGTGTGGGATAGCTTTACATCGATCATAGCAAACCCCTTTGTCTTTGTTTCTGGTGGAAACAATCTATTTAGCGCTTCTTTGAGTTGCCCCAACGAGAATTTTGTCTTTTCTATAATATAATCTAAAGTGATATGACCTCCACGAAATTCTCCTAACCATCTAAGCAGTTCTACTTCTGATAGCTGGATGGCGCGAACCTCTTTAGCCATAAGGTCAGGATGGCGAGGAAATCTTTCATCACACTCTTTGCATAAAAATTCATCTTCATCATAGATAACAAAGCCATGTTCACACCCCTCGTCGTCTACTGCCACAGGAGGTTGAATGAGTAACTTGGGATCGATGAACTCCAATTGACCTGTATGATCAATAAATATTTCCTTGCGATATAATTCAATACCTAACATGATAGAACCCTCAGTAGGGATCATGTCCTCTAATCTTTCTTTACTATATCCTGCTTCTTTCAAGTGACGAAAGATAGTAGTGTTAGAAAGATATGCATTACCAACTAGTATGCTTTCGTCTGACGGATGAGCTTGTGTTACTCTCATGATATTTTCTTTCCACGTATTATACGCGTTCTCCAATTCTGGATCGCCGTTCACGGTAGTCATTAGTCACCGAATCCTGTTTTTTCATAAGGATGATCATCATCATCTTTAGGCATCGAGAAGACGTCGATGTTGAACGGGTTGCCCTTGCTGTCTTCTTCCTCGAAGACTGGACATTGTTTTTTAATATCATTTAGAAGGTCGACAAACCCTATAAGATAATGATCGTTTGATGTGAGCATGATATCACGAGCACGTTTGAGTAATGCGAGCGTTTTTTTATGTGCCTCACGTTCTACTGCAACACCAGCGACACCCATGTCGAAAGTATCAATAGAGGGATTGAGTGCTGCGGTATGCGCCATAAGTAAGTCATGAGTATCAAACTTTACCCCGCACTTGCAAATATATGGAGAATGATCTCCATCTTCCCAACTTACCCATGTGTGTTTGACCGCAAAGGCATCATTAACAATAACGGGGTCGCCGAAGCCACCCGTAGGAACAAAATCACCCGCAGGAGCAAACACTCTTTCCGCTAATGGTTTACCAAAATTTTCATCATACCATCCGTCCCGAGTGCAGGCTTCACGCCAGAAGCATTTTTTACACCAGCCGCAGCCGCATGTTTTATCATCAAAATTAGGGTCCTCACACTTCGGACAATTACGAATAGCCATTACTTTCCCTGCTCCTCGATAATCAACTTCACCTGCTTCTGAACTAAACGACGATAATGCATCGGCACTGCTTCAACCTCACCATTGATCATTAGATCATAATAAGGAACAAGAGTGTCATCAAGTTCCGTTCTAAGAGTGTCATCTAGATCACAAACACCAGTGAGTGATCCCACACTCATCGATGCGTGATGAGTAAAATCCTGTTCACCCTCAGCATCCAAGTGCGCATTGTATGAGAGTGGTGATGCAATAGCTCTCTTGCGCGCCATCCTATCCCTGTATGCAACAATCCTGTCACAACCAATTTCCTCGATCGCGCAGGATTTAGTCTCCTTGATGTATTCAGGACACCTTAAGCAAGGCGGGTTGTTATCTAGGTAGATACCCCTGAATTTATTGTATAGACCGTTGTCAACTACACGAGCCACGAAATGAAAAACCGACTTGCCCAATTTGGTAGAGTCGAACTTTTTCTCCAGAGCTTCCCAGCACATTAGACGAATGTCTTGTGCTAAGTCTTCTGGATCGATACCCGGGTAGTTATATTTACTCTTCTTCATGCTCACGATAGTTTCAACTAAGTCTTGAGCATTATTATATGAAATGCCGCTAGCGGTTATTTCATTCTGCGCTTTCGTCACCGTCATCCTCAACATAGGAGCGTCCTTCAGTCGAGTTCTTATTTAAAGCTTCCACCTCGTCTTGAGCGCTGGCATGTGTCTTAGCCTCAACTGCTGGTGGTGGTGTTTTTGGGTTGGGTTGCGCGAAACTACGATCCATCTTGTTAGTGTTAGGATCTAGCTTATGCTGCGTGTCACCCTTTGAAATTGTAATCTTGTTGACTGGCTTGTCGCCATCATTAATTATGGTGCCCATTATTCTTCCTTTTATCATTAACTTTTTGTTCAAACTCCTCTGACCAATCGGCTGTATTGTTAAAACGTCGATTGTGTGCTGCTATTCTCGCATCAGTATTAGGGTCGTTGTCTGGTTGTGTATATCTTACCCGAGATTCATTTAGAACAACTCTAGTGTCTGAACCATCATTACGCACAAGTAAAATTGCTCTACCGTCCGTTCTATTTTTGACGCTACCTATCAGACCTCTTTCCGATGACTCAAACCAATCGTGGCGCACGCTCCAGAAAAGACTAAGCGCTTTCCGAAAACGACTGAGGCGCCGTTTACTGACGAGTGGAGCGGAGTAATTTTCCCTGCGTATCATGTTTTCTAGTGTCTGAATTTCAACTTTATCAAACGCAGAGGGATCAGTGAGAAGTAAGAGTGTGTATTTATGCAAGGAATCCTTGCTAGAAATATGCCACGACCTCTTAACGAATCGAAAAAATGTTTTCATTATTGATATCTTTGAGCCGCCTCATCAAACCATTTGTTAATCTGCGCCCGAATTCCATCCATCTGACCACACAGGATTACACCCTCTGCGTCCTCGATTAATTCTTGCGGATCGCCATGTTCCATCGTGTCTGGTTGAACCATGACAAGCTTGATGTAGACTAAGCCCTCTCCTTCGTGTGGCACAAACTTCTGTCCCTTCATTGATGCTAAGGTTTTAGGAGTGCCTGGTAATATATTAATACTCATAGTTTTACTGTTTCACCTAATGCATACTACACTAAGCCATATATATACAGTATGGCAAAAGAATAGAAAAGTCCAGAGTAGTAGTGATTATTAGTGATATTTGATGTTTGCAGGCTATTTTATTACTCATCTAGCAATATTCCCGAGCTGTTTAGGTGTTCCATACCTTAAAGGGCGGACATGAATTGCCGTGAAGTGCCATGCCGCGTCTCAGAACGGGACGGTCCCTGCCAGAGTTGAAAAACCCCCCGCCCTCGCACATGGCGTGCCAACTACAAAAAAATCTCCCAATACCCCATGTCGTGGGAGCCGTGGAAATTCTTTCATGCATAGCTTTAGCTCAACCTCTCGAATGACGATAACTCTCTACCATGATCGCTTTACTAATCTTCGCCATTCCCTTTGTCTCTGTCACGGTGCTCCGTTTCAAGCGTGACGTTCTCAAGAATTACAGCTAGAAAGATGGAATCACTCAACCTTACGAGTCTGCTCTCTGCCGTTCGCGACCGATATGCAAAGAATGTCGGCGCGTTTGAATTGTTCGCGAATTTCGGACAACTAGGCAACGGTCCATCCGTTTGGCAGTGGATGCGCGCGCAGAAAGGTCTGCAAATGCGGGTTTTGTATCTCACAAAATCGAATGTCGTTCGCGACATGATCATTCGGCAAGGTGTTCACAAGAGCATGCAAGACGGGATCGTCGCGGGGACCGGTCACGCAATGGCAAATCAGGAAACCGGAACGCTATCGGCGTGGACGTGCGTTTTCGATGGCAAAGCAGTCAACACCGGCGCCGGTTTCGGATACCGCACGATGAAAGCGGAACGGATACTGGCCATCAATCTCCACACCGTCGACGACAAAGACAATCCGACCGCGATCCACTCTCAATACGTCACCGAGACGGGATCAGCTATAATCTCATTAGTCGCGCCAGTCAGAGAGCTAGGCGAATTCGCACGGGCCCTCTAATGGGCGATCATTCAACCACCACCAAAAATCAGGAGATCTCACAATGGGACGTTTCGAAAATAGGCAACTAGTCAAGCTCCGCACCAACACGATTCGCGTCGGGCGATGCACAATCCTCCGCGGGAATGACTCGTGGATCGTTCGCCACCGCAAGCGTCACGTGGGAGCCAAGGATACACTCGTCGAAGCCGAGATGCTCGCGCATCAAGAAACGGGACGACTCGACACCGAGAGGCAGAGAGAGGAAGACGAGGCAGCCGAAAGGCAATACGAGAGGCAAGCTGAACAGGCTGCCGAGGCTGCTCACGTGGGTGAGAGGGTCGTTGGATGGGAAGCCAATGGCGCCCCCGCCTACGCGGGAGAGGGAGTCGTTGAACGTGTCCAC